>Ga0105044_10002658_pt1 | contig 24495 bp, 18 predicted proteins | sample MAT01_FD_78092 | JGI IMG/M metagenome (GOLD analysis project Ga0105044, IMG submission 78092) | Freshwater microbial communities from Lake Fryxell liftoff mats and glacier meltwater in Antarctica - MAT-01 | ecosystem: Environmental > Aquatic > Freshwater > Ice > Liftoff microbial mat | place...
GGGCGTTACGACGGGCAATACCCTCCCCGCAACTATTCAGAATGGCGTATTCTCAAGGATTGTCCATCCTCGGCGCACGCAGTTGCCATGAATCGCCTGACCCTCACATCCTGTATGGCACCTAACGCAGATGCCGTTTGTGCCGCCATTGCCCAATACTTAACGCATCACCTAGACATCCCAACGGAGTTTATCAACCATATTTCTTGGGTAGACCGAGAACGCTTGTTTGATGCGGGAGAATTGCTTATTTGTTGGATTTGCGGATTGCCCTATGTTTGGAAGGCCGATCAGTCTCCAGAACTTTTGGAGTTGTTGGCGGCTCCTGTGATGCAGGGCGATCGCTACCAATCTTGCCCGGTTTACTTCTCCGATATTGTGGTGCGTCACGATAGCCCGTTTCAGCGGTTTGACGACTTGCGAGGAACGGTGTGGGCGTATAACGAGCCGCGATCGCACTCTGGCTACTATGTCACCTGCGCCCACCTGGCCACCTTAGGAGAACCCCTAACCTATTTTGGGCAGTTCTTAGAATCAGGAGCCCATGAGACTTCGTTGCAATGGTTGCTAGCGGGCACCATCGACGCATCCGCCATCGATAGCACCGTGTTAGAAACAGAATTGCACCGCCATCCTACCCTACACCGCCAAATTCGCATCATTGGCACCCTCGGCCCCAGTCCGGCTCCACCCTGGGTAATTTCTACAAGGGTGCCCCAACTGCTGCGCGATCGAGTGCGATCGCTCTTTCTCACGATGCACGAAACCCCATGGGGTCAATCGATCCTGGCAGAGGGTGCGATCGCCCACTTTGCCCCTGTCATCGATGCCGACTACGCCCCTATCCGTGCCATGGCGCAGCGTGCCGAAAGTATTTTGAAAAAATAAAGCGACCTGATTGCTGTGATCCCGTCAACCCGCTCAGCGCGGATGGTGGTCATTTGCAGCCCGACCTAGCAACCCCTAACCGCTAAACTTTCTAGACCTTCCCAATGCGGTCGAAGGGGTAGAAACGGAAGATGGCACGGCCCACGATATTCTCTTGGGGCAAGAATCCCCACACATGGGAATCATTGCTGTTGTTGCGGTTGTCGCCCATCACAAAGACATGCCCGGGGGGCACTTGTACGGCGGGCATCTCATAGTTAGGTGGAGCCGCAATATAGGTTTCGCTGAGGGGAGTTTCATCCACAATGACTTGACCGGCGGTGACTTGGATGATCTGCCCAGGTTCTCCAATAATCCGCTTAATAAAGGCTTGATCGTTGCGGTAGCCCAGATCTTGCAAAATAGCGGGAGGCCGAAACACCACAATATCCCCTTGCATGGGGGACTGGAGACGGTAAGAAACTTTTTCAATGACCAGGCGATCGCCCACCGCTAACGTGGGCACCATCGAATCAGACGGGATGAACCGGGGTTCGGCGATAAAGAAGCGAAGGAACAAGGCTAAGGCAAGGGCGATCGCCAAAAACCGAATATTTTCTTGCTGCGATCGCCAAAACCCCTTGGCTGTGGGCGCAGTCTGAGGATGGATTGGCAGATCAGCCGATGTATCAAAATCTGGCTGAGTGGGTTTCTCTGAAGGCATGGCACGTTGTCACATAGCAAGTTTTCAAAATAGCAGGTTGTCAAATAGCAGTTCATCCAATGGAAATCTGGGTAGGCTCCAAGACCGCAAATGTCCTACCCTGCTGTGTTGATTTTAAGGTGCTTTTGCAACAGTTCTGGAGAAATACGGTTGGTTGTCCCGGTGCCTCTATGTTTAGGTTCCCGGCTTAGATCCCTGGTGAACTGCTTTGGGGGGGCTAGAGGGTTGAGGGGCGATCGCCCTTATCCTCGCTTGCATAAACCTGCCGCAGGCTGTCTGGGCGTCCCAAAATCAACAAGGCCATCGGTCTGATCCCGATGGCCTTGCTAAGGATTCGCCAAGAATATAGATCTAGAAACTCGCCAAAGTCTTGATCTGGTCTTAAACCGTAATCATCCGACGCTCATCATCCGACGCTCATAATCAGATAGTCGTGATCACACAGTCATCATCAGACAGTCATCATCAGACAGTCGTCATCAGACAGTCGTCATCAGACAGTCGTCATCAGACAGTCGTCATTGATTTTTTCAATAGCTTCAGCCCCTTTTTCACTCGGCGAGATACCGTGACAGCGCTAATCCCTAAGCGTTCTGCTGTTTCTTTCTGGGTGAGGTCATGCAGAAATACAAATTCTAAGACATCGCGGGTGCGTTGCTCTAGCTGCACCAACGCTTGTTGCAAGCGAATTTGGTCTTCTTGTGCCAATTGAAAACTACGGTACTGCGGATCAGGAAGGAGGTCACCCAACGAAGTAGAACTATCTTCTTCATCTCGCATGGGTGCATCTAGGCTCAGGGGCGCTCGGTTGCGATAAGCCAGTTTGATTTCCTGCCACTCAACCATCGGAATATCTAGAGCCTCTGCTAGCTCAGTGTCTGTGGGTAGGCGATGCAGCTGGGCTTGCAGTTCGCGAGTTAACGTCGAAGCCTGATGCTGTAGAGCTTGCCAGCGACGGGGAATGCGTACAGGGGTGCCTTTGTCACGCAGGTAATGCTGAATTTCACCTCGAATGTAGGGAATGGCAAAGGAGCTAAAAGCATGACCTTTGCTGATGTCAAACCGCTCAATCGCACGGATAAGACCCATGCTTCCGACCTGAATCAGATCCTCGTAACCCTCTGTGCATTGGTTGACCCAATGGTGGGCTTCTTTCCGAACAAGCCCAAAATTGAGTTGAACCAACTGATTGCGGATTAAGGGTGTCGGTGTTTTCTGGTACTCTCGCAAGAGTTCCAGGGTCTCACTCTTAAGTTCATTGGTGACTAGCATAGACATGACGAGTTTCAGGTAACGTTCAGGAACTACTCAAAAATGCCGATACCGCTTGGGTAAGACTGTGGCGAACCGTTGTTACACCAAATGCTCGGCGACTAATAGAGGGACCCATCTGGGACGGTTCCCATTCGGTTCTTTAACTGATGCACATTAACCGTATTCCCTAAGCTAAACATCGATCAACGGCATTTCTACGGAACCAATCTAGGCGTGAGTGGAGATCCATGAACTAAAGATAGGAAGCCGATTCTAGTAACTTTGGAGGCTGGCAAATAATTAACGAAAAGACACAAATATGGAGATAACTATCAACGCACTCACCAATTTTACGGATAAAGCATTTACATTTCACAAAATGGAGAGGATTTCATCGAATCTTGAACTGATTTGAATCGTTTTAAGATGACTTGGTTAAAGATCACTCAGTTTTCCGGAATTTCTGCCCCGGATCTTCTCGTTGTGCCTAGCCAATAATTTAGTAAAACTTAGGAAATATGAGGATGCGGTAGGTCTATAACCTAGGATTTATTCCCATTACTTGTCGTAGGAAACACCTAGAAGCCTAAGGGAAATTACTGGCTTTGGAGCGCTTTCAATTCGTTAGGAGCCTCAACTTTTTGAAGGAATTGGCCTGTCTGCTAGCAATTCGGCTTCAGGATGATTGGGTTGGTTGATATCTTGGATTAGGACGGGTTGCTGCCAGGATCGTTGACCCCTTTTGCCTATGGTGTATTCTAAAACCCCTTGCTAGTCCTGTGTTTTCCCTAAACAGACAGCCTTAGAATTAATGGCCTCTGGGTAGTTTTTAGAGAAGAATCTTAAAGCTTATAGGCTTCGATCCGATTTTCTGAGGGTGAAGAGCTAGGGGATCTATACTGCCTTTGCTACTGCGCCATAAACGGCGCAACCATCCTTTGAACTTGTTTGTGAGCTTATTTTTGAATTTGCTGTTGAGTTTCTTGCTGTTGAATTTGCTCATTTCTGGCGAAATGAAGGGCTGAGAAGGGTGGCTCAGCAAAAAGGGAGGGTGTTTTACCCCTCCCCAAATGTTCTTTAAAGCTTTAAGCCAATAAATTAATGCACAGGAGGGCTAAAGACACGCCAAAGTCTATAGCCATGATGAATGGACAATACCTAGGTTAAGCCGCTTCTACACGGGCATAGAATAGCCCACGGATACGGACATCAACCGCAGTTTTTCCGCCCATGTCAGTGTCTGAAGGTTGGATACTTTCGAAGGTGCCAGAGACTTCCCCAGTTGCTTCATCGACCTTGGTGACTTGCATGGAAATTTTGCCACGCCCGACTTCAAACTGCTTTTTGTTTTCCCGTTGGAGTTCTTCGCTATCTGATACGGCAGGCAGACCCACAGCACTGTCGTAGCCACTGGTTAGACCACGACCTTTAGGATCAAGAAAATTAGCAGTGCGGTAGGAAGGAACTTTAAATTCCCCTTCAAAGTCGGTGGATGCGTTGATGCTGTCTGCGATGTTCTGGGTGGTAGCGACCAATCCTTTGATGGTGAATAGGAAGGGAACTTCCTCTCCACCTGGAAGTAAGACGGTGGTGGCTTGGAAGTCAAACCCATCTTCTTCGACAAAGGTTAGATGCTTGTCGGCATCAAACTTGAGTGCTCCACGCACTTGGTCGATGGTGGTGGTGTAGCGTGTGAGCGGTCTACCATCAATGAACTGAGCCTCTTGGCGCTTTGAGACGGGTTCTGATTTTATGGCATAACTGGTTGGCTCCAAACACAAATCCACTAGCTCATAAGACTGGCTAGGATCAATGGCGATGGAGCCTCGACGGATTTCGGACACTTGGGGGCAAGAGTTGGCTATGCCTGTCCCACGGATTTCTTCATAGCTCAGGGAGCTAGAGTCAGCGGCAGGAGAACTACAGGCTGTTAGCAAGCCCATGAAAAGCGCTAGAAATACGGTAACGAGAGCGCGATACCTCATGATTAACCTCGAATATCTCTTAACCTGATTGTCTTATATGGATCAGCCGGAGCCTATGGATCAGCCGGAGCCGCATACAGAACCGCTAATGTGCATTTTACAAGACCTTGTGCCTCTGTTTCGTGGGGTTCCATCGACCTAGCCAAAGTTTTGTGTCTGTTTGCTGGTGGAAGAGTTCTGGTGTCAAGCTTGGATTCATACTTTGGAAGGCTCGAAAGCGGGTAAATCTTCTGTTTTCTAGAAAATGCTTGAGGCAGGGGGTGTATTTATACTTAGGCAACTTCGGGAAATCGCATTCGGGAAATCGCATAAACTTGTAGTTATTTTTTGAGGGAGAATTCAAACCTATGGTGCAAGAGGGAGATAGAAAAGAGGAAGAGGGGGCGATCGCCCAACAGATTTACCATCTTGCCGAATCATATCGAGGTGACGGTATTGCGCTGTTGGGTTTGTTGCGGTTGCTAGAGCAATTGCATCGAGATATTCGCGATGACTTTTTCCAGGAAACTCTCCCCCAAAACCGTCACCAGTTGTATAGCTTGTTGCGAGATATCGAGTCCGAAGGTGGCTGGCCTTACATCAGCCGCATCCGGTTGCGAGAATTTATCACGTATTTAGAGGAATCTCCATCATCTGGCGCTTCTCAATAACTTTAGTCTTCTTGCAGATCTAGATCCCATGTCGGCAAGATCCCATGTCGGCAAGATCCTATGTAGACAAGATCCTATGTCGGCAAGATCCTATGTAGACAAGAGTTTGAGTCGTTATCTGGCTGTGGAAAGCCGTCAGGATGCCCGAAGACCGCTTTCAGTCGGTAGAATAAGAACAATCTCCTTAGCGATAAATAGAGCGGCATGATTCCTACCGTTATTGAACAGTCTGGACGCGGGGAACGCGCGTTTGATATTTACTCCCGTCTTCTGCGGGAGCGCATTATTTTTCTGGGGCAGCCCGTTGATTCTGACGTGGCCAACCTGATCGTGGCGCAAATGCTGTTCCTAGAAGCCGACGACCCCGAGAAGGATATTTACCTCTATATCAACTCTCCGGGTGGCTCGGTGACGGCGGGGATGGGTATTTTTGACACGATGAACCATATCCGACCTGATGTTTGCACGATCTGCGTGGGTTTGGCTGCCAGCATGGGAGCGTTTCTGCTAACCGCTGGAACCAAAGGGAAGCGCAGCAGCCTCCCCCACTCGCGGATTATGATTCACCAACCCTTGGGGGGTGCCCAAGGCCAAGCCTCTGATATTGAAATTCAGGCGCGGGAGATTTTGTATCATAAGCAAAATCTAAACCGTTGGCTGGCGAGCAGTACAGGACAACCTCTAGAAAAGATTGAGCGAGACACGGAGCGCGATTTCTTTATGTCTGCCCAAGAGGCTAAGGATTATGGCTTGATTGACCAAGTGATTGATAAGCAGGCAGTTGGCGGACGGCCTCCTGTGGTTGCTGCTTCCTAATTGGGTTTCTGGGCTGGGTTGCGACCGACTATCGGGCTGCGGCCTCCTGACCCAAACTCCCTTTCCTTGATGTAGTTGTCTGGGAGAGGGAGTTTTCTTAGGAGCCTGTTTGTATAGCTGTAGCCATGATCCATGGGACATTTACCTGCCATTCCCGTACCTGTCATTCCCGCGCAGTCGGGAATCCACCTTGAGAGTCGTGGGACCCGTGGATTCCCGTTTTCACGGGAATGACGCTGGTATGTTCTAACCTTTGTGACTAAAAAGTGCCTGGATGGTATCTGTATCCAGAGATTTTAAGTCTGAGGTCTATAGATTGGGTCTATCGAGAGGACTTGAATCTTGGTGATGGAAGCTTGGGGATCAGCTTGGGGCGGTTTCAGGGGTCGGTTGGCTGGTGAGATAGCTCAGGAATTCGTAGAGTTCGAGTTCACTGAGTTCGGCGCGCGATCGCTTATTGTAGGCTTGCTCTAGATAGGTGCGCCCCATGCTTGGCGTCCATCCGAGTCGCCGGAGTTCGATGTCTGTCTGGGCGATCACATCTGACAAATCCACAGATTCTGGGATGGTGGCGGCAGACTTTGGCTCCTCGGTGGCAGGCTCTTGGCGTTTTGGTTTTTTGGGGGTGCGAGATTTTTCTGGGTCTAATGCCGATGCTTCAGCCGTTGGTTTGGGTGGCAGGAGATCAGAGGCGCGCTGCATCGGTGGGAGGGGCGGGGGAACTTCGTCGGCATCGTCTTGGGCTGCCATGGTCATGTGGCTATAGAAATCGGCGACGGGCAAACTGGCCGATTCGGCAGGGGCTGGGTCGAGGCGTTCCGGACTTGGGGCGACGGGGGGCACTGCACTAGCGACCTGCGGCGAGGGGGTGGGCGAAAAGCGGGCTGCGGTTGCTGGTGCGGAGGGGGATACTGCTGCACCTGTGCTAGAGAGGCCAAAGGCTTGGAGGGCGCGTTCTTTGGCGCGATCTTCGGCCTGCTCGATTTGAGGGGCGGTGGCCATTCCGGAGGCAAGGGTTTGCCCACCCACCTGCACGAGGGCGCGCACGGCAAACTGCCCATCTTGCACGGTGAGGAATTCGGCGACAACCACTCCATAGGGTAGGGTGGCACGGAATTGGGTTAGCAATGAGTCGAGTAAGGCCATGCTTGCTGAGGATCGTTAGAGGATGGGAGCGTGGGGAAGAGGATCGATCGATTTTTGGGGGAGGCTAGGTCGCTGCTTCCCGCGTTCCGTCGGTCTGCCATGAGGTTTCCACGTTAAGCTGAGTGAAAGGAATTTGCAAGACTACTGGCGATCGCCCACCGGTCGTCAGTCTAAGATAAGAGCCTAAGATAAGACCCTAAGATAAGGGCAAGTCGGTCTTTTGATTGCAAGATGACTGTTGACTGCGACCTGCGAGCTAATTGCTGATTCATGCTGGATTCATTACTTGATATTTCCTCCAATGTTGGGGTTGACACTCTTTTGCTATTGCCGGTGCTAATAGCGTTAGAGGTTGTCCTTTCTGCGGATAATGCGATCGCCCTAGCGGCCATTGCCCAAGGGCTGCAGAGCGAAAAAATGCAACGCCAAGCGCTCAACCTAGGGCTGCTAGTGGCGTTTGGCTTACGGGTGCTCTTAATCTTGACGGCCACCTGGGTGATTCGCTATTGGCAGTTTGAATTGGCTGGGGCGCTATACCTGCTGTGGCTGGTTTTCAACTATTTCCGTTCGGATGATACCGATGAGTCTGGAGAATCTCACCACCATGGCCCTCGGTTTCAATCGCTGTGGCAGGCCATTCCTACCATTGCGCTGACGGATCTTGCGTTTTCGCTAGACAGTGTAACAACGGCGATCGCCATTTCTGAGGAGATTTGGCTGGTCTTGATCGGTGGCTTGATTGGGGTGCTGTCTTTGCGGTTGATGGCTGGGTTGTTTATCCGCTGGTTGGCCATTTACACCCACCTCGAAGATGCTGGATATACTACCGTGGCGCTGGTGGGGGTGCGGTTATTACTGCGGATTATTAACCCGCTCTGGGTGCCGCCAGAATGGGTGATGGTGGGGGCGATCGCCGCTTTATTTGCCTGGGGTTTTTCGAAGCGCAATGCCGATCCCCAGATTGCCGATCTCGACCCATCGGTTCCCGCTTCTCCGGATGATTTGCCAAAGGCTCATGCCTTAGATGCCTCCGCTGAGGCGTCAGTCAATGCGACCCAAGAAGCCCTTTCTGCTAAAGAGGTTTCGGCAGAATAGCCCAGCTTTTAGAGCAACGGGGGGCTATAAAAGCTGGGCTATTACTCATAAGCGGAGATCTATCTACCATTGGGCAATTCAGCCAAGGGGCTTAGGCTCCTTGTTCGTAGTGGGTAAATTTACGCCGCTGAGTACGAGTTCTGCGAGGTCAGTGGAGATGAGCCAACGGCGCTAATCTTCTGAGTAACGGGCGAGCAAGACGGGTAGATAGTCAAAGCCATCGACGCCGAGATGCGGCAACAGTTTGGGGCGCAGTTGATCGAGGCGCAAACCAAAATTCTCGGCTCCTAACTGGCCCTTGACAATCAGAAGCAGTGCAGCGGATTTTTCCCAGAGGGGGTTATCGCGTTGTTGGAGGCTATACATCCCCAGGCAGGCGTAATATAGCGCCAAATCAGTGTGCTGAAGTTGGTAACAGGCTTCGGCTAGGTAGACGCAACTGAGGCCTTGCAGATCGCGATCGCCCACCTGAGCTGCCAGCCCAATCCCCTGCTCTAGGGCTTTCTGAGCAGGTTCAGGCCGGTTGAGCAAGGCGTTGGCGATCCCGATTCCGATGACACAGAGGGCGAGGTTTTGGCGATCTTCAGCATCGGTGAGTTTTTTGCCCCGTTCAAGGGCTTGCAATGCCGACTCTAGTCTGTCTGCTGACTCAGCACTAATTTGTTGGCGGGCATCCATCACTTGGCTATAACCCAAACTGGCGAGGGCATTGGCTTCGCCTTGGCGATCGCCAATTTGGCGTGCCAAAATCAGGGCAAACTGGGCTTGGGCGATCGCCTGCTCATACTGCTTGCGATAGAGGCTGAGGCGGCTGAAATGGTTGAGATTGGCGATCTCACAGCGCTGATCCCCGGCTTCGCGGGCTAGCTCTAGGGCTTCTTGGTGCCAGGTGAGCGCCCGTTCATAGCGTCCTAACAGCCGTTGAGAGTAGGCCAAAACGGTGAGAATGCGGGCTTTTTCTTGGGTATTTTCGGTTTCTCTGAGGGGTTGATCGAGGTAGGCAATGGTTTCGCGGAAGCTTTCTCCCGAAAAGGAAGCAAAAATTCCACCATAAAGTGGGAAGTTTTCGCGCTGGGCAAATTGGCGTAAGACCTGCAAGGCACTCTGGAAAGAAGCGTGGGCAAACCGCTGTCGTTCCTCTGCCGTTAGCTGAGCGGCTTGCTGCAAGCCAGCGCTCACCTCACTCCACACCATCGCAAAGACGAGAAACGTCACACCTGCCAAATGCTGCCCGCCTTGGATGCTATAGGGCTGTTTGTCGAGCCAAGCGACCAAGCCCGTTTGCAAGCCCCGGAGCAAAATCGCCAGTTCTACCCAATTGCTCAGGTTGAACTCAGGATGAGCCTGGAGGGCGATCGCCGCCGATTGATTCTGAGCCTGCCCCTGAAATAGGGCTTTGGGAAATGGGCTAGTTACCTGATCAGCCCAAGTTTTCCAGGGGCCAGGGCGTTGCTGGTTATCCCCAAAACCCACAGAACGCTGAGCGTCGTAAAGCCAACTGACGATCGCCCCTTCGACCTGTTGCATCGCCCCTAACCCGTTGCTCAGCCCTTTGGCGATAAGCTGTAACTCCACATTTTCCCCGGCGCTACTCTGCAACTGTTGTGCGAGTTGCTGGAGTTGTGGGTGGGTGAGGGGGTGGCGCTGGTTGGGGTCGAGTAACTCAACGAACACCGTTAACCGATCGGCCACTTCTGCTTTTTGGAGGCGTTGGAGGGCGATCGCGCAGGCATTATCGGCAAGCTGGCGCTTTTGCCACGTCACCCAAGCGCTGTTTAGCTTTTTGAGCGATCGCAGCTTGCGGGTGGCCTTTGCCTGTTTCAACTCGTCGGTTTCGGTATCTACGACCCGCTGCCATTCCTGCAACTGCGCGGCCAAACTGCGCTCAAACAATTCCCCGGTGCCTACCTCAATTTGCTCGGCCAGTAATCGCTCCAACTGACCTTCTGATTGGATGCGTCCGGCCAATGTTTCGGCCACAACATGATCGAGAAATGGGGTGTAGCGATCGCTCATCATGACAATTCTAGAGTTTAGAGTTCAACGGTGGGCGGCGAAAACCTGCGCTAGGCATACATCTGGCGCTTAGATTGTGGGATCTACCATCGGCGGTGAGAGCCGTGCCCAGTGTCCCTCGATCCCCTTAAGCGCCCCTGTTCCCAGATGCGTTCTCACCGAGTAGCGGGAGGCCGGATAGAATCCCCTCTCCGTTTCCTATTATCGGAGGTGTTTGGGGAAACGGGACGACCCTAAGCGATGCAGTCGAGGGCATGGGCAAAATCGGCGATCAAGTCATCAATGTGCTCCAAGCCCACAGAAACCCGCAGTAGATCATCGGGGGTTTGGGTGCCGGAGCCTTCGGTGGTAGCGCGGTGTTCGATGAGGCTTTCGACCCCGCCCAGGCTGGTGGCGCGTTGGAAAATTTGTAAATGGGAGAGCAGGGCGATCGCCGGTTCTCGGCCTGCGAGGATCTGTACCGATAACATGCCGCCAAAATCGGCCATTTGCGCTTGGGCAATGGCATGGCCAGGATGATCGGGCAGCCCAGGGTAATGCACCATCTTGATGGCGGGATGTTGCTGCAGCCATTGCGCCAGCTTCAGGGCATTGGCGCAATGGCCGCGCATCCGATAAGGGTAACTCTGGATCCCCCGCATCAATAGCCAGCAGTCGAAGGGCGCAGGCACCGCCCCCCCGACCGCTTGAATCTGGCGAATTCGCTGTGCCACCTCCGAGTTGGTTTTGGCAACCACAGCCCCTCCCAGCAAATCACTATGGCCACCCAAATATTTAGTGGTGGAATGGACAACCAAATCAGCCCCAAGGGCAAAGGGGCGTTGGAGCATCGGCGTTGCCCAGGTGTTATCGCAGACGCAGAGTGCATCGGCTTGGTGGGCGATCGCCCCCACCGCTGCAATATCCACGAGCCGCAACATCGGGTTAGAGGGGGTTTCAATCCAAACTAAGCGGGTGTTGGGTTGCACGGCCTGCTGCACCGCATCAAGATCGGTCATATCCACAAAACTGACAACGACGCCCCAAGGTTGGAGGAGCGATCGCAAAATGGCCGTCGTGCCGGTGTAAGCATCGTTGGGCGCAATCACATGATCCCCAGGGTGCAGCGCTTGCAACACACTGGCCGTGGCCGCACTCCCAGAGGCAAAGGCGATCGCCACCTCGCCGCCTTCTAACGCCGCCAAGCAGTCTTCCAACATAGAGCGGTTGGGGTTGCCCATGCGGGTGTATTGATAACCCAAATCTGGCTCTTGGGCGAAAGTGGTTGATAGGTATAGCGGTGGGGCGATCGCGCCTGTTGTTGGATCTGCTTGCCGTCCGGCATGGATCGCCATAGTCTCAAATTTCATAGTCTCAAATTTCATAGACTCAGATTTCATAGATTCAAATTTCACAGACTTAAACTGAATAGACTCAAATTTCATAGACATCCCCGCTCCACTGATGTCAGCATTTGCCCATGTTGGCTCGATGCGAGGTTGCTTGATGATAATTGATCCAGAGCATCCGCAGAGGTGCTCCCTCGGCTAAGGTTGATTCCTCAACTCAGCACAACTAGGATAGATGCAACGACCTGCCCAGGATGTTTTATGCCTAAACCTGATCCAAACTTGGTTCGCCTCGAACCCGGCACACTCTTGATCATCATCGTCGTGATTCTCCTCGTCCCGCTCTTACTGACAGGGTTCCTGTCCCAATAATTCTAGGGTCGCAATGCCCTGTACCCTCGAAGCCCCACACCAACCCGCACCCTGCCAACTCCTCAACCATCCTTATGATTGAACGATTCAGTCAACTGATGGGTTCAGCTCATGGGTTCAACTGACGAGTTAATCCATCAGTGAGTATATATCTGGTTTTTAAGCGGCACTGAGGCCATGAATACGTTGAAATGCCACATCAGAGACGATAGGTGCCACCACTATCGCTTGCCATCGCTACAGCTATTGCATCGCAGGAGTCCTCTGATCCCTGCGATGCAATAGCGACACAACTAGGTAGGTTTTTGTAAGACTTGAAAGAGTCGGTAGACCCAAGTATGTAACGATGCGAAGGATGAGGCATCAAATCTCAGATGAGCGTTCAGGGGCTTCAGTCAGCGGCTCATACGTTGACTCAGCCGCCATTGTCCAAATTTTCAGGCTAACGTTCCCATTATGCTGCCGCCACAAACAGCACATTGGTTACTCTTTGCCTTCTTCAGGATTAATTTCTTCAAACCCTAACCAGAAAAGCAGTACATCCTCAACTTCTACCATTTGCTCAGATGTCAAACTACCCAATTTGCCTAAAAGCTTTGCACGAGGAATTGTGATTACGCTTTATGTGTCAAAGCCTCCTTCTCGAAGGAAATTAATTTTGATTTGAACTTCAAACCTTGAACCACGTAGACTTGTTGTATGTGGAATTAGAGTCGCTAATGCACGATCTTGATTAAGAGCAGGAATACTAATTACCAAACATGGCCTGACTTTCGCTCCATAACCCAGATCAACTAGCCAAACTTCACCGCGCTCAGGGCTACTCATTCAGATCTTCCTGCTCATCCAATTCTAGAAAAAGTTCCTCAGCGTTCAGAACTAAATCTTCATTAGACAAGGGTTAAAAATCTAGGTAAACCGCCCGCTTTAGAATATCCACTACCAAATCCAACCGTTCTGAGTCTGTCAATCGGTCGAAGGTATCTAAAAGTTCTTGTACTAAAGCAGTCATAGCTTTTTCCATATACCTGCTGATACCACAACACAGGCTGAGCAAGGATTTCATCCATCGCTTGACGACGCTAATAAATTCTGGGTGTAGGTTTGGAACCCGTAAAATAAGATTGTTAGGATTGACTGATGCGTTAGGGTTGTTTGCAAAATAGACGCAACCATGGGGCATTTTACAAAAAAAACTAATGCTTAGATCTGTAAGGGTTAGATCTGTTCGATCACTCCACTTCCGCAGGCACTTGAGTCGTATTGAGTAGTGTTGCTTCCATCGTCAAGCAGTTGTGGCCATTGATTTGTAGGCGGTATTCTACCTTGTCCATTAGGCGGTTTAGAATCAGCCAGCCATAGCCACCTTCCTGAAAATCGTCAGGTTCAGGGGGGAGGTAATTATTGAGGTCAAACCCTTGGCCACAGTCCCATACTTCTAAATGGATGGCGCGATCGCGCATCTCCAAGCGAATTAGCACGGGCAGATTAGGCTGATCGCGATGGGCATGGCGCACTACGTTGGAATAAGCTTCTACTAATACCAGTCGCATCCGGTTAGATTGCTTCTTCCAATCCACCTCAGACCCTAGTTCTAGTTCTAGCGCCCCCAATAACCAGCTTTCAACGATTCCCAGAAACTTCAAATCACTGGGAATATGCAACTCAGTTCTCATGACTATGCAAAACCTCCAGCGACAGTATGGTTTGGTCGTCTTCCTGTGCGTGGGTTTGAGATTGAATGTGACGCAAGACTTCCGCTAAGTTAACGGCTCCTCGTTGCTCTTCAAAAATCTTCCATAACCCGCTTTGATGTAGCATTTGCCCCCCTGGGTTGCCCTCACTTAAAACTGTCGCCTCGGTAAGCCCATCACTGGCGAGCACAAATACCTCTCCTGGCTTTAACGAAAGCCGCCCGGCGGGTGCTTTCCAAACAGGTAAAATCCCTAACGGTACGCCCCGTACCTTGTGATAGTTGGGTTCGAGAGGGGTGGCTCGATCCTCTGACAAGCCCTCTAGTTTGGCCCAGGTTAAGGGATAGATATGCCCTGCATTGGCGTAGACTAACTCTTGGGTTTGGGGGCTATAACGAGCCAACACCATTGTAATAAAGCAGTTATTGCTGACCAAATCATCCGAGAGAGTACTGTTGAGGTTTTGCATGACCCGGTCAGGTTCGGGTGGGCAGTCTTGAGACAACTCACGCCGCAACACCGTAATGGCGCTTGCCATAAAAAGAGCAGCGGGTACCCCTTTGCCTGAAACATCTCCAACCCCTACCCAAAGGTCGCCACGGGGATGCACGTAGACCTCGAAAAAGTCACCGCCTACCTCTCGGGCTGGATGGCAACAGGCTTGGATGCGAACATGGTCGAGGGTGGGGAGTTCTTGGCGCAAAAGGTTGGTTTGAATTTGCCGTGCGACCGCCAACTCTGCTTGCATTTGCTCGCTTTGCTTTTGGATGCGTTGGTATAGCCGCGCTTGGAAAATGGCTAAGGCGGCTTGGCTAGAAACTGCTTCCAAAACTTCTAAATCTTCTTCTGACCAAGCGGGCTGGTCGGCACGACGATATAAGACCAGGAGGGCTAGGGCTTGTTTTTGGTAGGTCAGTGACACCACCAGTTGAGAGTAGGCGCTATCTGCAGAGGCAAGGATCTGGGTAGGGCGATCGCCCACATACCGCTCTAACCCCTCACCCTTGTGGTTAATCCCCGCATCTTCTGGAGCGTCCGACGCCTGCTCCATCTCGTAGATGTGAGAACCCGCTTGCACTCGATGGGTCAGGGTTCCGTCTAGCTCCACGCCTTCATCGAGTGGATGCAGCACACAGGCATGGGCTGAAAAGGTTTGCCCCATTGTGGCCACAATGGTTTGTAACATGCTGTCATAGTCCAACGATTCGCGGATGGCGGTCATCACGCCATTGAAAATCGACTCCCGCCGCAAGGCTCGGTTCAGCGTCCCCGTCCGATGCTTCACCAAGCGGTACGTTTCGGATGCTTGCTGCACCACGCGCTGCATATCTTCGGGGTTCCACGGCTTAGTCACATACTTAAAGACCTTGCCCGTGTTGATGGCATCGACCAAATCCTCGACATCGGTGTAGCCCGTCAGCAGGATGCGAATCGTATCAGGGTATTCATCCGCCACGCGGCTCAGCAATTCCGTCCCGGTCATGCGGGGCATCCGCTGGTCGGAAATAATGATCCCCACCTCTCCATCCCGATGCAGTAAATCCAAGGCAGCCAAAGCACTTTCTGCCTTAGACACCTGAAATTCGCGGCGAAAGGTGCGAAACAGGAGGTCAAGGTTGTCTGATTCATCATCAACAACCATCAACCGCAATTTCTCGTCAGGTACCTGAGCCATCCTTGCCCATCTCGAACTAAGTGGTATTGAAATAGATATTGAACTAGATGAAAATAATGTGAAAAAGAGTGATGTCGCTTAAATTCTACTATCCCAGTGAAACCTATTTCAGCAGACTCATGGGAGCATTCTTCAGAGCATCTTAGAGAAGAGGAGCGCCTGTAAACCGTAGTTTCAACCAGATCTCTAGGCTCAACCCGGTTTACTTATTAACTATTCCCCTGTGCAACCGATTTAGAGACAAATCCGGCAAATATCTTTGGAGAGGGTATTTTTTCGGGGTTGCAAAAACAACTGCCGTCGTCAAGCTCTTCCTGATTCTGTTGAAGCCCAGTCACCCTGGCTGGCATCCATACGCTCTCTAGTGTCGATGCTGGCGTCGGCCTAGTCTCAACCATTGACCTCAAGATTGGCTCGATTGGCTCGATTGGCTCGAAAGTTGGCTTGAATCTGACCAAACGCTTTTCCAAAAACCCCTTAACCGAAGAGTAGCGCAGAAAGATCCCGAAATATACTGGGATTATCGGGCTAAGTCTGCAGCCAGTCAACTTTACCCTGCCTACAATCTACCTGCAGTTTCCCCAGACCCTCTACGGTGCCGTCCAAGGTGCCGTCCAAGGTGCGTCTAAGTATAAAACGGCAAACGGGTGCGAGACATTTCTTAGAATCATTTCAAGGGCGATCGCCCTCGATTCTCCTTGTCTCCACGCTTGATTAAACGCCCCGTTCCTTTTAGGCTAGCTAGAGGCGATCGCCCTTACCCGTCTAAGCTCAGCGCTCCGTCCCCCGCTATTTTCTGGGCACTCGGCGCGATCCCAGTTTTCACGGGTGCAACCTTCCCTCCATGGGTACCTTCGAACGTTTCAACACTATGCATAACTTCCTTCCAATCGCCTACTTTCAAAATCAATTTATTCCGTTCGCAGATGCCAAAATTTCGATCGCTACCCATGCCTTACACTATGGCACTGGCGCGTTTGGGGGCTTGCGGGGCATTCCAGATCCCCAAAATTCAGATCAAGTTTTGTTGTTTCGGCTAGACCGTCATTGCCAACGGTTGAGCAGTAGTGCTCATCTTATGCATATGGATCTACCGGCTGACAAAATTCAGCAGGTCATCACAGATTTCGTTCAAAAAAATAGCCCGACCCAGTCCTTCTACATCCGACCTTTTGTCTATACCTCTGATCTCGGCATCTCGCCGCGTCTCCACAACGTCGAAAAAGATTTCTTTGTCTATGGCTTAGAGCTAGGCGACTATCTTTCTCCCGATGGCGTTAGCTGCCGGATTAGCTCTTGGGTGCGCCAAGAAGATCAAAGCTTGCCTCTGCGTGGCAAAATCAGCGGCGCTTATATCACCTCTTCTTTGGCCAAAACCGAAGCAGTCGAATCAGGCTTCGATGAAGCTATTTTAATGAACTCCCAAGGCAAGGTCAGCGAAGCCTCGGGCATGAACATTTTCTTGGTGCGCAATGGGCGGCTGATTACCCCCTCGGTTGACCAAGATATTTTGGAAGGGATTACCCGGGATAGTGTGCTGGTGGTTGCCAAGGAGTTGGGCATCCCGGTCGAAGCACGTGCGGTCGATAAGTCTGAACTCTACATCGCGGATGAAGCCTTTTTGAGCGGTACTGCAGCCCGCGTGACCCCCATTAGCCGCGTTGAGAACTACAAGTTTTCTAATCAGCGCCCCATTACCGAAAAACTACGGGAAAAGCTGACGGCCATTACCGAAAACCGCGACCCCAAATACAAAGATTGGGTTTATCCTATTTCTCTCAAAAATTGATGCGTTTTCTCAAGGTTTGATGGTTCCTTTGACGCTTGATCTTTGAAGGCGAATGACTCTACCCCTCAAGACAAACCCTGGCTCTTTTAAGTTGGGGGGTGTCATTGGGAGTGCCCTACAAATAATACTCGTTAGTGCCAGAACGCTGATCAGCCAAGGGTTTAATCCTGCTATTATGCCCAGCTTTGGCCATTATTCGTAATGTCTAGGTAATGTCTAGGTAGGGAGCATTCATTCTGTGAGTTGAACGTCAAAAATAACTTCTTGTTCTGGGTTCATGATGTAATCGTAGTCAAAGACGAGGGAGTTGAGATGGCGAATAATCGAGAACCCAAAGGTAGAGACAATATCGGTTGTAAATGTCGCAATGACTAATTCCACTAGCTTTTTATCAGAGAGTTCGGGGGCTTGTACGAAGTAATCGCGCTTTGCAAAAAAGACGCCCTCATCTTTGGGAACGATGATGTTATTGATGCGATGGGTATGCTGGATTGGTCTGACGTAAAGCGTAATGAACTCATCTTGGTTGCGCTGGAGGCGGTAGAGCCGTTCATGCTGTCGCCAACTCATGCGAAACATCATTTTGAGCAACTCAAACCCCAAAATATAGTTAAAGACACTGTTGCGTTCTTCGGTGCTAAACACCAAGCGTAGAGCAGATTCTAGATACAAATCGGGCTGGCGGCGCGAGTCTTGAGCGGAGTGGATATAGAACTGACGAATGTATTGCCGCAACACCGTTACGTCTAAGTCTGTATTAATGCGGAACTCGCGGAGGTAGTCACGAACTCGCTGCTCTGTGTCTTTATCTTCGAGCTTGCGAGAGATTAACCCGTCTGCGGTGTAGTCGTCGAGGAACTCGGCTTGCATTTCGGGAGATGCCGCGCACATCAGATAACATAGCGAGAGCACGTAGCGCCGCTGATGCCAGGGTAAGCTTTCGGCCCAGAGTTTGGCCTCAAGAGGAAGCTTACCCAGAATGCTCCCCATTTGTGGTTGCCAGTCGATCGCGTCTTGAGGTTGTTCGTCGTGCCAGAGGGGAGGCTGAATCATAATGAGCGGGGGATAGCTGAGTTGTATGCAGCGGTCAAACTCGTCCTACGTCTTACACCCGACAAAAATCCTATTACTTGGCAATTTTACACGCTGCAATTTTATATTTGGCGATCAGGATGCACATTCTCTGCCAGCTTAAAGATCTATCTTCAGTTGGCGACTTCATATCTCTATATTCTGCTCCGCTAGATGTCCTAATCAAAGCTGTGTCTCTAAAAGAAATTGGACTTGGCTATGCTTAGGCAGGTGTTATGGCTAGCGACCTGAGGGGAATACTGAAAGCAGTTTGTCGCAGGGGTAGGGAAATTCTGACTAGAAAACCCTCGCGGGGGCATCCTTCTGATAGTTTGGATGGATAGACGTGGCGTGTTTAGGGCTGATGGTGCGATCGCCCCCGATGCGGGAGTTGTTTGGATGGGCTGCGGTAATCTGTCAACTCTTTGGGTGAAGGTGGGTCGCCCGTGTTATTGGTTTTAGATAGAACATATTGTGCGATGAGAGTCGCTATGGTTAACACATTTAAACTCACTCAAAATCACTATGATTTAGGCATTCTCAGATCTAGATTGCTTTGTTGGGGATGTGTCAGATAGCGTTTTAGTCAATTTTTGTTGTAGCTAATGGGGTTTAGCCCATTAATTAGGGTTCTATGGCGTATCCTCAATCGCTACCCCCAGACGCGGGGCAAACATTGCTTCATGTGTGGGTCGAACATACCCCGGTGGCGATCGCCATTGTGGATCCACACCTGCATTACCAAACCGTGAGTCGGCGGTGGCGAGACGATCATCAGTGGGGCGATCGCGCTCTGATCGGTCACTCTCACCTCGATTTTTTTCCAGAGGATGCGGCTCAGTGGGAGGCGGTGCGCCAGCGAGGGTTGGCGGGCGAAACCGTATCTTGGGAATCGATAACCCCGGCTCGGTCGGGGCCAACGGGGCCATCCGATTGGGTGCGTTGGACGGTCTATCCGTGGCAACTGACCGAGGGGCATATTGGCGGGTTGACCATCGTCTCTGAGATTATTACCGATCGCAAGCAGGCCGAAGAAGAGCGCGATCGCTTCTTTAACCTGATTCCCGATATGCTTTGCATTGTTGGGTTTGATGGCTATTTTAAGCAAATCAACCCAGCATGGGAGCGGGTTTTGGGCTATAGCGCCGAAGAGTTAATGGCGCGGCCATTGATCGAATGGGTGCACCCCGATGACCAAGCTAAAACCCGTACCGTTACGGTGGCGATGACTAGCGGCCATGTGATTCCTCCGTTTGAGAATCGCTACCGCTGTAAAGATGGCTCCTACCGCTGGTTTTCGTGGCTCGGCACCCCCTGCCTGCGGACGAACTGCATCTATGCCACCGCCCGCGATATTAGCAATCTCAAGCAATCAGAAGTTGATCTAAAAGAGACGAAGCGCTTTTTAGAATCGGTGCTCAACTACTTGCCCGTGGCCGTGATGGCGAAGGAGGTGGAGGGGTTACGGTTTGCGCTATGGAACCCGGCGGCGGAGAACATCTTGGGTCGTGATGCCGCAGATATGTTGGGCAAAACCGTGTACGACCTTTTCCCGAAGGCCTTTGGCGATATGTTGACGGCACAGGATCATGCGGTGTTGCGGAGCCGACAGATGCTGGATCTGCCTGAAGAGGAGGTGCGCCTTGAGAATGGCGAGATTCGGATTCTCCACACTAAAAAAACAGTTATTTTAGATGCCAAGGAAGAGCCGCAATATATTTTGGCGATCGCCGAAGATGTTACAGACCATAAGCAGGCTCAATCTCGGCTTCAGTCGCAGGAGCATTTCCTGCGTAGCATCTATGACGGGGTAGAATATCAAATCTTTGTCACCGATGTGACGCCTGAGGGTGCATTTCGGTGTGCCGGATGGAACCGCCTGGCGGAGCAGGCAACGGGGCGATCGCTCCAAGACGCTTTAGGCAAAACCCCCATCGAACTATTTGGGGAACTAGAAGGCCAGGCGGTAGAACAGCGGTTTCAGAACTGCATCAAGTTAGGGATCGCGATCACCTACGAAGAGCAAATGACGTTTCAGGGGGAAGAAACCTGGTGGTTAACCACGATCACGCCCCTCCGCAACGAGGCAGGGCGGATCTATCGATTGGTGGGGACAAGCTTAGATATTGGCGATCGCAAACGCACCGAGCAAGCCCTGCAAGATAACCAGCAATTTATCGAACGAGTCGCCTATAGTAGCCCTGGCATCCTTTATATTTACGACTTTGAAAAGAATCAGAATGTTTACACTAACCGAGGTTTGAGCGATCTTTTAGGCTATTCCGATAGCCAAGTCGAAGCCCTAGGGAATGATCTGATCCAGTCGATCACCCATCCAGATGATCTCCCCCTCATTTTTCAACATCATCAGATGATGCGGGCGATCGCCGATGGCGAAATCCGTGAACTCGATTATCGCATCCGCCGCGCCAATGGAGATTGGATCTGGCTACATAGCCGCGACACCGTTTTTAAGCGCGATCGCACCACTGGGGCGGTCATCCAAATTCTTGGCACGGCCCAAGACATCACCGATCGCAAACAGGCAGAAGCCGCTCTCCTGGCTTCCCAGCAGCGCATCTCTTTACTCATTCAGCAAACCCCTCTAGGTGTCATTGAGTGGGATATTAATTCCTACGTGCAAGCCTGGAACCCCGCCGCTGAAGAAATCTTTGGGTACCCTGCCGAAGTCGCCATTGGCAAACATTTCAGCTTTTTGCTCGACGAGAGCCTACAAAGCCTTGTTTCGCATATCTTCGCTGAACTCCTCGAACAAACGGGGGGCACCCGCAGCATTAATGTCAACATCACCCACGACGGACGCACCATTCTTTGCGAATGGTATAACACCCCCCTTGTTGCCCCCAATGGCGAAACCATTGGCGTCGCCTCCTTAGTTCATGATGTAACTGATCGGATTGAGGCTGAAACCGCCCTGCAAGAACGCGAAGAACGCCTCCGCACTATCAATACCTCGGTGCCAGGGGTAATCTATCAATATGAGGTGAACCTCGACACTGGGGGCGATCGCTTTACTTACATGAGTTCGCGCACCCTCGAACTGTTTGAACTGGATCCATCCCTGTTGGTCGAGCAACCAGAACTCGTCTGGGCCTTGATTCACCCAGACGATTTAGACCGAGTTCAGCACCAAGTGGCGACCAGCCTCCAAAACCATACCTCTTGGCATGACGAATTTCGGATCACCACTCCCTCCGGCCAAACCAAATGGATTCGCGCTCAGGCCGAATCTGCCTCTACCTTTGATCACTGCTTGGTTCATAACGGTGTGATGATCGACATCAGCGAACGCAAAGCTGCCGAAGCGGCGCTGCAAGCTTCGGAGTCAGAATTGCGCCATACCCTTGACGAATTAAAACGTGCCCAAATGCGGATGGTTCAGGGTGAAAAAATGTCGAGCTTGGGGCAATTAGTGGCGGGGGTTGCCCATGAAATTAACAACCCCGTTAATTTCATCTATGGCAACATCACCCATGCCAATAGTTATGCCCGTGACCTGTTAGATGTGATTCACCTCTATCAAAAGCATTACCCCAACCCATGTGCTGAGATTGTTGATGAAATTAAAACGGTAGATCTAGATTTTGTGGCCGAAGATCTACCTAAACTGTTGCATTCCATGAAGGTAGGAGCCGATCGGATTCGCGACATTGTGGCCTCCCTGCGTACCTTTTCTCGCATGGACGAGGCCGCCATGAAAGATGTTGATCTCCATGAAGGCATCGACAGCACCATCGTCATTCTCAATAATCGCCTGCGCACTAAAGACGATCGCCCAGCCATCGAAATCATTCGTGAATATGGCGATATCCCTCGCATTGAATGCCATGCAGGGCAGATCAACCAGGTCTTTATGAACCTGTTGAGTAATGCCATTGATGCCCTCGAAGATCAATGTCATCAGCAGTCCATTGTGGAAGACTTTGTGCCTCGCATCACGATCCAAACCGCATTAGTCGGGGGGCAAAAGGCTCAAATTATTTTTTCAGATAATGGTTCTGGTATTCCTGAATCGGTGCGCCAGCGCATTTTCGATCCTTTTTTCACCACCAAACCCGTTGGCAAAGGCACGGGGATGGGGCTGTCCATTAGCTATCAAATTATCACAGAGACCCATGGCGGAACGCTGGAATGTGTGTCTAATTTAGACCAGGGGACTACGTTCATTATTCAAATTCCGTTGCATCAGGCTCCACAGCGCCGTGCTAAATCGCCCTTGTTGCCGCCGCTCCCCGCTTCCCCGGAGGCTTAGATCTGGCGTTGTTGACTCAGCCGTTCGATTTCTACTTCGTGGGGGTTGAGGTAGAGGGCGATCGCCATCCCATAGCAGACTGTTGGGATCCAGGGTGCCAGGATCTCTAACACCGTGGCTTCCTGGAAATGCCGCTGTTTGGTTTCCGGGTGTGGATAGTAAACCCAACCCAGATAGCGGTTTCCCGCTACTTCTAGACCACACCGGGAAAAGGAAAAAGTCTCGGGAGGGTGAAGCGGTGTCCATTCGAGAGCCGCAAAGGTGATGCTGGGGTGCCTCATGACGGCGTGATAGGGCTGGGTAGAAATATTCAATGTGGCATCGTAACAGTTTGCTAAGTCTAGCCCCAAGTCTTTGAAGTAGGGCTTTTGGAGGGCGATCGTGCCTTGTGGATAGGGGCTTTCTCCGGCTCCGGAGGCCACCCGATGCCCCGGTTGCACGACCCCAAGCACACGCCTCCACTGGGAACTCCCTTGGATCTTCACTGGGGAACTCTCTCCATTTGGGATCTCTCTCCATTTGGGATCTCTCTCCATTGGGAAGTTCTCTCCATTTAGAAACTCAGTGTGGATTTCCGCTCATATTGCTTTGATCCTGTAAGGAGGAAGACGTAATTATTTGTAAGACGCATTTCGACTGCGCTCAATGCTCAACCCCTGACGAGAAGAGGGTTGAGCGGAGTTAAAACCCGGTAACTAAGCTTAATTTAGTTCAGCCCGCCTACTTACCTAGCTCTTGTTGAAGGGGGCGATCGCGAGGGGTAGGAGAGTCTAGATCCTCCTATCCCCCGTTGAATTTGGCTGCTACAGCCATTGTGTCTATGCCTGCCTGCGAGGACTGCCTGCGAGGACTGCCTGCGAGGACTGCCTGCGAGACTTTGGCGGGGAACCCTTATTTCACGAGGTCAGGAAACACCTTTTGAACTTCGGGATGCACTAATTCTTGTCGCCACACCGTCAGCCCTTTGTGTAAGGCTTCATCTAGTTCGAGGGCTTTGAGACCATAGTTCGCGAGTTTGAGGGCATAGGGGAGGGTGCTGTTGTTGAGCGCTTGTGTCGCCGTCCAAGGCACTGCTCCGGGCATGTTAGGAACGCCATAGTGCACCACGTCAGAGACCTTGTAGGTTGGGGTCGTGTGAGAGGTGGGGTGCATGGTTTCGACGCAACCCCCTTGATCGACGGCCACATCTACAATGACCGAGCCTGGCTGCATTTCGCTCACTAAACTGGCTGGGAGGAGGGTTGGGGCTTTGCGCCCTGGCACGAGCACCGCCCCAATGACGAGATCGGCTTCACGGATGGCGGGTTCGATGGCTGCTGGGCTGCTATATAGCAACTCGACGCGGGAACCAAATAGCGTTTCTAGGTAGTTTAAGCGTTCGATGTTGATATCAAAAATCTGGACGCGCGCCCCCAAGCCTATCGCCATGCGAGCGGCTTCGGTGCCAACTACGCCGCCCCCTAGCACCACAACCCGACCCGGTTGCACCCCAGGCAAGCCCCCTAGTAAAACGCCCCGACCGCCTTGTTGCCGCTCTAGGAACCGCGCCCCAAATTGCACAGACAGCCGCCCGGCGATGATGCTCATGGGAGCTAGCAGCGGGAGTGAGCGGTTGGGTAGCTCAACGGTTTCATAGGCGATCGCCGTTACCCCCGCCCGCATTAGCTGCTCTGTTAACTCCCGCGCCGCCGCCAAATGCAGGTAGGTGAATAACAGTTGATCCTTTTGCATGTAAGGATA
>Ga0105044_10002661_pt1 | contig 24489 bp, 28 predicted proteins | sample MAT01_FD_78092 | JGI IMG/M metagenome (GOLD analysis project Ga0105044, IMG submission 78092) | Freshwater microbial communities from Lake Fryxell liftoff mats and glacier meltwater in Antarctica - MAT-01 | ecosystem: Environmental > Aquatic > Freshwater > Ice > Liftoff microbial mat | place...
CCTCACCAAGCCGCCAACAACTGCGCACTTGGTGGGTCAGATTCCGGTGAGCACAGGGGGGTCAGATTTGGTGAGCGCCGAGGAGCAGCGGAGGTGACCAACTCAAGAGCGCTTCAGGCCAATACCTGAATTGGAGAAAACTCATGGTCTGGGCCTCCATTGTGGGTGTTACCACCCGGGTCGGGTGCATTCGCAAACAGAGTCAACCAAATGCGCTGCGATTGGATGCAGTGTCGGCCGATCGTCGGTGCATGGCGATAGGTTGGCGCGCTTGTTGGGCTTGCAGTGATCGCGGTTGATGACGTAAGACGCATCCCACAGCGCCATGGCCGAATCGGCGATCAATTCCGTCAGGCCGCGCGGTCATGGGCGGCGCGCGTCCAATTTGTCAGCCCCATTTGTCCTATTGACAGGACAATTGCCCTGCTGCATCATCCGGCGCAAATGCGTGTGGCCCCGACCCTGCCTCGCTGGGTGGCGGTACGCTGCAGCCAGACGCCCTTGACGACAGTAGGTGTCGAAGCAGAACAACCGACCTGGAAGGACAACAATCCGTGGAACTTTCGAACAAGACCAGCCGCCAGCTGTTTGACGACTTCAAGGCCAATCCGACACGCAAGCGTTTCGGTTTCGGCGCGATGCCGGCATTGATCAACATCGACCTGCAAAAGGCCTATACCTGCGTTGGCGAGTTTGCCACCGCCTACGAGACCGATCCCAGGCAGATTGACCATGTCAATGCCCTGGCGGCCGCGTTTCGCGCCAAGGGCTTTCCGGTCGTCTGGACCTATGTCGCCTACATGGATTCAGGTGAAGATTGCGGCGTCTGGGGCACTCGCACGAACACGCCGGACTCGCTGCAGAACATCAAGGTAGGCAGCCGCCGCTCGGAGTTCGACGATCGGCTGCAGATCGACAAGGTGCGCGACATCATCATCAACAAGCGCATGGCGTCGGTATTTTTCGAGACCAACCTGGGCTCGATCTTTACCTTCCACAAGGTCGATACGGTGGTGGTCACCGGCGGCTCCACCTCGGGCTGCGTGCGCGCCACGGTGGTGGACAGTCTGTCGCGGAGTTTTCGCACCATCGTGGCGCAAGAGTGTGTGGCCGACAAACATGAGGGTCCGCATTTTGCCAATCTGTACGACATGGCAGTCAAATATGCCGACGTGTTGTCGGTGCAGGAGACGCTGGAACAGCTTGGTAAGGTGGCAGCACGCTCTGCGGCGGCATGATGCGCGATCCCGGCTTGTACGACTATCTGCCGTATGACCAGCGGCCGCCGATCCGGTGGCCGGGCAATGCCCGGGTGGCGTTCTGGGTGGCACCGAACATCGAGTTCTACGAGCTCGATCCGCCGCGCAATCCGGCGCGTGCCGCCTGGGCGCGGTCGGTGCCGGACGTGCTGAACTATTCCTACCGCGACTATGGCAACCGGGCCGGCTTCTGGCGCATGTTCGATGCCATGCAGCGCTGCAACATGCGCGGCAGCGTCTCGCTCAATGTGGCGGTGTGCGAGCACCATCCCGAAGTCATCAAGGCCTGTGCCGACAACGGCTGGGAGTTCTATTCCCATGGCACCTATAACACGCGTTATCTGATGGGCATGACCGAGGCGCAGGAGCGCCAGGTGATCCAGGATTCGATCAACACCATCCGCAAGCACACGGGCCAAAAACTCGATGGCTGGCTGGCACCGGCCCTGACCTATACCGACAACACGCTGGACCTGGTGGCCGAGATGGGCCTGACCTATGTCTGCGACCTGTTCCACGACGACCAGCCCGGGCCGGTCAAGGTGAAAAGGGGGCGTTTGACCAGCGTGCCGTATTCGCTGGAGATGAACGACGTGATCGTCTACAACGTCAATCTGGTGTCGCCGCGGCGCTATGCCGACATCCTCAAGCGCCAGTTCGACCGGCTGTACGAGGAGGGCGAACAGTCCGGCACGGTGATGTGTATCCCGCTGCATCCGTATCTGGTCGGGCAACCGTATCGCATGGCCGCGTTCGAGGAGGCCTTGTCGTACATCACCAGCCATGACGGCGTGTGGCTGGCGACCGGACGCGAGATCGCACAGTATTTCAATACGCACTATTACGACGCATTCGCCGCAGCCAGTCAGCCGGTTGGGGAGGCCTCACCATGAGCGACCCCGGGCCGTTCCCAAGGCGTGCGCGCCGCAGCCGTCAGGCGGAGGGTTTTCCATGAGCATTCCTGACGCCTATCTGCAGTACGCCCAGCGCCGTTACGGCATGGACCATGACCGGTACGACTGGTCGATCCTGCCGCAACGTCATCCGGTGACCTGGCCCAACGAAGCCCGCGTGGCCTTGTGGGTGGTGCCGGCGCTGGAGTGGTTTCCCCTGGACATGAAGGGCCAACCGTTCAAGGCGCCGGGTGCCATGCAGACCGCCTACCCGGATTTGCGCCATTACACCTTGCGCGACTACGGCAACCGGGTCGGCATCTTTCGCATCATGCAGGCCTTGGAGCGCCATGGCATCCGGGCATCCGTGGCAGTGAATGCGGCGGTGGCGCAGCGTTATCCCAGCCTGATCAAGGCCTGCGTGGCGCGCAACTGGGAGATCATCGCCAACGGTCAGGATATGGACCACCTGCACCACGGAGGGCTGGCACGGGAGGCCGAGCAGGCGTTGGTGCAATCGACGCTGCAAACCTTGCGTGCAGCATCCGGGCAGCCGGTTCGCGGCTGGTTGTCGCCGGCCAAGTCGGAGTCGTTCGCCACGCCCGATCTGCTGCGCGCAGCCGGTGTGGACTATGCCTGCGACTGGGTCAACGACGACATGCCGTACCCGATGCGTACCGCAGGCGGGACGCTGCATGCGATGCCGCATCCGGTGGACATCGACGACTACACGATTCTGGTGCAGAACCACCACACCGAAGACGATTTTCGCGATCAGCTGTGCGACCAGTTCGACGTGCTGTACCGCGAGTCGCAGACCCAGGGAGGGCGCATCATGGCGATCGCGTTGCATCCCTGGGTGATCGGGCAACCGTATCGCATTGGCGCGCTGGAGCAGGCTTTGGCGCACATCATGCGCCACCGGGGTGTCTGGGCCGCGACCGGCAGTGAGATTCTCGATGCATGGACAGCCAGTCAGGGGTGAGGGCCGATGCGCCTGTCACTCCGCGTTGGCAGCCATTGGCATATGAAGGGCCAGGTCGTTCCAGACGTCCTGGCGGCTGATCAGGTCGTCGGTCACTTCGAAGCGGTCGAGGAAACGGATGCCCTCGAAAGCCGAGCCGTCCGTCCAATGGCCATGGAGGGTTCCGAAACAGACCACGACCGCACCATTGTCAGTCCAGCTTTCGTCGAATCGTTCGTAGGCCTTGGCCACGTTGCGGTACCGTCCGCGCGAAAACGCGACCAGTTCCTCCAGTCGGTGCATCACCGGGCTGCCCGGGAAACGCATCGTGAAACCGGGTGCCAGCAAGGCTGTGGCGGAAGGCAGATCGCGTTCCTGCATGTGGTCCAGGAAGCGGCGCACCAACTGCGCCGCATCGACGCGTTCAGCGGCACCGGCGCTGAGAACGGCACCATTGCGCTGGTAGGTCTGGGCATGGTTGACGAAGACGGTGGTGCCAGCGGCAGGGGATGCAACGACCGATCGCGCGGCCATGGCCACTCGGCCCACCAGCTTGGTCTCCGCCTCTTTCGAATAACCGGGCAACATCGTGATGGAAATGACGGGCATGGGGGTGTCCCTGAGCGTTTGGAGAGTGGGCGATGATGGCTGCAGATCAACCCGGTTGCAACCGGGTTCGTCCTGAAGACCGCATTATCTATTCAGCGGCACCCGATCGCACGCCACTGCGCTGGCCCGGTGATGCACGTGTGGCCTTGTGGGTGGCACCGAACATCGAGCATTACGAATACCTGCCCGAGAAAATCCGGGTGCGCAACCCCTGGCCGCGTGTGCCGCATCCGGACATCCTGGGTTACGGCTTGCGGGACTACGGTAACCGGGTTGGCGTCTGGCGACTGATGGAGGTGTTCGACCGGTTGGGCCTGAAGGTCACGGTCTCGTTGTCGATGGCCGTATTGCGCATGTACCCGCCGGTGGCAGAAGCGATGCTGGCGCGCAACTGGGAGTTCATGTCGCACGGTCTGTACAACACCCGTTATCACTGGGGGCTGGACGAGGAAGAGGAACGCGCCGAGATCGAAGAGTGCCAGCAGATTCACCGCGCAGTGGTCGGTCATGGTCTGCCCGGCTGGTTCTCGCCAGCCGCGTCCAATACCTTGCAGACTCCCGACCTGGTCGCCGAGGCCGGCATCGCCTATTTGTGCGACCTGTATCACGACGACCAGCCGACGCCGATCCGGGTGCGCTGCGGAGAATTGTTCTCGCTGCCGTATTCGATGGAAATCAACGACAGCATTGCATGGCGGCGCGGCCAGGAAGCGGCCGCTTTTGCGCAGAAGATGCGCGACGAATTCGACGTGCTGTATGCCGAAGGCGCGCAGCATGGCAAGGTGATGAATATCGCCGTGCACCCGTTCATCATGGGTCAGCCGCACCGCATCGACCATCTGGCCGGCGCACTGGAATACATCCTCTCGCACAGTGGCGTCTGGTGCGCCACCGGATCGGAAATCATTGCGCACTACCGCACCCATTACCACCAACCGGCAGCAGCGGATGCGGCGGCCGGCAACACGATGCCACCGACATGAGCACTCCGACTGCGATCACCCCTCCCGCCGCCGACTACATCCGTGCCTACATGCCCGAGCGCACGGTGGATGCGACACGCGCCGCGCTGCTGATCATCGACATGCAATACGCGACCGGCTCGCGCCAGGGCGCATTGGCACGCTCCCTCAAAGCCCAGGGCTCGTCGGTAGGCGACTACCGCTTTGATCGGATCGAACAGCAGGTGTTGCCGCATACGCAACAGTTGCGCGATCGCAGCACCGCGCTGGGCCGCCCGGTGCTGCATGTGACCGTCGGCGCTGCGCTTGCAGATGCAGCAGATGCGCCGATCCACATGCGCAAGCTGTTCGTCGAATTTGCCAACCATGTCGGAAGCCGCGAACACGAGATCCTCGATGAACTCAAGCCGTTGCCAGGCGAACATGTGCTGCGCAAGACGACGATCGGCGCGTTCGCCTCGACCAACATTGACAGCCTGCTGCGCGCCCTCGGTTGTGAGCAGCTCTATCTGTGCGGCATTTCCACCAACATGTGTGTCGAGACCACGGCGCGCGAGGCTGCCGATCGGGGTTACCTGGTGACCCTGGTCGAGGACGCCTGCGGCACCACGCACGCGGACCTGCACGACGTCACGATGCGCAACTTCCAGCGCCTGTTCGGCCGGGTCCGTTCGACGGCCCAGGTGCTGGGCGAATTGCCGGTCGCAACCACTGCCTGCGAAGGTGTGAAGCCATGAAAAAGGTTCTCGTCATCGTGCCGTTTGTCATGTCGCAGGACAACCTGTTGCTGCGCCAGCAACAACTTGCCGGCCTCGCGTTCGGACCGGACCTTGTCTTCGAATACCGCACGGTTAAGGCCGGCCCGGCGAATTATTCGAGCCACCACGACTTCGTCCTGGCCGACATCGCCAATTTCGAGGCTGGTTGCCGGGCCGAGCAGGAAGGCTATGCCGCAGTGTGCATCGACACCATGAGTGACTCCGGTGTGGCCGCGCTGCGCTCGGTGCTCGATATCCCGGTATTCGGCCCGGGCAAGGTGTCCATGCTCACCGCGCTGATGCTGGGCGACCGTTTCTCCATCCTGACCATGGCCAGCCGCTGGAAGCCGCTGTACAAGAAGGCGCTGGACGAGCTGGGCCTGCACCACAAGTGCGCCTCGGTGCGCGCCATCGAGGTGCCACCGGACAACCAGGCGCTGCTGGCCGGCAAGGAGGCAGAGGTGTTCCCGCTGCTCGAACAGGCTGCGCGCAAGGCCATCAGCGAAGATGGTGCCGACGTGCTGATCCTGGGGTCAACGACGATGCACCAGGCCCATGCCTATCTGGTCGAGCGGTTGCCGGTGCCGGTCATCAATCCGGGGCCGCTCAGTTACAAGATGGCCGAGGCCGCGCTGGCACTGGGCTATTGCCACAGCCGGGTCGCCTACCCGAAACCGATGCACCCCCGGCTCGAGATGCTCGAGGCCATGGTGGCTGGCGCGCAAAACGCGAAAGGAGCTGTGTGATGTCCCACGTTTTGAGCCAGGACCAGGTGGCCGGCTATGCGGTTGATGGCTTCGTGTTTCCGGTGCCGGTGCTGGACGCCGCCGAGGTGAGCGAACTGCGCGGTGAACTCGAGGCCTGGGAGCGCGCCCGTGGTGCTGCCATCGACTTCCCCGAAAAGTCCAAGTCGTATCTGCTGTTCGGCTGGGCCGACCGGCTGGTGCACCATCCGCGCGTGCTCGACGCGGTCGAGGACCTGATAGGACCGGATGTTTTGGTCTACCACTCCACGCTGTTCCTCAAGGAGGCGCAGACACCGGCTTTCGTGCGCTGGCACCAGGACAGCACGTACTTCTATCTCGACCCGCACGCGCATGTGACGGCCTGGATCGCGTTGTCCGATGCGTCTGAGCGTGCCGGCTGCATGTCGGTGCTGCCGGGCAGCCACCAATGGGGCGCTTTCGCGCACGACGACCGCCCCGGGCCGGACAACATGATCCGCCGTGGCCAGGGCATCAGCGGGCATTTCGACGACGCCAGCGGGACGCCGATGCCGCTGAGCGCCGGAGAGATGTCCTTGCACCATACCGACCTGGTACATGCCTCGGGTGCCAACCACAACACAGATCGACGCATTGGCTATGCGATCAGCTACATACCTGCCCATGTGCGGCCGGTCGGTGCCGTCCGGCCATCGGCATTGTTGGTGCGTGGCCGCGACCATGGCCACTTCCTGCTTGAGTCCCGCCTGGAGCAACCGCTGTCGGCCGCCGCGTACCAGGCCCATGGGGCGGCGCTGGCGCGCTTTCGCGCGCTGCAGGACGCGGGTTTCCAACCTGCAGAGCAGGCCAGTCCATGAGCTTGCGTCCAGCCGTGGTGAAGGGGGCTCGCACCCCAGCCGAAGTGGCAGGTGCTCAGGTCCGTACTGTGGCCGACGAGGCGCGGGTGCGGTTGACCAGCCTGATTGAACATTATTTCGCGGCCGTCGACCGCATGGACCTGTCCGGGACGCTGGCATTTTTCGGCGCTTACGCTACAGTGACCATCGCTACTTTTGACCTGGTGTACCGTGGACGCGACGAGGCGATCCGGGGTATGTACGAACGCTTGTTCGCGCGCTATGCCAGCGTGTGGCACGGTGACTTCGACCATGTGGTCGATCCGCCCGCCCGCATTGCCAGCCAGTTCACGGTGCGCAACCTGTGCCCGCAAGGCATCGTGACGGTAAAGCACAACTGCAACTTCTTCGAAGTGCACGACGGCCGGATCCGCACCATGGCCGTCTACATGAGCGGGGATAATTCGCTCAAGTGATTGCCACTTCGTCGCAATGTCTGCGGCACCGGCAACCACCGTTGGAGCTCTCATGTCCGCCTATCTTGTCGTCGATTCGCACCTCACCGATCCTGCGCTGTACGAGCAAAACAAGTTGCAGGCCAGGCCCTTGGCCGAGCAGCACGGCGGCGAGTATCTGGCGCGTGGCGGCCCCATGACGGTCAAGGAGTCGGTTTGTGGTCGCCCACGCGCATGGTGCTTATCCGCTTCCCGTCGGTCAGCCAGGCCGAGGCGTTCTACCACTCCCCCCAGTACCAGAAGCTGTTGCAGATCAGCAAGAAGTCGGCCGAGCGCACGGTCGTGATCCTCGAAGGGATCTGAGACCTTGCGGGACAGACCGCAGCCACACAAAGTGGGCAAGCCCTGTCCCCAACACTTCGTCGGATGGCCGGCTGTTCCGATCGGGGTCGCTGGTTAGAGTCTGGCGATCCCCCCCTTCGGGTCGCAACGGTGGCCGCGCCGCTTTTTCTGACCACCCCGTTGGTTGCCCGTGCTGCCAGCTTGATTTTCTCCGGCTGCCGCGCTCAAGAAATCCCTGCACGATGAATGGTTCTCCGACGTCCGCAACGACCGGCTCGCCGGACTGGTTTTGGCGCTGGCGCTGATACCCGAGGCCATCACTCACGGTCGCCGAAGGGTTTCAAGAGCGGCGGCGGATCCTGATCGCATTCGACGGCAGTGCGGTTACCCGCCGTGGCGTCGAGATGGTCGTGGTAAGACCGCTTTTCCGCGGCCCGCCGCTGGAACTGCTGATGTCGGGCAAGGCGCGCAGCGACGGCGTGCGCCAGATGGCGTGGGTGACCGATACTTTGTCGGCGGCCGGTTTCGACGTCAAGGGCGACATTGCACCAGTCGATGCAGAGACCGTCGAGGCCCGCGCTGTGCAGGACCTGGGTATCGACCTGCTCATCATGGGTGCTTACACCCATTCGCCGTGGCGCAAGCTGCTGCGTAGCGGCAAGACGGCCGATCTGCTGCGTTCGGCGACTATTCCGACGCTGCTGCTGCGCTGATCGAGCGTGCCGACGGTTCGGGCGGATCTGGGGCGCGTGCCCGTCAGTGTCGTGCCGGTCGTGCCAGCAGTGTGGCCCACGGCGCAAGCGGCGCGTTGTCCGTCGCCAGGTCGAGTGTGGCCTGCAACAGCGCCTGGGCATGGTGAGCTGGCCAGATGCGAGTCGTCAGGTCCAGGAATTTGCCGCGCAGTTCGTCGCGACTGTAGGGCAGGGCGTCGTCGCCGCGGTTGGCGCCTACCTCGGCTTCGACCGTCGTGCCGTCATGCAGCCTGATGATGACCCGCGCCGGGCGCTCCAGCGGCAGGCGGCGCGTCATTTCTGGGTCTTCGGCGATGCTGACCCTGGCCGCCAGTGTGCGCACCTGCGGATTCTGCACCGCGTCCTGGTTGAAGCTGCGCAGGCCACTGCTGCCATGGACGATGCGGGTGGCCACCGCGAAAGGCACCGAAAACTTGGCACCCAATGTGTTGTGCGGTGCCGGGTCGTCAAGTTCGGCCGCATAGGCATAACTGGTCACAGCAATCGCGCTGATCTGTTCGGCATCGGGCAGCGCTCCACGCGCCGCCAGTTGATCGATGGCATCGAGCGTGCCGTGGTTGAACCGGCAGCAGGAGTGCAGCTTGAAATAGTTTTGCATCAGATGCCATTGGTCACCGAGTCCGGCCACCACCGCCTCGGCGTCGAAATGGTCCGAGATGATGTCGCGCATCAACGACGCGACACCGTCGCGTTCTCCGTTGAAGCCACTGCATGCGAGCTGGTAAGCCAGCAGGCCGTTGCGGTTGGCCATGCCTGCATAGGTGTTGCGCACCAGACCGCCTTCGAGCATGGTGCGTTTGGAAGTGGCGGTGGTCAACGAGGCACTGATGCTGATGGCCGACTGCATGGAAGTGTGCGCGTCACCGGCCACCCGTGCGCATGCGGCGGCAGCACCGATCGTGCCCCAGGTGCCGTGTGGATGCATCGTGCCGCGCAGCCGGGCGGCAGCGCCAATGCGTGACCCGACCTCATAGCCTGCGACGACGGCCGACAGAAAGGCTGCGGTGTCTGCGCCGCGCCGTTGCGCCAGCGCGAGCGCAGCCGGAATCACATGGATGGCCGGATGACCGCGTGAGAAGCGGTTGCCTTCGTCCATCTCCAGAAAGGTGCCGGCCGTTCCGTTCACCAGCGCGGCGACGTCCATGCTGGTGCCGCGACCCAGCCCGATCAGCGTTGCCGGGCCTGCGTCGTCGAGCTTACGGGCCAGGGACTGCAATTCGGGTTCTGCCGAGCCGCCGGCGATCGCGGCGATGGTGTCGGCCAGTATCCAGCCGACCTGTTCCCGTAGCATGGTGGGCAGTCGGTCGATATCCAGCGCGGCAGCGAAACGGCTCAGGCGGTCAAGGTAGTTCATCGTTTTGTTTCCTCGGGGTGTTCGTGAACAAGGCGTCGGGTGTGGTCCATTGCACATCCGCATGCTGGCGCAGCGCGCTCAACAAGCCGCGCAATGCCTGAATCCGGCTGGGCATGCCGCTGAGCCAGGGGTGGATCGGCAAGCAGAACACGGCGTCGCGCCGGTGCCGGGCACATTCGCCGCGCAAGCGCTCGAACGCCGCCAGCGCCAATGCGGCGTGCGCCCTGGGTTCGATGTGGCGCAGCCACTGGCACTGCACGTCGTCCCACTCGGCGGACATCGGAATGGAAAGCATGGGCGGCTCGGTGCTCAGCCAGTAGGGCTGGTCGTCGTTGCACCAGTCAAGGGTGTAGCGGATGCCTGCCTGCGCCAGCAAGCGGTAGGTATCGGGTGTGCTGCCCCAGTCCTGGCCGAGCCAGCCCAGTGGTATGTGCCCAGTGGCCTGCGCGATGGCCGCGATGGATTGATTGATCGAGCGCGCTTGTTCATCTTCAGCCATGCCGGAATGCAGCATGCGTGTGGCGGCGATGCCGTGGGCGATCCAGCTACAACCCGCGTCCTGCAGACGCTGCACCAGGGCTGGCAGGCGTTGCACCGCCATCGAATTGGCAGCCACCACCGGCTCGATGCCGGCCGCACGCAGCGCATCAAGCACGCGGAAAATGCCGATGCGCAGCCCATATTCGCGTTGGGTCCAGCTGCGGTAGTCGGGCGAAAAGCTACCGAACTCGCCCACCATGCGGGGATCGCGCAGCGCGCCGTCCGGTGCACACAGTTCCCAGTGTTCAAGCATGAGCACGGCGAAGGCCTGCAGGGTTCCGCCGCCCGGCGCAGGTGGACGGTGCAGCAGTGCCGAATATTCGTACAGCGTGTGGTCCATCCGCGGGGCTTTCCTGGTCGTGCGGGTGTCGGGTTTTGCCGGAGTTGACTTCGCCGACGGTTGCATGCATAGTCTAGGCCAATTGTTCTATGAATGGAACAATACTGCGTAGAATCTCCGAACCTTCATTCCCATCACCAACCATCGTGAGGATATCCATGATTACCACCCACCCCTTGTCGCGTCGATTGATTCTCCAGGCCGGTGCCGCGAGCGCCGTGCTCGGCGCGCCCGGCATGCTGCTGGCCCAAGCCAAACCGGTCAAGGTCGGACTCGTGCATCCGGTCAGCGGTGGCTTGGCTTACAGTGGTGGCCAGTCGCGCATGGGCGCAGTGATGGCGATCGACGAGATCAACGCCGCCGGCGGCATCCGGGCCATGGGCGGTGCCAAGCTCGAGGCCTTGCTGGGCGATTCGCAGTCGCGCCCCGAGGTGGGTGTGAGCGAGGTCGAGCGCATGGAGCAGGACGGCGTGTCGGCCTACCTGGGCTGTTTCGCCAGTGGCATTGCATTGCCCGCCACGCAGGCTGCGGCCAAGTACAACACGCCGTTTCTGATCGACGTCGGTGCCTCCGACCTGATCGTCAACCGGGGTCTGAAGAACGTCTTCCGGCTCAAGCCCGGTTTCGGCAAGTGTGTGGACGATGCCATCGTGGCTCTGGGTGACATCAACAAGGGTGCCGGCGGCCTGGCCAAGACCGCGGTGCTGGTGCACGAGGAGTCCGAGTTCGGCACCGGCACTGCCAAGCTGCTGGCCGGCAAGTTGCCCAGCATCAACATCCAGCCGCTCGATACCATCAAACACGCCAACCCGACGCGTGATTTCTCCAACATCGCGCTGCGCATCAAGGGTCTCAAGCCCGACCTGGTGATCATGAGCAACTACCAGAATGAATACGTGCTGATGGCGCGGACGCTGGTGCAGCAGAAGGTCGACGTTGCGGCCATGTTCAGCGTGCTCGGCGGCGGCTTCAACTACAAGCTGGTCAAGGAGCAACCGGACGTCGCCCACTACATGATGGACTTCAACCATTGGTTCAACCCCCGCAACGCCAAGGCGATGGCGTTGAAGAAGCAGGTCGAGGCCAAGGGCGGGCTGTTCACGTTCGAGGTTTACCTGTCGTACAACTGCATCATGCTGTACGCCGACGCCTTGCAGCGTGCGGCCACGGCCGACAAGGAAAAGGTCATCGCGGCTCTGGCCGCCAGCACCTGGATGCCGGAACTCATGCCTTATGGCCCGACCAAGTTCGTCAATGGCCAGAATGAAGGCGGTCGCGGCGCCTTGCTGCAGGCCTCCAAGACCGACATCGACGTGGTGGCACCGGAGCAGTTCGCGTCGACCAAACCAATCTACCCACGCCCGAAGATGTGAGCGGAGCGCTGCGCGCTGCGTGCGAGTCGGCTAACCACGCGCCGGTCCCTGCCATCGGGTCAGAGGTTGGCGCTCAATGTTTGGAGGTTTCGTGGACGCGAACATCATTGCCGCGGCTGCCATCAACGGCCTGCTGCTGGGCGGCATCTATACGCTGGTGGCATCGGGCCTGACGCTGATCTATGGCGTACTGCACATCATCAACTTCGCCCATGGCAGCATGCTGATGCTGGCCATGTTCGGCGTGTTTTATCTGCTCACGCTGCTGGGCATCGACCCTTACCTGTCGATCTTCATCATGGTGCCGGCGATGTTCCTATTCGGATATCTTCTGTACAAAGGACTGATCGGTCGTCTGTCCAGCGGCAAGGACGAAAACATCCTGCTGGTCACACTGGGGCTGTCGATCCTGATCGAGAACCTGGCGCTGATGTTCTTCAAGGGTGATTCCCGCACCATCCTGGTGTCGTACTCGGACACCATGATCCAGGTCGGTCCGGCCTTCGTGCCGCTGCCCAAGTTGATCTCGTTCGCCGTGGCCACGGGCCTGTGTGCCGCACTCGGATTGTTCATACAGCGTACCGACACCGGTCGCGCGATTCGTGCGGTGGCCAAGGAGCGGGTCGGCGCGCGGCTGGTGGGTATCGACGTCGACCGGATTTACGCGATTTCCTACGGTATCGGCCTGGCCACGCTGGGAGCGGCGGCCTCGCTGATGATGCCGATCTTCTACGTCTCGCCGTCGGTAGGACATGTGTTTGTACTGGTGGCCTTTACCGTGGTCGTGCTCGGCGGCATGGGCAGCTTCCTGGGCGCGGTCATCGGCGGCCTGATCATCGGTCTGACCGAGTCGTTTGGCGGTCTGTTCCTGGGCGAGAGCATGGGCCAGATCGGCATCTCGCTGATCTTCATCCTGATCCTGCTCTTTCGGCCGTCGGGCCTGTTCGGAGCGAAGACATGAGCAGTACCAGCGTTGCCAAGGCGCATCCTGCAGCGCGTAGCACGGAGGCTGTCCAATGACATCGGTGTCGGAACTCCAACCCATTCCATGGAAGCTGCACCTGTCGGTGCTGGCGGTGGCGATCGCCTTTCCGTTCGTGTTCCCGTCCAGCTTCATGGTCAACTTCGGCGTGCTGGCGTTGTTCTACGCCTTCATCGGCCAGTCCTGGAACATTTCCGGTGGATTTGCCGGTCAGCTGTCGTTCGGCCATGTCGCATTCTTCGGTGTTGGCGCTTACGCGTCGACGATCATGCAAATGCGTTATGGCATATCACCCTGGCTGGGTTTGCCGATCGCGGGCCTGGCCGGTGCGTTCGTTGGCGGCGTGATCGCGGTGCTGTCGTTCCGGGCCGGCCTCAAGGGCTCATACTTTGCGCTGATCACGCTGGCCTTTGCCGAGGTGCTGCGGATCGTCAGCAACTCGATCGGCATCACCGGCGGTGGTCTGGGCCTTCTGATTCCGATGAACATCGGTGCACAGAACCTGCAGTTCGCCGAGCGCAGCGGGTTCTATTTTCTGATCCTGGCGCTCGCCGCGGGCTCGGTGGCGGTGGCCGAATGGATGCGGCGATCCCGTTTTGGCGCGCAGCTCGCGGCGATCCGGGAGAACGAGGATTCAGCGAAGGCACTGGGCATCAACGTGTTCGCCGAGAAGGTCAAGGTGATGCTGATCTCCGGCGCGATCGGTGGTATTGGCGGGTGTTTCTTCGCCCAGTATTTCCTGTACATCGATCCACTGATCGCGTTCGGCACCGATAAGTCGGTCGAGATGCTGCTGGTTGCGATGATCGGTGGCGCCGGCACCGTATACGGACCGCTGGTGGGTTCGGTGCTGCTGGCGCTGGTCAGCGATGTCACCCGCACGCTGACCCAAATCCAGGGCCTGTCGCTGGTGCTCTATGGGGCCTTGCTGGTGGTCATCATCGCCTTCCTGCCCAATGGCCTGATCGACCTTTTCACCCGCAAACGCGGTGGCAAACCGGAGCGCAAGAAATGATGTTGCAGGTAGCGAACCTGAGCAAGGTCTTCGGCGGCTTGCGGGCGGTCGACGACGCCAGCCTGCAGGTGGAGCAGGGCCGTATCGTGGCACTGATCGGGCCGAACGGTGCCGGCAAGACGACGCTGTTCGCCTGTATTGCCGGCTTTCATGCGGCCAGCGGCGGGCGGGTGCAGTTTCTGGGCCAGGACATCACCGGCTGGCCGGTACACAAGATATCGCGCGCTGGCATGGTGCGCACGTTCCAGATCACGCAGCCGTTCGCCAAGCTCACGGTACACGAGAACATCGCCGTCGGGGCCTACCAGAAGTTTCACGACCGGCACGAAGCTTGGGAACATGCACGCGCTGTGGCGCGCCAGGTCGGCATGGAAGGCTTGCTCGCGCAGTCGGCGTCCGACCTGACGGTGGCCGGGCGCAAGCGGCTGGAGCTGGCCCGTGCGCTGGCCACCGGCCCCAAGCTGCTGCTGCTCGACGAAGTGATGGCCGGACTCAATCCGACCGAGATTCGGGAGATCATCGGAATCATCCGCGCGATCCGCGACAGCGGCGTCACAGTGTTGCTGATCGAACACGTCATGCATGCGGTGATGAGCCTGTCGGAGCACATCTACGTGTTGTCGTACGGCAAGATCATCGCGCAAGGTACGCCGCAGGAAGTGGTGAATAACCCGGCCGTGATCGAGGCCTATCTCGGGCGCGGCAGTGCTGACCACGCGGCCGACAAGCCGACGCAGGTGGCCCATGCTTGAAATACGCCAATTGCATGCCGGCTACGGCAGCATCGAGATCCTGCGCGGCATCGACCTCGATGTCGGCAAGGGCGAGATCGTCGCTGTACTGGGCAGCAACGGCGTCGGCAAGTCGACGCTGAACAACAATATCTCGGCTCTAAACAAGCCGTTTTCCGGGTCGATCCGGTTCGAAGGCGAGGAACTGGTGGGCCTGAGCTCGACGGAGATCGTCAAGCGGGGCGTGATCCATGTGCCCGAGGGTCGGCGCGTATTTCCGAACCTGAACGTGCGCGAGAACCTGGAAACCGGCAGCCTGGTGCGCGGTCGTGCGCGGCGTGCCGAAAACATGGAGAAGGTGGTTGCGATCTTTCCGCGCCTGAAGGAGCGTTTCAGCCAGTCGGCGGGAACCCTGTCTGGCGGCGAGCAGCAGATGCTGGCGATCGGTCGCGGCCTGATGGCCGAGCCGGTGTTGCTGATCATGGACGAGCCTTCGCTGGGCTTGTCGCCCATGCTGGTGGAGGAGATGTTTGCGCTCGTCGTCAGAATGAACCGCGAGGGCCAGTCGATCCTGCTGATGGAACAGAACGCGGTGCAGACGCTGGCGATCGCGCATCGGGGTTACATCATCGAGAACGGTGCGGTGGCGATGCAGGGCGCGGCGCGCGACCTGGCGAACGATCCGGACCTGCGCAAGAACTATCTGGGGCTGTAGCCGATGTCCAGCGACTCAGTGCCACCGTTGCTGCCCGAGATGGCCGGCCGCCGTGTGCTGGTCACCGGTGCTGGCTCCGGCATCGGCCTGGCTACCGCCTTGCTGTTGCAGCGTGTGGGTGCCCGGGTAGCGGCTGTGGTGCAGGATGCTGGCCAAGTCGCAACCGTGTGCGATCGCTTGTCGGATGCGGTGGTGCTGCAGCAGGATCTGTTGGATGACACAGGCTGCGCCTCTTTGCCCGAACGCGCTGCGCAGGCCCTGGGCGGCCTGGATGGCCTGGCCTGTTGTGCAGGCATCTTCTTCAAGAAGGGGTCGGATGCCACCGGGCTCGATGAATGGCGCCAGACGCTGGATCTGAACCTGACCTCGACTTTCCTGCTGGCGCGCGCCAGCATCGCGCACATGCGCCGGGCGCGCGCAGCCCACGCCAGTGTCGTCGTCGTGACCAGTCAGATCGGGTTGGTGGGGCATGCGCGCGGCGCAGCGTATGCCGCGTCCAAGGCTGGCCTCAACGGCATGGTCAAGTCCTTGGCGCTGGAGTGGGCACACGAAGGTATCCGTATCAACGCGGTCGGTCCCGGTCCGGTTCGCACTGCCATGGTGGCTGCGGTGTCCGCCAATCCGGTGGCTCTGGCCGCGATGGAACAGACGATTCCCATGGGTCGGCTCGGCGAGCCGCACGAGATCGGCGAACTGATCGCTTTCCTGTTATCCAGCCGCGCATCGTTCATCACCGGCCAGGTGGTCTGTGCCGACGGCGGATTCACCGCGCGATGACATCTGCCGGTCTCGCACCGCGCGCGCTGACGGATTTGGCGCTGGTGATCCGCAGCAAGAACGCCGGGCCGACGCAATTGACGATCGATGTTTTCCTGCGCGACGCCGACGCCTATGCGGTTTGCGCCGAAAGCCCGGCTCTGAGCTGCGCTGCCGTCGCCCTGCGTTATGGGCTGCAGTTCGACCAGGTGCAGCGCCACCTGCTGCAAGACATTCTTGCGATCAAATACGTCATGCCGCGCACCGTTGTGGCAGGAAGCCCGGGAGACGGCGATGTGTATGGCGCGCAGCAACACGGCCCGATGCTGGAGATCGTTCCGTGATGGCGAGGCATGCAGGCGCTCCCCTCCATGCGACGCAGCGTCTTTTGCACGACCATCGCCCGCAGGACGGCGCGTTGCGGATATTGGCGGCGTCCGGGCAATTGGGCTATGGCATCCCGGAGGCGTCGTTCGCGCGGGGCATGGCCCGCAAGCCGCATGCGATCGGCTGCGACATGGGTTCGATCGACCCGGGGCCGTATTACCTGGGTGCCGGTGTCATGGCCGCACCCGAGGCCATGGTCGAGCGCGATCTGGAGCTGGTGCTGTGCGCGGCGCGCGAGGCCGGTATCCCGCTGATCATCGGCAGCGCCGGCACCGCTGGCGCGTCCGCGCATCTGGATGCCACGCTGGCGATCTTGCGACGCATCGTGGCCCGGCGCGGGCTGCAGCTGCGCTTGGCCACGGTTCGCAGCGATGTACCTGCCGACATGGTGGTCGCCGCGCTGCGCGAAGGGCGGCTCGATCCGATCGGCGCAATGGCGCAGCCACAGGCCGACGACATCCTGGCCTGCAGCCATATCGTGGGGCAGTGCGGTACCGAGACGATCAAACGGGCACTTGCGCTGGACCCGGATGTGGTGATTGCCGGACGCGCCTGCGACACCGCGATCTTTGCGACGTTGCCGGCGCTGCTCGGTTATCCGATGGGTTTGTGCCTGCACATGGCCAAGATCATCGAGTGCACCTCGCTGTGTTGCCAGCCGGGTGGGCGCGATGCGATGCTGGCAGAGCTGACGATGGCGCATTTCACGCTGGAGAGCATGCGCGAAGATGCCCATGCCACGCCGACGTCGGTTGCAGCCCATGCCTTGTATGAGCAGGCCGATCCGTTGCGGGTCGACGAGCCCGGTGGCAGCTTGTTGCTGCACGATGCCCGCTACGAGGCGCTCGACAGCCATCGTACCCGTGTCAGCGGTGCCCGATTCGAACCGAGGGCCTCGCCCACCCTCAAGATTGAAGGTTCCCTGTGGCTGGGTGAACGGGTGGTGTTGCTGGCCGGTATTGCCGATCCGGTGCTGTTGCGCGTGTTGCCGCAGGCACTGGAAGCGGTGGAGCAGCGGGTACGCACGCTGGTACCCGGCAACTGGCAGCTGTTCTCGCATGTGTACGGGCACGGTGCGGTGCGTGCCCTGGCACCGCACCAACAGTCCAGCCATGAGGTCGGTCTGGTGCTTGAGTTCATTGCCAGGGAGTCCGCATTGGCGCGCACCGCGGCCGGTGTGTTCAAGCAGAACCTGCTGCACCAGGCGTATCCGGGCCGCCTGTCGACCGGTGGCAACCTGGCGTTCGCCTTCACGCCCAGCGAAATCGATGCCCATCAGGCGTATCGATTTGCGCTGTACCACGTGATGTGCGCCGCGCCGCTGGAGCGCCTGTTTCAGGTCGACGCCGTCGACCTCGACGGTCGGGCCATGCACTGAGGCTGCACGATGGCTTCTGTCTTGCCCCTGCCCAAATACCATCAGATTTACCTGGTGCTGCGCGAACAACTGCAGGAGGGACGTTTTGCCCGTGGCCTGCCGCCGGAGCTTGCCTTGAGCAAGGAATTCGGTGCCGGCCGCGTGACAGTGCGCCGGGCGTTGGAGCAACTGTCCAACGAAGGCCTGATCATTCGCCGCGCCGGACGTGGTACGCATCCCGCGCCCGCGCCCGTGGACTTGAAAGACGCTGGCACCCCGGGGGCGCGCCTCAGGGGAACGACCGGCTTGAGCGGCCTGCTGGAGAACATCGTCAGCATGAGTCTGCGCACGACGGTCAAGGTGATCGACCTGCGCACCATCCCTGCATCGCACAGCGTGGCCGGGGCCTTGCAGATATCGGTCGGTGCCAAGGTGCAAAAGGCAGTGCGCCGACGCAGCTCCAAGCTCGGTCCGGTGTCGCACATCACCACCTACGTGCCCGATGCGCTTGCACGGGGTTTCGGGCGCAAAGACCTGCTGCGCCATCCGATCCTGCGTCTGATCGAACAGTCCGGCATCGAGATGGGACGGGCGCGTCAGACCGTGTCGGCCTGCCAGGCCGACGCTGCGGTCGCGCGCGAACTGGGCGTGGCGGTGGGCACTGCGCTGCTGGCGGTCCACCGTCTGGTGTTCGATATTCACGACCGTCCCGTGCAATGGCTCCATGGCCTGTATCGGCCCGATCGGTACGAGTACCAAATGGATGTGTCGCAGGTGGGCAGTGTTGACGCACGGATATCGGTCAAGGAGAATTTGTCGGATTGAATGTCCTGTGGGCCCCGATCTGCCAGTGAGGAAACAGGGAAGTCATGAACAACACGGACAGCACAGCGCCGCGCACCTTGGCGCAAAAACTGATCGCCCGCGCGGCTGGAAGAGACCATGTCGCGGTCGGCGAGATCGTCAATTGCCAGGTCGACCTGGCCATGTTCCACGATTCGTCGGGGCCGCGCCGCCTCAAGCCGATGCTGGAAGAACTGGGAGCGACGATCTGGGACAAGTCGAAAGTGGTGCTGGTGATGGACCACTATGTGCCGGAGCAGGACGACGAGTCGCGCCGCATTGTTCGCATCGCGCGCGACTGGGCGCGCGAGCAGGCATTGCCGCATGTCTACGACAGCATCGGCATCTGCCATGTGGTGCTGCCGGAAAAAGGCCATATCCGCCCCGGCATGTTCTGCGTTGGCGGCGATTCGCATTCGCCGACCGGTGGTGCGTTCGGTGCCTACATGTTCGGCATCGGTGCCACCGAGATGGTCGGTGTCGTCGTCACCGGCCAATTGTGGGTGCGGGTACCGCAGACCCTGCGCATGGTCTGGCGCAACCGCTTGCCGGCCGGACTCACTGCCAAGGACATGATGCTGCACATGATCGGGCGCTCCGGCATGAATGGCGGTCAGTACCAGGCGGTGGAGTTCTGCGGCGAGGCGGTCACGGCCTTGTCGATGCAAGAGCGCATGACGATGTCCAACCTGAGCGCCGAGATGGGCGCGCAGACGGGCCTGATCGCGCCCGATGCGACCACCCAGGCCTGGCTGGCCGAGCGCGGAGTCATCGTGGATGACGTGTCCCACTGGTGCACCGACCCAGGCGCAAACACCGTGGACGATGATTTCGACGCAGCAACCCTGGTGCCCCAGGTGGCCGCGCCGCACAGTCCGGCCAACACCGACGGTGTGCAAGCGTTCACCGATGTGGCGGTGCAGATCGCGTACATCGGCGCCTGCACCGGTGCCAAGCTCGACGACCTGCGCGCGGCGGCGCAGGTGTTGCGGGGGCATCGTATTGCGGCTGGCGTTCGTCTGATGGTGGCCCCCGCCAGCCAGGTGGACCAGGAACGGGCCGAGCAGGAGGGCGTGATGGCGGCTTTGCGCGATGCAGGAGCCGAGGTGTTCGCCACGGCGTGCGGTGCCTGTTCGGGCTATGGCGGCGGCATTCCCGAGGGCGTCAACGTGATCGCCACCACGGCGCGCAATTTCAAGGGGCGTATGGGCTCGGCTACGGCGCAGGTGTACCTCGCCTCGCCCTACACGGTAGCTGCCTCGGCGCTGCGCGGATATGTCAGCGACCCGCGCGAGGTGTTGCCATGACGGGATCGGCAGCCTCCACCGCGACCGATGGACACCGGGTCTGGAAGTTCGGCGACGACATCGACACCGATGTGCTGGCACCGGGTGCCTACATGAAGCTGGGCGTCGAGGGCATTGCGCCGCACTGTCTGGAGGCGGTACGACCGGAATTTGCCGACCAGGTGCGTCCCGGCGACGTGCTGGTCGCGGGCACCAATTTCGGCATCGGTTCGTCGCGCGAGCAGGCACCGGCGGCACTGGTGTATCTGGGTGTGCGCGCAGTGATCGCGCCGTCGTACAGCGGTCTGTTTTTTCGCAATGCCTTCAACCTCGGGCTGTTGCTGCTGACCTGTGCGCGCGCCGGGGAATTGGCTGACGGTGAGTCCGTCATGCTTGATCTCCAGGCGCTGACCGTCACCAGCGCCGCCGGTGTGTTGTTGCCCTGCGAGCCGATCCCGGACTTCCTGCTCGACATGGTGGCAGCCGGCGGTCTGCTGAACCAATTGCGCCAGCGCATGGCGAATAGCTGATGCGGTTCCCACTTTTGTTGCGCCCCAGCGAGTGCGCGGCGTGCGTTATGAGCCATAACCTACCAGGAGTTTGCAAATGACGGAAGTCTCGGTGACCCGGGGTCAGTCGCTGACCGATGCCCCCCATGTGCCGGTGGTGATCGTCGGTGCCGGTGCCTGTGGCCTGACGGCTGCGATCGGCCTGCGCACCCGTGGCATCGACTGCGTGTTGCTCGAACGCGATAGCCGGCCCAGTGGATCGACGGCCTTGTCCTCGGGTTTCATACCCGCCGCCGGCACCCGGTTGCAACGCGCGCTGGGCATCGTGGATACCCGCGAGGCCTTCGCGCAGGATGTGCAGGCCAAGGCGCATGGCGACGCTGCCCAGCCACTGGTGGACGCCTATACCGGCGCGGTGGCGCAGGCGATCGACGCGCTGGAGCAGCAGGGCATCGTGTTCGAGGTGCTGGACGGATTTCTGTATCCTGGCCATCGTGCGCTGCGGATGCATGCGGTTCCCGAACGCACCGGTGCCGCTTTCATGGCCAGTATCGAACGCACGGCGCAGGCAGCCGGTGCGGACATCCTGACCGACGCGTTGGTGCAGGTGCTGCATCTGGATGCGCAAGGGCAGGTGCAAGGCATCGGTTATCGGCGTCCCGACGGTTCGGTCGAACACCTGCGCTGCGATGTGCTGCTGCTGGCCTGCAACGGCTTTGGTGGCAATGCGGAGATGGTGCGCGACCTGTTGCCCGAGATGCTTGAGGCGACTTTCGCCGGCCATGTGGGCAACGATGGAAGCGCGATCCACTGGGCGCGCCAGATCGGTGCACGGCTGGCCGACCTGGGCGGTTACCAGGGCCATGGCTCGTGGGCGACGCCGCAAGGTGCCTTGATGAGCTGGGCCGTGATGATGCAAGGGGGGGTGCAGATCAACACCCAGGGCGCGCGCTTCCACGACGAGACCCTGGGCTACTCCGAGGCAGCGGTGCATGTGCTGGCGCAACCCGCAGGCGAGGCCTGGAATGTGTTTGACGGGCCCTTGCTGGAGCTGGCGCGGACCTTTCCCGATTTTGTCGATCTGGAAAAGACCGGCGCGGTCAAGACTGCTGCGGATCTGCCCGCCTTGTCGCGGCTGATCGGCTGCGAAGAGGCAGTACTGCATGCCACGCTGGCTGCGGTGGCCCCGGGCCAACCAGACGTATTCGGGCGCAGTTTCCAGCGTGCCTTGGCCGCACCTTTCCACGCGGTGAAGGTCACCGGTGCCTTGTTCCACACCCAGGGTGGGCTGGACATCGATGCCGATTGCCGGGTATTGCAGGAGTCCGGTGCGCCGTTTGCCAATCTGCTGGCAGCCGGTGGTGCCGCACGCGGGGTGTCCGGCAATGCGGTGTGGGGCTATCTGTCGGGCAACGGCCTGCTCAGCGCAGTCGGTGGCGGCTGGATTGCGGCCGACACTGCGGCCCAGATTCTGACCAACGCCGCATCGGCGGCGCACAACCCGGCACCCGCACCATGCCCCCTACCTTGAAAAACCGCCTGCAGCAACCGCGGGCATTGCTGGCACCGGGCATCTACGATGCGTTCACGGCACTGATCGCCGAGCAGGCTGGCTTCGAAGCGCTGTATCTGTCTGGCGCATCGATCGCCTATACCCGGCTCGGCCGCTCCGATATCGGCCTGACCACCGCCACCGAAGTGGCCGATACCCTTGCCCGCATCACCGAACGGGTATCGGTGCCGGTGATCGTCGATGCTGACACCGGTTTCGGCAATGCGCTCAACACCATGCGTACCGTGCGCGCGTTCGAACGTGCGGGCGCAGCCATGATCCAGCTGGAAGACCAGACGTTCCCGAAACGCTGCGGCCACCTGGACGGCAAAACCGTCGTGCCGCAATCCGAGATGTGCGGCAAGCTCAAGGCCGCACTGGACGCGCGGGAGACCGAGCACACCCTGATCCTGGCGCGCACCGACGCATTGGCCGTCGAGGGATGGGATGCGACGATGGCGCGTGCCGAAGCCTACCTGGCCTGTGGTGTGGACGCCTTGTTCATCGAAGCCTTGCGCACGCCGCAGCAGATGGAGCAGGCCTGCGGCCAGTTTGCCGGTCGGATTCCCTTGTTGGCCAATATAGTTGAGGGTGGCAAAACGCCCGTGCACAGCGCCGCCGAACTGGACGAGAAGGGCTTTCGCATCGTAATTTTTCCTGGTGGCACTGCGCGCGCAGCAGCATTCGCGCTGCAAAAATACTATGCCAGTTTGCACCAACACCAGACGACCGCGCCGATGCGCGATGCGATGCTGGATTTCGACCAGCTCAATGCGCTGATCGGAACACCGGAGCTGCTCGCTTTGGGCCAGCGCTACGAATAGGCTTGCGTTAGGGCTCTGGCAGCGGCCGGTCGGGCTCTGCAGCCCGCTGGGTGCTGCCCACCGACGGCGGCGCAAGTTGCAATCAAGAGGGCTCGAGACAGAGCTGCATCATGAACTGGAACACGCTGTCCTGGAACCCGGGCAGCACCTCATGGCCGAAGTCGGGAAACAGGTGGTAGGCCTTGGGCGAGTCGATCTTGTTGTGGGCGGCGAACTGGGTCGACGGTGGGCACACGGTGTCCATCAGTCCGATGCCCCTCAGCACCCCGGCGCGGATACGGCTGCACAGGTGTTGCACATCGATATGGCCCAGCTTCAGGAAAACCTCGCGCTCCTGCAAGTGCCGGGGGTCGAAGCGCCGCAAATAGTCCTGCAGTTCCCAATAGGCGTCCTTGGCCTAGTCCATCTGCCAGACGCGCTGGTAGTCGGACAGGATCGGGTAGGTTGGCGCTACGCGCTGGATTTGGGGCACCAGCGCGGCGCAGGCTAGTGGCCTAGCCCTGTGTCGGTGCGCCGTGGGCCGATTGTGGTTCTCAGAACCCAGGACTTTGCACCTGACTCCTTGATGTTCAACCGTAGGCCAGGCACAGTGCCCACCGGATGCTGGCCGGGTGCTGTCAGTCGCTTGACATGTAGTGCCCCTAATGCTTCCGCGATCTTTGCCATAAATTCCCCTTGAGTTTGAATCCGTAACCCCATCCCGTCCGTCCGTAACCCCATCCAGTTTTGTGGTTGAACAATGCGGCGTGAGATGGCTTGATTCGAACTATGAAGGGGGAATCGAAAATTTATGGGGTTACTGAGACGAAAGAACCCCCCGTAAACCGGGGTTCCTGGCGGAGAAGGCGGGATTCGATCTCGCTCCGCAAAATTTGTATCCAAGGCCCTTGTGCATCAACGACTTACGGTAGCGGGACCGGAGTTCGAAGCACTATAAATGGACGTCAGCGATGGACGTCTATATTGACACCGTACTTTATACCGAATCGGCGTTTCACGCAATCAGTATGTTCGCTGGCATCAGAGCGTTCGCCCTCCTCAAATGAAAGCTCGCCTGACTTGCGCATGGCTCAATCCTTCTCAAAGAAAAGGGCTTCTGCCTGAACGGCAAAAGTTTCTTGATCCACGTGTCCCTCCGGCAAATCTGCATGAAATGGATGCCCATCTTTGTTAACTTCTCAAGAGTGCCGAGTTCTCCGCCGCTTTACTTGGCAGATGCCGACCGCCTATGATCCTTGACCCACATTTCGGTGAGTTGATCCAACTCGTCTAATTGCTCCTGCGAGTAGCTCGGCGGTGCGAATCCCATTTCGAGCCATCCGATCAGATGGTCCTCGATCAAGTCAAGTGCAAAGTGCGGGTAGGCGGCA
>Ga0105044_10002664_pt1 | contig 24476 bp, 24 predicted proteins | sample MAT01_FD_78092 | JGI IMG/M metagenome (GOLD analysis project Ga0105044, IMG submission 78092) | Freshwater microbial communities from Lake Fryxell liftoff mats and glacier meltwater in Antarctica - MAT-01 | ecosystem: Environmental > Aquatic > Freshwater > Ice > Liftoff microbial mat | place...
CTGAGGGGAAAGTGAAACCTCAGGATCAGATGGCAGCCTGACAATTCGGAAGGTCCGCCAGTGAGTTCGGCCAACAGCAAGAACAACGTCCCGCCGCGCAGACTATTTCAGCGGCCTGTTAGGAAAGGACTGTGAAAAATCCAGGGCGTCAGGAAGTAGAGGGCAATCGGCCAAACTGAACAGGCGCCCAGCGCGGCTGTCGACGCTCTGCTGTAACCTGCATCAATTTCTCTCCGGTGCATCAATCTAAACCCCCAGACACCACCGCATTACCGCCTTTTGCGCGTGAAGGCGGTTTTCGGCCTCGTCGAACACTACGGAATGCGGGCCGTCCATCACGGCGGAGGTCACCTCGTCATTGCGGTGAGCGGGCAGGCAGTGCATGAAGAGGGCGTCGGATTTCGCCTTTGCCATCAGGGATTTGTTGACCTGATAGGGGCGCAGCTGGTTGTGGCGGCGCTCTTTGGCGGATTCGGGGTCGTGCATCGACACCCAGGTATCGGTGACCACCAGATCGGCCCCGGCCACTGCCCGGCCCGGGTCGCGGTCCAGCGTGACCCGCACGCCCTGATCGCGGGCAAAGCCGACGGCCGCCGCCTCGGGTTCCAGGGTTTCCGGGCCGGTATAGGTGAAATCAAAGCCGAACTGGCCGGCGGCATGCAGGAACGAGGTGCAGACATTGTTGCCGTCCCCGGCCCAGACCACCTTCTTGCCCGCGATGGCCCCGCGGTGCTCTTCGTAGGTCATCACATCCGCCATGATCTGGCAGGGATGGCTGCGGTTGGTCAGGCCGTTGATCACGGGGACCGTGGCATGCTCGGCCATTTCCAGCAATGTCGCCTCTTCATAGGTGCGGATCATGATGAGATCGACATAGCGGCTGAGAACCCGCGCCGTGTCGGCAATGGTTTCGCCGTGGCCGAGTTGCATTTCGCGCCCCGACAGCACCATGGTCTCGCCCCCCATCTGGCGGACGCCGACATCGAAGGACACCCGGGTGCGGGTCGATGGCTTTTCGAAGATCAGCGCGACCATCCGGCCGCCCAGCGGCTGGGCGTCATCGGGCGTGCCCCTGGGGCGGTCCTTGCGGGCGGATTTCATGACATGCGCAAGGTCGATCATGGCGCGCAGGTCGGCGGGCGGGGTTTTGTGAATGTCGAGGAAATGGGTCATGGGTCCGGACTTTGTGCGGGCGGCAGACCGGGGGGTTTCACACCCCCCGGACCCCCTGTGGGATATTTCCGCCAAGATGAAAGGGAGAGTACCGTGCGGCAATCATGGGGCGGGGATCATGGGGCGGGGATCATGGGGCGGGGATCATGGGGCGGGGATCATGGGGCGAGGCTGGTGGCGGCGCGGTCCAGCCGGGTCATAGCCTCGGCGATGTCGGGGTCGGGGATGTTGAGCGCGGGCAGCAGGCGCAGGACATGATCGGCGGCGGGTACGGTCAGCAGATGCTGGGCATAGCCGGCCTTGACGACATCGGCCGGCGGCAGGCGGCATTTCAGGCCCAGCATGAGGCCCTGACCGCGCACCGCGTCAAACACCGCCGGATGCGAGGCCACCAGGCTTTCGAGGCCCTGCCGGAACCGGGCGGCCTTTCGGCCGACCTCGGCCAGAAAGGCGTCGTCGATCAGGTCGAGCACCCGGGCGCCGACCGCGCAGCCGAGCGGGTTGCCGCCATACGTCGAGCCATGGGTGCCGGGGGTCATGCCGGCCGCTGCGGCCTCGGTTGCCAGCACCGCCCCGAGGGGAAAGCCGCCGCCGATGCCTTTGGCGACCATCATGATGTCGGGGGCGATCCCGGCCCATTCGTGGGCAAAGAGTTTGCCGGTACGCCCCATGCCGCATTGCACCTCATCGAAGATGATCAGGGTGCCGGTGGCGCTGCACAGGTCGCGCAGGCCCTTGAGGCAGGCGTCTGGCAAGGTGCGGATGCCGCCTTCGCCCTGGATCGGCTCGATCAGCACGGCGGCGGTCCGGTCGGTGATGGCCGCGCGCAGGGCGTCGTGGTCGCCCCAGGGCAGGCTGCGGAAGCCGGGCATCAGCGGGCCGAAGCCGCGGGTCATCTTGTCGGACCCGGCTGCTGCGATCGCGCCGGTGGAGCGGCCGTGGAACGCGCCTTCGAAGGTCAGGATCTCGGCCCGCGGCGTGCCGGCGTCGAACCAGTATTTCCGGGTCATCTTGAGGGCCAGTTCGCAGGCCTCGGTTCCCGAATTGGTAAAGAACACCGTATCGGCGAAGGTGCGTTCGACCAGCATCGCCGCCAGCCGTTCCTGTTCGGGCACCCGGTAGAGGTTGGAGACGTGCCAGAGCCGACCGGCCTGTTCGGTCAGGGTTTCCACCAGCGCCGGATGCGCGTGCCCCAGAGCATTGACCGCGATCCCCGCCGCAAGGTCGAGATAGCGCGATCCGTCCTCGGCGGTCAGCCACGAGCCGGACCCCGAGGTGAAGGCGATGGGCGCGCGATTGTAGGTCGGCAGGACGGCGTTGATCATCAGGAAACCCTTTCGGCGATGCCCCTCAGCCGTAAAGCGGCGCGACGGGATGTGTCAATGCAGCACGAGGGTCGGGCGGGCGGGCGCGCGGGCAGGCGGGTGGCCATTGCCGCTGTCACAGTGCAACCGGGTCGCGTTGGCGGCGGGCCTGCGCCAGCGGCGCCGTTCCTGACCTGGCGGCCGGTCTTGCCATGTTTGCGCCGCGATTGCGCGCGCGGCGGCCCGGTCTGCGCGACAATCATCGCGATAATGCCCGGGTTGTTGCACTTTTTGCTCACCTTTGCCCGGTATCAGATGAGCCAACGTCGTGCGGCCGATCCGGGCCGCGCGGGGGTGGAGCGGGCCGCGGATGCCGAACAACTGGAATGCCATCTACCTCGGGACCCGGGCGATCATCGATCCGACCGAAGGCAACACCACGGCCGAGAATGCGGCGGCGCTGACCGGGCAGACCTTCGGCGCGCAAGGCACTCCGTTGTCGCAGCAGATCACCTTCATCACCACGCAGGACCGCGGCGGCACATCCGGGGTGATGGACCAGAACAACTCGTCGTCGAATGACCGGCTTACGTTCAACATCGGGCAGGGATCGCAGACCACCAACTTCGATGCGGCGGTGCAGTACAACGCCACGTTGACCTATGACAACGGCACGACCTTTACCGGCACGTTCGTGATCATGCAGGACACCGCGGGTCGCACGTTTCTCGCGCCGCCATTGGCAGTTGGGGCCGTGTTCGACGCTTTGCAGGCCAACCCGATCCGGTCGATCACGATCAATTCGGTGGTCAACTCGACCTTCTCGGGGTTGCAGCAGGACCGCCCGACGGTCAACTTCCTGACCTGCTTTGCGGCAGGCACGCGGATCGACATCGGGGGTCACGAGGTTCCGGTCGAGACGCTGGCCAAAGGCGATCTGGTGGCGACGGCCGATGCCGGCCAGCAGACATTGCGATGGGTCGGCGCGCAGACGGTGTGCGGGACGGGGCAGTTCGCGCCGATCCTGTTCCGGGCGGGCGCCTTGGGCAACACACGCGACCTGCGGGTGTCGCCGCAGCACCGGATGCTGGTGTCGGGCTGGCAGGCGGAACTGCTGTTCGGCTGCGACGCCGTTCTTGTGCCGGCTTGCCAGTTGCTGAACGACCACAGCATCCGGCGCGCGCCGGTGGAGCGGATCACCTATCACCATCTGATGTTCGACGCGCATCAGATCGTGTCAACCGAGGGCTGCCGGTCGGAAAGCTTCTTCCCCGGGCCTTCGACGATCCGCGACGTGGCCCCGGCGACGCGCGCCGAGTTGCTGGCGCTGTTTCCGGGCCTGGCAGGCAGAGGGGCCGGCTATGGGGCGACGGCGCGCCGGGTGTTGCGGTCCGGAGAGGCGAGGGTGTTGCGCCGGATGATCTGAGGCGGGGTTGCTGCAGCGATCTGGCGGGGGATATGGCGGGGATATGGCGGGGATATGGCGGGGAATCCGGCGGAGGATGGCACCGGCCCGCCAGCGCAACCGGGAAACCGGCTGGCACGCTTGAACTCTGCTCCGTCGCCCTGTATGCCAGAGTGTCCCGCGCAACCTGCGGGTCTGCCCGTCCCGTGGCCTGAGGCCCCTACCCCGGAGAATGCGATGTCCTGGACCGATGAGCGCGTCGAGACGCTCAAGAAGATGTGGGCCGAAGGCCAATCGGCCAGCCAGATCGCAAAGGAACTGGGCGGGGTGACCCGCAACGCGGTGATCGGCAAGGTGCATCGGCTGGGTCTGTCGAACCGGGTCGGCCCCGGAGGGGCACCCGAAGTCGAAGAGGAAGAGGTGATCGTGACAGCCCCCCGCATCGATCCCGTCGCCCCGCGTCCGGCGGGGTCTGAACCGCCGCGCCCCTTGGACCCCGCGGCGCGCCCTGCCCTGTCGCCCGACCGTCCGGCCCCGGCGAACGGCGGGGCCGTTGTCACGCCGTTGCCGGTGCGCAAGACGATCATCCCGGCGGGCCAGCCGTTGCCGCCGCAGCCTTCGGCCAACGAGATCAGCCCCGAGGCCCTCGCCTCGGTCCGCGAGGTCGAAAAGCGGGCCAAGCGGCTGACACTGATGGAATTGACCGAGCGCACCTGCAAATGGCCGATCGGCGACCCCGCAACCGAGGATTTCTGGTTCTGCGGCTTGCCCTCGCTGCCCGGCAAACCCTATTGCGAAGCGCATGTCGGCGTGGCGTTCCAGCCGATGAGCGCGCGACGCGATCGGCGGCGCTGAACCGCTGCGGGTCGTGCGGGCCGAACCCGGCCGGTCCCTGGGGCGATCAGGGTGTCGGTGCTGCCCCGCCACCCAATAGCCTGCCAAGCGCTCGGGCGGCTTCTTCGGCCAGCGCTTCCTCGGCGCGACGGCGGGCGGCGTCCTCGAGACTTTCGCCGTCCTGCTGCACGACACCCAGTTCGGCCTCAAGCCGGGCGCGGGCCTCGGCTTCCAGCTCTTTCGCCCGCGCCCTGGCCTGAACTTCCAGTTCAGCGGCCTTTTCGCGCGCGACCGCTTCGAGTTTCGCGGCCTCTTCGGCCAGCTTTTCGGCGGCCAGACCCTCCAGATCAAGCCGGACTTGCGGATTGGCCCACGAGCCCGAAATCAGCAACGGCACCGTCACGCCCGATTGATCGCCGGTGATCAGCACCGGCTTCAGCCGGTAATCCAGCCGCTGCGCCCCCAGATCGACCGCCCCTTCGCCGGTGGCCGTGATCAGGGGGGCTGACAACGTCAGATCGTCGTTGGTCAGCACCCCGCCCGCAATCGCAAAGCCGGCGCTGATCCCGTCGAAGATCGTCTTTTGCCCTTCGCCGACATACCCGGTGTCCAGCGTCGCGATCATTCCGGCGATGTCGAGGCCGCGCACCCCGCCCTTGCCCAGCGACAGCGACCCCGACCCGTCAAGCGAGCGCATGATCGCATCGACCGAGGGCCCGGAGCCGAGGAATTTCAGCCGCAGATCGCCGGTGCCGATCAACCGGTCGGTTCCGGCCGTTTCGGCCAGCAGGGTCTGCATGGCGATGTCGGCAAAGGCCAGATCGCCGCCGACCGACAGGCCGTTGCGGGCGTTGACGACAAACTCGCCGGTCACCGTGCCGTCATAGGCTGCGATGCGCCGCAGGTCGAACACGGCGCGGCCGCGGTCGATGGTAGCCAGGACCTGCACCGCGCCCAGCCGGGCCGCCCCAAGATCGACGCTTTCCGCCGAAAACGCGACCGTGGCATCCAGCGCATTCAGCCCGCTGGCGTCAATCCCCTCGCGCGGCCAGCCCGAAACCGGCGCGGACGCGGCGCCGCCACTGGTCGCATTGCCCGACAAACCGGCAAGGTTCACCGCTCCGGCGGTTATCTGCGCAGAAAGGGCGGGCCGTTCGCCCGCAGTCGTGAGGTCCAGTTCGGCGGCCATGCTGTTGCCGTCGAGGGTGATGTCGGCCTTGCGCAGATGCACCGAGGCCTCGGCCGTCAGCGTCAGCGCCGCCGTGACCGCGACCTGCCGCGCACCAAGCCCCTCGGGCAGCGCCGGGGCTGCGAGGCCGGCCAGGGCGGACAGGGCGGAAAGGTCGCCGAGGTCGGCTGTGACCTCCCCCTCGGCCATCAGCGGCGACAGGCCCGCGCGCCCGTCGAACTGAACGTCGGCTGCGCCTGCGGTCAGCGACAGATCGAGGCTGACCAGCTTGCCATCGAGAAACGCCTGAAACGCCCCGATGCCCAGATCGGCGGCAAAGGCCTGCCCATTCTTCGTGGCCTGCATCTGCACCCGCGCCGCACCGGTGTAATCGGGAATCGCGACCTCGGCCGCGATATCCGACAGGACGGTGCGGGTCCCTGCGGCGTGGTCGATGAAGACCAGGCTGCCCCCGGTGATCGTCGCGCGTTCCAGGGTGAACGGCGTGCCGACGCCGGGGGTTTCGGTCGTCACGGTGCCCCCCGAAGCCGGTCCGAACACCCAGTTCTCCCCGCCAGACGCGTTGCGTTCCAGCACGATGCGCGGGGCGGTCGCGGTGACCCCCAGGATGCGCACTTCGCCGCCGATCAGCGCGGAAGCGTCCAGGGCGATCGCCAGCGCCTCGGCCTCCAGCATCGGGCCTTCGGTCGACCAGGCGGCGTTCGACAGGGTCACGGGACCGGTCTGCACCCCCAGCGTCGGCCACAGGGTCGGTCGCACCGCCCCGCTGATGATCAGCGTCCGCCCGGTCAGGCTGTTGAACTTGCCCACCGCGATACCGGCGATCCTTTCGGCCGGGATCAGGAACAGCGCCCCGACGGCGAGCACCACCAGCGTGATCAGCACACCCGCAATCCGCACGATCCAGCGCATGAGACCCCCCTTGGTTGCCGCCAACCTAAGCGGCGGTCTGGCCCGCGTCCAGCGCAGGCGTTCCCGCTGGCGACCACCTGCCGACGCCTGCAGACCCTTTCGCCGCGCCACCAGATCGACTATGTCCGCGCGAATGTCGAACAATCCGCCCCACCTTCGCCCCGATCTGGCCCGCGCCAGCATTCCCGATGCCCGGCGCAGCGGGCAGCCGACCATCGGTCTGGTCAGTCTCGGCTGCCCCAAGGCGTTGGTGGACAGCGAACGAATCCTGACCCGGCTGCGCGCCGAAGGCTATGCAATCAGCCCCGATTACCAGGGCGCGGATGCGGTGATCGTGAACACCTGCGGGTTTCTCGACTCGGCCAAGGCGGAAAGCCTTGAGGCGATCGGCGAGGCTTTGGCAGCCAATGGCCGGGTGATCGTGACGGGGTGCCTGGGGGCAGAGCCGGACTACATCACCGGTGCGCATCCGCGGGTGCTGGCGGTGACCGGCCCGCATCAGTACGAGGCGGTTCTGGATGCCGTCCACGCCGCCGTGCCGGCCAGGCCCGATCCCTTCATCGACCTGCTGCCCGCAGCCGCCGTCAGCCTGACCCCGCGCCACTACAGCTATCTGAAGATATCCGAAGGCTGCAATCACACCTGCAAGTTCTGCATCATCCCCGACATGCGCGGCCGCTTGCAAAGCCGCCCGGCCCATGCCGTGCTGCGCGAGGCGGAACGGCTGGTGGCGGCAGGGGTCAAGGAATTGCTGGTGATCTCGCAAGACACCAGCGCCTATGGCGTTGACCTCAGACATGCCACCGACCGAGGTCACCGCGCCCATATCACCGACCTTGCCCGCGATCTGGGGGGGCTGGGGGCCTGGGTACGGCTGCACTACGTCTATCCTTATCCGCATGTGCGTGACCTGGTGCCCCTGATGGCCGAGGGGCTGGTGCTGCCCTATCTCGACATTCCGTTTCAGCATGCCGATCCGGGGGTCTTGCGGCGGATGGCGAGGCCTGCTGCGGCGGCGCGGACGCTGGACGAAATCGCGGCGTGGCGGGCGGTATGCCCCGACATCGCCTTGCGGTCCACGTTCATCGTGGGTTATCCCGGCGAGACGGAGGCCGAGTTCCAGGTGCTGCTGGACTGGCTCGACGCCGCACAACTCGACCGCGTCGGGTGTTTCCAATATGAGAACGTGGCGGGGGCGCGGTCTGCTGCCCTGCCCGATCATGTGGCGGCCGAGGTCAAGGCCGATCGGTTCGCCCGGTTCATGGAACGCGCACAGGCCATTTCGGCCGGCAAGCTCGCGGGTCGGGTCGGCCGGGTGATCCCGGTCATCGTGGACGAGGTCGACGCCGAAGGGGCCACCTGCCGAACGATGGCCGATGCGCCCGAGATTGACGGAAACCTGTTTGTGGATACGGGGTTTGCCGCCCTTTCGCCCGGCGACGTGGTGACGGTCGAGGTTGAAGAGGCCGGCGACTATGACCTTTGGGGTCGGCTGGTATAGCTCGCGCGACCGCACCCGGGATCAGCGAGGCAACGGATCGAGCGGAACCGGCAACGGCACGTGATCGGTGTCGGCGGCGCCTTTCGGCGAGGGCTTCACGACCGGATACAGGTCAGGGGTCACCGGTGGCATCTTTTCGGGCAGGACCAACTGTTGTGTCGGCACTTCCGGAATCGGTGATACCGGGATCGCATCGGGGGTCATGTCGGGCAACTCGACCGGGGTCGGAACGGGGGTGACACCGGGGGCTTGTCCGGGCACTTCGACCGGGGACGGACCGGGGGTAATATCGGGCGACTGGTCGGGTACCTCGGTCGGGGTCGGACGCGGGGTGTTATCGGGGGTGTTATCGGGGGCGTTGCCGGGCGGCATGTCGGGCCCCGGGGCGGGGTTCGCCCCGGGGGTTTGTCCGGGCGTCGCAACAAGGCGGTCTGCGGGCATGCTGGAAACCTTTCTGCAATGGGTGTGGCCCACCCTTCCGATACGGCGAGCCCTTGCGAGACCGAGGCCGGTTCAGCAGGGGTAGGGTCGGGTACCTTGGTAAACCCTGCGGGACGTGCAGCGGTTCCCGATCTTTTGCACGGGGTGGCCGACACTGCGGCGGCGTGCCGTGTCAGTCGAAGGTTCCGGTCACCCTGCCGAACAGCATGAAAGCGCGGGCGGTGCGGGTTTCGGCCAGATCGGCCAGATCGGCATCGCTGGCGTTCTTTTCAAACTCGGAAAAGGTCTTGTCGAAGGTCCGCAGAAAGTGGTGGCCTGCGTCGCGGAACACCACGTCCTCGCGCATCCGGCTGGCGGTCAGGGCCAGCGACGACCGGTCGCGCACCCCGCCCAGCCCGGCGATGGCGCGCCCGCGATCCCCCGCCGCGAACTTGCGCCACAACTCCGGGCGCGAACGGTCCGGGCGCAGATCGTCCATGTAAATGCCTTCCTGCGACAGCAACGTCAGCACGTCCTGCGCGGCGCGGATCAACTTTGCGACCGTGCGATCTTCAAGCGCCAGCCGCAAGGCGCGAAAGCCGTCCTTGTCATCCGGGCTTTCGGGGAACTGTACCGCGCGGATGAAATCGGCGACCGACAGGGGGGGGCGCAGGTCTTCGGCGGGGGTGCCGAGCGCGAGGCCCGGTTGTTCGGCTGCAAGGTCGGGGCGCGGCGCGGCCAGCGCGGCCTTGCGATCGGCCGACGCCACTGTCAGGCTGGCATCGCGCCGCGAGGTAAAGGTGGCCAGCGCCGTTTCGGTCTTTTGCGCCGAGGCCGCGATATCGTCGATCTTCCGCTCGACCGAAGGTTTCAGCGAGGCCTGGGTCTGCTGGCCGGCCAGATAGGCGTTGCGCATCGCATCGACCGTCGCCTGCAGCCGGGCGGCCTCGACCCGCAGCGCCCTGACCGAACGCAGGGTGGTCACCGCTGCCCAGATCAGCGCCAGCGGCAGAAACACGATCAGCAGCGTCAGCACCAGCCCCAGCGAGCCTACCTCGCGCGGGCCGGTCAGCCCGTAGGCCACGATCGCCGCCACCCAGACCAGCGACAACGCCCCGGCCACGATTTCGGTCACGGTCGGGCCGGCATCCCCGTCGCTGCGGGCATATAGCCCCAGATCCATCGGTTTGTCGTCTGGTTCGGGCATGGGCCTTTTTTCGCACGCGGCGCAGCGTCGGTCAACTGTAGCGGATATGCAGAACTTCGTAACTGCGTTGTCCGCCGGGGGTTTTCACTTCGACGCTGTCGCCTTCGTCCTTGCCGATCAGGGCGCGGGCCAGCGGCGAGCGAATGTTCAGCAGCCCCGCCTCGATATCGGCCTCAGGCTCGCCGACAATCTGATAGGTGTGCTCTTCCTCGGTATCGGCATCGACCAGCGTCACTTTCGCCCCGAACTTGATCGTGCCCGACAGTTTTGACGGGTCGATCACTTCGGCGAGCGACAACAGCGCCTCCAGCTCCTTGATGCGACCTTCGATGAACGACTGCTTTTCGCGCGCCGCGTGGTATTCGGCGTTCTCGGACAGGTCGCCATGCTCGCGCGCTTCGGCAATCGCGCGGATCACTGCGGGCCGCTCCTGCGACTTCAGCAGCTTCAACTCGTGGTCCAGCGCGGTGAAGCCACCGCGCGTCATCGGGATCTTTTCCATCGTCACTTCGCGTAAATGAGAAGGCCACGGCCCGGCCGGGCCATGACCTTGCGCCACGTGTCCGGCATCCTCATCCGACAGGGGGGCGGATTGCAAGGGGCCTTGGCGCGAATGAGCGGCAGCTTGTCGCAGCGGGGCCAGAAACTTGCGCCGCACCGGGTGTGCCCCCAAATCAAGGCGTGCGGGATCGGACGTCACGGTTGACCGGGCCGCAGCCATCGGGCAATCACGCGAAGAACCGGGGTCAGGGAGACAGCCATGCCACAGGATATCGTGCGCGAAGCGATGGAATATGACGTGGTGATCGTCGGCGCGGGGCCTGCGGGCCTGTCCGCCGCGATCCGCCTGAAACAACTGGACCCCGCTCTGACCGTGGTCGTGCTGGAAAAAGGCTCCGAGGTCGGGGCGCATATCCTGTCTGGCGCGGTGTTGGACCCGGCGGGGCTGGACCGTCTGCTGCCGGACTGGCGGACGTCGGGCGCGCCGATCACGGTGCCGGTGGTCGAGGACAATTTCTATCTGCTGGGCCCGGCCGGGCAGATCCGCATTCCGAACTGGCCGATGCCGTCACTGATGAGCAACCATGGCAATTTCGTCGTCAGCATGGCCAACGTCTGCCGCTGGATGGCCGGCATCGCCGAGGGGCTGGGGGTCGAGATCTTTCCCGGCTTTGCCGCCTCGGCGCTGGTGTATGGCGACAAGGGACAGGTCAGTGGCGTGGTTGCGGGCGAGTTCGGCTTCAACCCCGATGGCACCAGGGGGCCGTCCTACGAGCCGGGCATGGAACTGCGCGGCAAGTATTTGTTCCTGTCCGAGGGGGTGCACGGATCGCTCGCCAAGCAGGTGATCGCGAAATACGATCTGTCCCGGGGCCGCGATCCGCAGAAATTCGGCCTCGGCATGAAGGAAATCTGGGAGATCGACCCCGAAAAGCATCGTGCGGGCCGGGTGACGCATACCATGGGTTGGCCGCTCGGGGGCAACGCAGGCGGCGGGTCCTTCATCTATCACCTTGATAACAATCAGGTCTACGTCGGCTTTGTGGTTCATCTGAACTATGAAAACCCGCACCTTTATCCCTACATGGAGTTTCAGCGGTTCAAGCATCACCCGATGGTGGCCGAACTGCTGGCGGGCGGCAAGCGGGTAGCTTACGGAGCGCGCGCGATCAGCGAGGGCGGCTGGCAGTCGATCCCCCGGCTGGTGGCACCGGGGGTGGCGCTGCTGGGATGTTCGGCCGGCCTGGTGAACGTGCCGCGGATCAAGGGCAACCACAACGCCATGCTGTCGGGGATCGACGCGGCCGAGGCGGCCTTTGTGGCGTTGCACGCAGGCCGGTCGGGCGACGAACTGGCCGAATACGAGGTGCTGGTGCGCGGCGGGCCGATTGCGGCCGACCTGAAAAAGGTGCGCAACGTCAAACCCTTGTGGTCGAAATACGGGCTTCTGGCCTCGTTGGTCGGCGGCGGGTTCGACATGTGGACCAACAGCCTGTTCGGGGTGTCGGTGTTCGGCACCCTGAAACACGGCAAGTCGGATGCCGCGGCGACCGGCAAGGCGCGCGACCACAAGCCGATCGACTATCCCAAACCTGACGGCGTGCTGTCGTTCGACCGGTTGACGAATGTTGCGTTTTCCGCCACCAACCACGACGAACACCAGCCCTCGCATCTGAAACTTCGTGACCCCAGCGTGCCGATTCGGGTAAACCTGCCGGAGTACGCCGAACCGGCGCAACGTTATTGCCCGGCAGGGGTGTATGAAGTGGTGGCCGATCCGGGCCGCGACCCGCGTTTTGTGATCAACTTTCAGAACTGCGTGCATTGCAAGGCCTGCGACATCAAGGATCCGTCGCAGAACATCGTCTGGACCACGCCACAGGGTGGCGGCGGGCCGAACTATCCCAACATGTAGCGGGCGCAGAATGACCCCGACGCGCAGTGAAGTGCTCGATTGGCTAGAGACCCGGCTGAACCGGCGCTTGAGCGTCGTGGCGCAGGCCGATCTGCTGGCGGCGACCGGACTAGACCGCAGCGCGGCGCGCGGTCTGATGGCGGAGTATGCCGCGCGATTCGCGGTCGATCTGGCGGACTACCGCGACGAGATGCATGCTGGCTTCGAAAGCCTGCAACTGACGCCGGGGTGGCCGGTTCCGGTGCGGGGGGTGCGGGTGCCGCTGTCGGTCACCCTGCTGCACGACGCTGCGGTCAACCGGCGCTGGCGGGTGGTCTATCCGGCGGTGCTTCCGGTGGTGCGCGACATGTCCTGGATCAATGTGCCCTTGCTGGCAGCGGGCCTCATCCTTGCGACGCTGACGGTGATGTGGGCGGTCCCCCGGTTGTTCTGAGGCCCGCTTCACGCGGATGTGCGCGCAAAACCCCCGCGACCGACCGGCGGATGTCTACCGCCGATTGCCCTTGACGCCGACCCTCTTTAGCCTCGCATCACACCCGCTCAGGAGCCTTGCCGCATGCCCCGATTGTTTCGTCTGTTCAGCCCCGTGGTTCTGGCCGTTGCTTTGGGCGCGCCTGTCGCGGCACAGGCCGAGGATGCGGGCGCGTTCCTGGCCGCCCGGGTGGCGATGGCCGACAGCGATTTTCGCGCGGCGGCCGGGTGGTATTCCCGCGCCATGCTGTCCGACACCCGCAATCCGGCGCTGCTTGAAGGTGCGGTGATCGCCAATGTGAACATCGGCGAAGTGGATCTGGCAGCCGAGGTGGCGCGCCGCCTGCTCGATGTGGGCGGGCGCAACCAGACCGCCACACTGGCCCTGATGGCCCGTCACGCCAAGGCGGGCGACTATGCGGCCCTGCTGGGCCTGCTGGTCCCGCTGGCCCAAGGGGAGGAGGGGCAAACAGCAGGTGCCCTGCTCGACGGGTTGGTGCGGGCCTGGGCCGAAGTGGGGGCAGGGCGGATGTCCGAGGCGCTCGAAGGGTTCGACGCGCTGACCGCCACCAAGGGGCTGGAGGTGTTCGGCCTTTACCACAAGGCACTGGCGTTGGCTTCAGTCGGCGATTTCGAAGGCGCGGACGACATCTTGTCGGGCCGGGCGGCAGGCTCGATTGCGGTGACAAGGCGCGGCATCATCGCGCATGTGCAAATCCTGAGCCAGCTTGAGAACAATACCGAGGCGGTGGTTGTGCTGGACCGTAACTTTCCCCAAGGCCAGGATCCGGGAATCGACGATCTGCGCGCCCGGCTGGTGGCGGGCGAGACGGTGCCCTTCGACATGGCGCGCACCGCGGTTGACGGGCTGGCCGAGGCGTTCTTCAGCCTTGCCGCCGCGCTGAACGGCGAGGCCGAGGACAGCTATACCCTGCTTTATGCCCGCATTGCCACCTATCTGCGCGCCGACCATGTCGATGCCATCCTGCTGACGGCGGGCCTGCTGGAAATGCAGGGCCAGTACGACCTCGCGACCGAGGCCTATGCCCTGATCGCCGCCGACAATCCGGCGTCCTATGTGGCCGAGATCGGCCGGGCGGATGCCACCTATGCTGCGGGCCGCAAGGAAGCGTCGATCGAGATCGTGCAGGCGCTGGCCCGCAGCAGGGGCAGCATTCTGGCGGTGCAGGTTGCGCTTGGCGATGCGCTGCGCCGCGAAGAACGTTTTGCCGAGGCGGCAAAGGCCTATGATGCCGCCATCGCGCTGGTGCCGGTGCCAATCGACCGGCACTGGTCGCTGTTTTACAGCCGCGGCATCTGCCACGAGCGCAGCGGCAACTTCCCCGCCGCCGAGGTCGATTTCCGCCGGGCGCTGGACTTGAACCCCGATCAGCCGCAAGTGCTGAATTATCTGGGCTATTCGTTGGTGGACCGTGGCGAGAAGCTGCCAGAGGCCCTGGAGATGATCGAGCGTGCCGTGGCGGCACAGCCCGATCAGGGCTATATCATCGACAGTCTGGCCTGGGCGCTGTTCCGCCTTGGCCGCCATGCCGAGGCTTTGGCCCCGATGGAACGGGCCTCGCTGCTGAAGCCGGTCGATCCGGTGGTGACCGACCATCTGGGCGATGTCTACTGGACGGTCGGGCGCAAGCTGGAGGCCGAATTCCAGTGGCGGCGGGCACTGTCGTTCGAACCCGAGGAAAAGGACGCCGTCCGGATCCGCCGCAAGCTGGAGGTCGGGCTTGACACGGTCGCGGCCGAAGAGGCAGCGGCGAACAAGCCGGTGGTCGAGGCGCTGCCCTGAATGCACGGACTGGCGCGGGCCAAGGTCAACCTGTGTCTGCATGTCACGGGACGGCGGGCGGACGGTTATCATCTGCTGGACAGTATGGTGGGGTTTGCCGATGTGGCGGACCGCCTGACGGTTGCCCCGGCGGCGGGGCTGCGTCTGACCATCACCGGCCCGATGGGGGCAGGCCTTGCAGCCGAGCAGGCGGCCGGTGCCGACAATCTGGTTCTGCGCGCGGCGCGTCTGCTGGGGGGGGGGCATCTGCCGGGCGGGGGCGATGGTTCCGGCCGTGCATGGGGGGCCGCAATCACGCTGCACAAGGTACTGCCGGTGGCCTCGGGCCTCGGCGGCGGGTCGGCAGACGCGGCGGCCGCCCTGCGGCTGTTATCAGCGCTTTGGGGCGTTGGACTGCCAGCCGGTCCCGATGTTCTGGCTTTGGGGGCGGATGTCCCGGTCTGTCTGGCCGGCGTGCCCGCGCGCATGCAGGGGATCGGCGAAGTGGTCACTCCGCTGCCGCACCCCCTGCCTGCGGCGTGGCTGGTGCTGGTCAATCCGGGGGTGGCGCTGGCCACGCCGGGCGTATTCGGCGCATTGCTGCGGCGCGATCATCAAGGCTTGCCGCGCGACCTGCCCCGATTGCTGGGGGCCATGGAACTCGCCGCTTTCCTGCAGATGCAGCGCAACGATCTGGAGCCGGCGGCCATTGGTCTGGCCCCGGTCGTCGGTACGGTGCGCGCGGCGCTGTCGGCGCAACCCGGGTGCCTGCTGGCGCGGATGTCGGGGGCGGGGGCCACCTGTTTCGGGCTGTTCGCGGGGCCGCTCGATGCCGCCGCTGCGGCTGCGGCGCTGCGCCGGGCGCACCCCGGATGGTGGGTCGAGGCCGGGGCACTGGCTAGCTGATCCGCTCGACCACAAAGCCCGCCAGATCATGCAGCATCCCGCGCAACGGATCGTCCGGGAGGTCCGACAACGCCGCCTCGGCAGCCGCCACATAGGCCAGCGCATCGGCCCGGGCCGCCGCCATCGCCCCGTGCCGCGCCATGATCGCCTTCGCGCGGTCCAGATCACCGGTTTGCTGATTGCCGCGCTCGATCACCCGAACCCAGAAGGCGCGCTCTGCCGCATCCGCCTGCGCCACCGCCTTTATCACCGGCAGCGTCAGCTTGCGCTCGCGGAAATCGTCGCCGACGTTCTTGCCGATCACCGCATCGGAGCCGGAATAGTCCAGCAGATCGTCAACGACCTGGAACGCCACGCCCAGGGCATCGCCATAGGCAAACAATGCGGCGACCTGATCTTCGGGTGCGCCGGCGATCACCCCGCCCACCTCGGTCGCTGCCGAAAACAGCGCCGCCGTCTTGCCGCGCACCACCTGCAGATAGACGGCCTCGGTCGTCGCCAGATCCTGCGCTGCAGTCAGTTGCAGCACCTCGCCCTCGGCAATCGTGGCGCTGGCATTGGCCAGGATGTCCATCACTCGCAGCGACCCGGTTTCGACCATCAACTGAAAGCTGCGCGAAAAAAGGTAATCGCCGACCAGCACCGATGATTTGTTGTCCCACAACAGGTTGGCGGTCGGTCGCCCCCGCCGCCGGGCGGATTCGTCCACCACATCGTCGTGCAGCAGGGTGGCCGTGTGGATGAACTCGACCGTGGCGGCCAGATGCACGTGGTAGGGGCCCCGATAGCCGCACAGCCGGGCTGCGGCCAGCGTCAGCATCGGGCGCAGCCGCTTGCCCCCGGCCTCGATCAGATGGGCGGTCACCTGCGGGATGCGGGGGGCGTGTTCCGACGCCATCCTCTCGCGGATCATCGCGTTGACCAGCCCCAGATCCCCGGCCAGTGCCGCCGCCAGCCGGTCCAGCGGATTTTGCGAACCTGTGTCCACCCTCATTCCCATCCCCGCTCGACAGATGACGGCTGCATGCCTACATCTGCGCCATGCAAGAGCTTTTGCGCACCACCGACCCGACCGTGATCGCCTTTGCCCAGGCGCTGCTTGCGGGCGAGCATATAGCGGTGTTCGACATGGACGTCCACATGAGCGTCCTTGACGGCAGCCTGGGCATTCTGCCACGACGGTTGATGGTGCGCGATGCCGATCTGGCCGCCGCCCTGCGGGTGCTGCGCGATTTCGACATTCCGACCGGCCGGTGAACGAGGCCGCGCATCCGGTGTTTGCCGACAGCGAACTGTCGGATGATGCGTTTCTGTCCGGCCGCCTGCGGCTGTGGCAGCCGGTCAAGGGGTATCGCGCGGCCACCGACCCGGTGCTGCTGGCGGCGGCCTGCCTTAGTGCTCCCGGCCAATCGGTGCTGGACCTTGGCTGCGGGGCGGGGGCGGCGGTGCTGTGTCTCGGGGCTCGGGTGCCGGGCCTGACGCTGCTGGGTCTGGAACTGCAGCCCGCCTATGCCGACCTCGCGCGGCGCAATGCGGCGCGCAACGGCATCGCCCTGACGGTGACCGAGGGCGATCTGGCGGCCATGCCGGGTGCGCTGCGGCGCGGGTTCGATCATGTCATCGCCAACCCGCCCTATTTTCCGCGCAGCGGCACGCCCTCGCCGCGCGCCGACCGCGATACGGCCTTGCGCGCCGAAACCCCGCTCGAGGTCTGGGTGCAGGCCGCGGCGCAGCGCCTGCATCCGGGCGGCTGGCTGACTCTGATTTGCGGCACCGACAAGTTGCCGGCCGTTCTGGGCGCGCTCGGGCCGCGGCTGGGATCGGCCGTGGTGCTGCCGCTGGCGGCCCGGCAGGACCGCCCGGCGCTGCGGATCATCCTGCGGGCGCGCAAGGGTGGCCGGGCGGCGTTCCGGCTGCTGGCCCCCTTTGTGCTGCATGACGGGACCGCGCATGACGGCGACCGCGACACCCATACCGCCGCCGCAAGCGGCGTTCTGCGCGAAGGACAGGCACTGACGGCTGCGTTCCGCTGAATTTGAGCGATCCGGCGCCCCCGGTTTGTGAAGACTTCGTGACACGACTCGCCCTTCGTGGTTCGATGACCTATCGGCAATCACAGAAGGAGAAACGACGTGACCATCGCTTCGCATCTGACCGAGCTTCGCAAGAAGCATGAACATCTTTCGGACATCGTCGAAAAGGCGCAACGCGCGCCCGGGTCCGACGCCCTGAAGATCGCCGATCTGAAAAAGCAGAAACTGAGACTCAAGGAAGAGATTTCGCGCCTGTCGCAGGCCTGATCATCGGTTGGTTTCCCCGGGCTTGACCGTAGGCTTTGCCGTGGGCTTGACCGCGCGCTTGACCCCAAGGCTGGCGCGGGCGGCCAATGCCGCCCCGCCGGCGATCAACAGCGCCGACAGCGCCAGTGTCACCGTGGCTTCTGCCCGCCCCGCCAGCACCAGCGCCAGCGTCGACACCAGCGGTGCGGCATAAGCGGCGACGCCCAGCAGCTGGATATCGCCGCGCTTCATTCCGATGTCCCAGGTGAAGAAGGCAAGGCCCACCGGACCGAGCCCCAGGGCCACAACGGCCAGCCATCCGGCGGCCCCGACCGGCCAGACCGTTGTTTCGACTACCAGATGCACCAGCAACGACAGCACGGCACTGGCCAGACAATAGACCGTCACCGCCGCAGTCGGGACCGAGCCGAAACGGCGGCTGGCCACGGAATAGACCGCCCAAGTCAGTGCGCCCACAAACGCAAGGCCCAGACCCGGCAGGGCCTGCACGTTTACCGCGCCGCCGCCGCGCGCCACGATCAGCGCAGCACCGCCAAACGCGAGCGTCGCCCCCAGCACATGCAGACGCCCCAGCCGTTCCCCGGGCAACAGCCCCGACAGGAGCACGATGAAAAGCGGCCACAGATAGGCGATCAACCCGGTTTCAGCCACTGGCGCGAGGCGCAGCGCGCTGAAATACAGCGCGTGATAGCCGAACAGACCCATCGTGCCAAACAGATACACCGGGGCCCGGATGCCCCGCAGCACCGCCAGCCCCGGCCCGGTCGCAACCCAGATCACACCCAGAGTGCCGCCAATGCCAAAGCACAGTGCGTTCAGCAGGAACGGCGGCACCGGGGCCGACCACAAGGTCAAAACCGCCAGCGCCGACCACATGCCGATCGCCGTCAGACCTATGACCGTGGCGCGCGCCCGGGGCATCGGATCAGACGACGAATTGCCCACCATTGGCGCTGATCGTCGATCCGGTGATGAACCCTGCGTCGTCGCTGGCAAGAAACACCGCAATCCGCGCGATTTCGTCCGGCTCGCCCAGACGACCCACCGGGATTTGCGGGATGATCCGCTCGTTCAGCACCTTCTCATCGATCGCTCGCACCATTTCGGTGCCGATGTAGCCCGGGCAGATGGCGTTCACCGTGATGCCCGCCCGCGCGCCTTCGGCCGCCAGCGCCTTGGTAAATCCCAGATCGCCCGACTTGGCCGCCGAATAGTTCGCCTGCCCCGCCTGCCCCTTCTGCCCGTTGATCGACGATATGTTGATCACCCGGCCGAACCTGGCATCGCGCATCGCGCCCCACACCGGATGGGTCATGTTGAACAGGCCGGTCAGGTTGGTGTCGATCACCTCTTTCCACATGCCGGGGGTCATCTTGTGGAACATCGCGTCGCGGGTGATCCCGGCATTGTTGACCAGCACGGCAACCGGTCCGTGTGCCTCCACCACCTTGGCCACCCCGGCCACACAGGCGTCATACTCGGCGACCGACCATTTGTAGGCGGGAATTCCGGTTGCGGCGGTAAAGCCCGCCGCCGCACCGTCGTTGCCGGCATAATTCGCGGCGACGGTGTAACCCGCCGCCTTCAGCGCAACCGAGATCGCCGCGCCGATGCCACGCGTGCCACCGGTGACCAAAGCTACCTTTGCCATTCTTCCGCTCCTCCCAGGTCTTTTGTAATTGTGTTACGGGACCGCCGACCCTTACGCAATAATATTGCGCATGGATCTGGCACTTTCGCCCTCAGGCCCGTTCGAGGCAGATCGCAACGCCCATGCCGCCCCCGATGCATAGCGTCGCCAGGGCCTTCTTGGCATCTCGGCGGGCCATTTCGAACAGCAGCGTGTTCAGGATGCGTGCCCCTGACGCGCCGATCGGGTGCCCGATGGCGATCGCACCGCCGTTGACGTTGACCACCTCGGGGTTCCAGCCCATGTCCTTGTTCACCGCGCAGGCCTGGGCGGCAAACGCCTCGTTCGCCTCGACCAGATCGAGATCCGCGGCCTTCCATCCGGCCTTGGTCAGCGCCTTGCGGCTGGCATGGATCGGTCCTGCGCCCATGATCGCGGGGTCAAGCCCGGCGGTCGCATACGAGGCGATCCGCGCCAGAACGGGCAGACCGCGCCGTTCGGCCTCGTCGGCCGACATCAGCAGCACGGCCGCCGCACCGTCGTTCAGACCGCTCGCGTTGCCCGCAGTGACCGAGCCGTCCTTGACGAAGGCCGGGCGCAGCTTCGCCATTGCCTCGAGCGTGGAGCCGTGGCGGATGTATTCGTCCTGATCCACCGGGATGTCGCCCTTGCGGGTCTTGACCACAAACTTCACGATCTCGTCGGCAAAACGCCCGGCCTTTTGCGCCGCTTCGGCCTTGTTCTGGCTGGCGACAGCGAATTCGTCCTGCATCTGGCGGCTGATCTGCCATCGGTTCGCCACGTTTTCCGCAGTCTGGCCCATGTGATAGCCGTTGAAGGCATCCCACAGCCCGTCGCGGATCATCGAGTCGATGAAATTCAGGTCGCCCATCTTCTGCCCGGCGCGCAGGTGTGCGACATGCGGTGACATCGACATGCTTTCCTGACCCCCGGCCACCACGATGGCACTGTCGCCCAACTGGATGTGCTGCGCGCCGAGCGCCACTGCCCGCAGGCCCGACCCGCAGACCTGATTGATCGACCAGGCGCTGGCCTCCTGCGGCAGTCCGGCACGGATATGCGCCTGACGCGCCGGATTCTGGCCCTGCCCCGCCGTCAGGACCTGGCCAAGGATGGTTTCCGAGACATCCGCCTTGTCGATCCCGGCCCGGGCCACCACCGCCTCGATCGCGCAGGCGCCCAGTTCATGCGCCGGGGTGGCCGCGAAGGCCCCGTTGAAACTGCCGACAGCGGTTCGTGCTGCCGAGACGATCACGACATTGGTCATGGTGTGCTAGCCCTTCTGTGGCCATCGGCGTGCGAAGCATCCGGCGCCGTTCTGGCTTTTTGCCTAGGGCCGATCGGCCGGAAAAGCAAGGAAACTGGGCACGGCGCACCGCTGGCGCAGCGTCAAGCGGATTTCCGCTGCCCTGCGGTTTCGGCAAAGTCGGGCCGCATGGTCGGCGCACCGAACAGGTAGCCTTGCAGGCAATCCACCCCAAGGGCGCGCAGATGTTCGGCCTCTTCGACGGTTTCCACCGCTTCGGCGATCGTGAACATCTCGAAATGCTTGCCGATCGAGATCAGCGCTGCCGTGAGAGCGGCATTGTCGCGGTCGCGGTGGATGTTGCGGATGAACTGCGCGTCAATCTTGAGGATATCGAAGAAGAAATCCTTGAAATACCGGATGGCCGTATATCCCGACCCGAAATCGTCGAGCGCGAACGCTACGCCCTGGCGCTGGAAATCTTCCATGAAGGCGATCACCAGTTCCGGCACCGTCATCGCCGAGCTTTCGGTGATCTCGAGGATCAGCCGCTCACCGATGGTCGGCCCCACGGCCAGCCCGCGTTTCAGAATCCGGGTCCAGCGCGGATAGCCGATGCTGCGGGCCGACATGTTGACCGAGATCCGCAGGGCATCATGCCGGGCGAGGGCAGCCAGACCCATCTCGAGCGCCGCACAGTCGATCTCGCGCCCGATTTCATGGCTTTCGACCGCGCCCATGAAATCGCGCGCCGGGATCACCCGGCCCGTGGGGTCGAGCACCCGGATCAGCCCTTCGTGAAACGCCACGCGCTGCGGGTCCCGCGCCAGCACCACCGGCTGCCAGGCGAGCCGCAATCTGCGGCTGTCAATCGCCTCGCGCACCATCGTCATGGTGGCCCGGTCGTTGGCAGAGATCGCAACCCCCAGCGGACTGGCGAGCCCTGCGTCGACGTCAACCCTGCGATTGTCCTGCACTGGCATCTCTTGCAGCCCCCCGGCACCGGCCCATGCGACCGCAACCTCGACAGATTGCCGCCTCAGCAGTAAACAAGCCGTTAAGATTCGCATTTTGTTCCAAGTTTAGCGACAGGCCGAGGATGACCTCCGATGCGTCCATGACCCTTCCGCGCTGCCCGTGGTGCGGCGTCGATCCGCTCTACACCGCCTACCATGACGATGAATGGGGCGTGCCCGAACATGACCCGCGCGCGCTGTGGGAAAAGCTGGTGCTCGACGGGTTTCAGGCGGGGCTCGCCTGGATCACGGTGTTGCGCAAGCGGGCGCAGTTCCGGGTGGCGTTTGCCGGCTTCGACCCCGAAACCGTTGCCCGGTTTGACGAGCGCGATGTGATGCGCCTGTTGGCAGACCCCGGCATCATCCGCCACCGCGGCAAGATCGAAGCGACGATCCGCAGCGCGCGCGCCTATCTGGCGCTGCAGGAAACCGTAGGCTTTGCGCCGTTTCTTTGGCGCTTTGTCGACGGGACCCCGCAGGTCAACAACCCTGCGACACCGGCGGGTGTGCCTGTCGAAACCCCTGCATCGCAAGCGATGTCCAAAGCCATGAAGGCGGCGGGGTTTTCGTTCTGCGGCCCGACGATCACCTATGCGGTGATGCAGGCAACCGGCATGGTCAACGACCATCTGACGACCTGCCACCGGCATCCGGACTTTTCGGGCAATCGCCCGGGCAGGGCCGAACCGGCGCCCTAACGGGCCATCAACGCGGCAAGCGCCGCCAGCGCATCCGGCGACGCCCAGTCCGCATCGCCGATCAGCCGGGCGATCTCGCGTCCCTCGGGATCGACGATCAGGGTCACCGGCAACCCCAGCACCCCCACCTCGCGCGACAGGGCCGAGGTCGGATCGCGCAACACCGGCAGGCCGGCAATTCCCGCCTCGGCAAAGAACCGCTCGATGGCCACGACCGAGTTGCGCCCGGTAGCCACGGGCACCACGGCAAGTTCGGGCATCAGAACCTGCAGGCGGTCAAGCGAGGGCATCTCGGCCCGGCAGGGCGCGCACCAGGTCGCCCAGAAGTTCAGCACCACCCATTGGCCGCGAAACCCCGACACCGCATGCTTGCCGTCGGTCGCATCCAGCAGCATCGCGTCGGGCAGCGCCGAAGGATCGGTCAGCACCAGCTTTTTCATGTCGCCGGTGAAGGCCCCGGCCACCGCATCAGGCCCCGCAAGCCCCGGATTTGCACCCGTCAGCAGGGCGGTATACAGCAGCGCCAGCACGATCTTCCGCATCTTCCCTCCGAAGGGTTTCCCCATGGTTACGCGCTCCGACCCGCAAAAGGCCAACCCGATGTGGGGTGGGCGGTTCGCCGGCGGCCCCGATGCGATCATGGCGGCGATCAACGCCTCGATCGGGTTCGACCAGCGGCTGTATGCCCAGGACATCGCAGGCTCGCGGGCCCATGTGGCCATGCTGGCCGCCACCGGCACCGTCAGTCCTAGCGATGCCGACGCCATCGGGGAAGGCCTGCTCACGGTATTGTCAGAGATCGAGGCCGGTCAGTTCGCCTTCCGCACCGATCTGGAGGACATTCACCTGAACATCGAAAGCCGCCTGACCGATCTGATCGGCCCCGTGGCAGGGCGCCTGCATACGGCACGGTCGCGCAACGACCAGGTGGCCGTGGATTTCCGGCTGTGGGTGCGCGATCAGTGCGATGCGGCGATCATCGGGGTGCAGGCGCTGATGCGGGCCTTCGTGGCACAGGCCGATGCCGGAGCGGACTGGGTGATGCCGGGCTTCACCCATCTGCAAAGCGCGCAGCCGGTGACCTGGGGGCACCACATGCTGGCCTATGTCGAGATGCTGAACCGCGATCTGGGGCGGTTCCGCGATGCCCGCGCGCGGATGAACGAATGCCCGCTGGGGGCTGCGGCGCTGGCGGGCACGTCCTTTCCCATCGACCGCGAGATGACCGCGCGGGCGCTCGGGTTCGACCGGCCCACCGCGAACAGCCTCGATTCGGTGTCGGACCGGGATTTCGCGCTGGAGTTTCTGGCGGCGTCCAGCATTTGCGCCATGCATCTGAGCCGGTTTGCCGAAGAACTGGTCATCTGGTCGTCCGCCCAGTTCCGGTTTGTCCGGCTGTCCGACCGCTGGACGACAGGCTCGTCGATCATGCCGCAGAAGAAGAACCCCGATGCGGCAGAATTGCTGCGGGCCAAGCTGGGGCGGATTCTGGGGGCGACCGTGGCGCTGTTCACCGTGATGAAGGGTTTGGCGCTGACCTATTCCAAGGACATGCAGGAGGACAAGGAACAGGTGTTCGACGCCGCCGACACGCTGATGCTGGCGCTGGCGGCAATGACCGGGATGGTGGGCGACCTGACGGCAAACCGCGACGCGCTGGCGCAGGCGGCGGGCGCCGGCTTTTCCACTGCGACCGATCTCGCCGACTGGCTGGTGCGGGTGCTGGACCTGCCGTTCCGCGAGGCGCATCACGCGACGGGCACGCTGGTGGCGCGGGCCGAGGTGCTGGGCTGCGATCTGCCCGACCTGACGCTGGCCGAGATGCAGGCCGTGCAGCCCGGCATCACCGAGGCGGTGTACGGTGTGCTCGGGGTCGGCAATTCGGTGAACAGCCGCACCTCTTATGGCGGGACGGCCCCCAGCCGGGTACGGGCCCAGGTCGCGCGCTGGCAAGCGGTGCTGGGGTGACCGGTGGGGCGGACCGCCAAGGCCCGACCGCCAAGGCCCGACCGCCAAGGCCCGACCGCCAAGGCCCGACCGCCAA
>Ga0105044_10002665_pt1 | contig 24476 bp, 19 predicted proteins | sample MAT01_FD_78092 | JGI IMG/M metagenome (GOLD analysis project Ga0105044, IMG submission 78092) | Freshwater microbial communities from Lake Fryxell liftoff mats and glacier meltwater in Antarctica - MAT-01 | ecosystem: Environmental > Aquatic > Freshwater > Ice > Liftoff microbial mat | place...
AGCCGCCGCGTTCGCCGCGGCTCGGGGGGGGCGAAAGTGTCGGGGTTGTTCCTGGCACCGTACCGCGCGTCACTCCGCCACGAACCCGCGCTCGCGCATCAGCGCATCGCTCTGCGCGTCGCGCCCGCGGAACGCGCGATATCCGTCGGCCGGATCGATCGTGTTGCCGATCGAGAACACGTGGTCGCGTAGCTTCTTCGCCGTCGCCTCGTCCCAGGGACTGCCGGCCTCGACGAACGCTTCCCAGGCGTCGGCCGAGTGCACCTCGGACCACAGGTAGCTGTAGTAGCCGGCCGCATAGCCGTCGGACGAGAAGAGGTGTCCGAACTGCGTCGTGCGGTGGCGCATGACGATCTCCTTCGGCATGCCGAGCGCGGCGAGCGTGTCGCGCTCGAACGCCGCGGGATCGATGGCTTTGTCCGGCGTCGCGGCGAGGTGGAGCTTCATGTCGACCAGTGCCGACGCGAGGTACTCGACCGTCGTGAAGCCTTGGTTGAACGTCGACGCGCGCTGCAGTTTGTCGAGCAACTCCTTCGGCATCGGCTCGCCCGTCTTGTAGTGCAGCGCGAACCGGCTCAGCACCTCGGGCGTCTCGAGCCATTGCTCGACGACTTGCGACGGGAACTCCACGTAGTCGCGAAACACGGCCGTGCCCGACACGCTCGGGTAGGACACGTTCGAGAGCAGCCCGTGCAGCGCGTGACCGAACTCGTGGAAGAGCGTGCGTGCGTCGTCCCAGCTGATCAGCACGGGCTCGCCGGGCGCGCCCTTCACGAAGTTACAGTTGTTCGAGACGATCGTCGCGACGTCGCCGTCGAAGCGTTCCTGACGACGGTACGCGTTCATCCACGCGCCCGAGCGCTTGCCGGCGCGCGCGTAGGGATCGAAGTACCACAAGCCCACGTGCTGGCCCTTCTCCTTGACCTCGTACACGCGGATCTCGGGCAAGAGCAGCGGCAGGTTCGCCACGGGCGTGAACTCCAGTCCGAACAGCTCGTCGGCCGTGAAGAACAGCGCGTCGCGCAGGTTGTCGAGCTGGAGGTAGGGCTGCAGCGCGCCCTGGTCGAAGTCGTACTTCTCCTTGCGGACCTTCTCGGCGTAGTAGCGGTAATCCCAGCCTTCGATGGTGATCTGCGCGCCCTCGCGGTCGGCGAAGGCCTGCATGTCCGCGACTTCCTCGTGCACGCGCAGGACGGCCGGCTTCCACACGGATTCCATGAGCGCGAGCGTCGCCTCGGGCGTCTTCGCCATCGACTTCTCGAGCTTCCAGTGCGCGTGCGTCTCGAAGCCCAGGAGGCGCGCGCGCTCGGCGCGCAGTTGCAGGATCTCGGTGATCAAGACCTTCGTGTCGTTCGCGTCGCCGTTGTTCCCGCGCGCGTAGTACGTGCGCCAGACCTTCTCGCGCAGATCGCGACGGTCGGAGTAGGTCAGGAACGGCTCCGCGCTCGAGCGCGTGTTGGCGATCACCCACTTGCCTTTTTCGCCGCGCGCTTCCGCCGCCGCGGCGGCGCTGGAACGGATCGACTCGGGCAAACCGGCGAGATCCGCTTCGCTCGCGAGCACGTGCACGATGCCGGTCTCGTCGGCCAGGACGCTCTTGTTGAAGCGCGTGAACACGCTGGCGAGGCGCTGATTGATCTCGGTGAGCCGCGCTTTCGCGGGCGCCGGGAGCTTCGCGCCGGCGTGCACGAAGTTCGAGTGGACGAGCCACGCGAGGCGCTTCTGCTCGGCCGTGAGGCCGGACTTCTCGCGCGCGCCGTACACGGCGGCGATCCGCGCGAAGAGCTTCTCGTTCTGCACGATCTTGTCGGCGAGCTCCGCGAGCCGCGGCGCCATCTCGCTCTCGACGGCCTGGAACGCGGGCGTGCTCAGCGTCGAAGCGTGGATGGCGTACACGGTCTGCACGCGCGCGAGAGTGCGGCCGGAGCGCTCGAGCGCCGCGATCGTGTTCTCGAACGTGGGCGGCTCCTTCGACGTCGCGATCGCGTCGACCTCGGCCAGTTCCTCGGCCATCGCCGATTCGAGCGCGGGCCGGAAGTGCTCGACGCGCACGCTGTCGAGCGGCGGGACACCACCGAACGGTCCGCTCCAGGGCGCGAGCAGCGGATTCGCGGCAGTCGTTCGGGCAGTGTCGGACTTCGCGGTCGTTCCGTCGGAAGTCTTCTCGGGCGTCTTCACGGTGTTGCAGCTCGTCGCCACGGCGACAGTGGTGAGGAACAAGAGGGCTCGGATCATCGGGTGCCGATCGGCTCGAAATGCAGGCGTGTGCGCATGCACGCGCACCGCTGCGCGTGCCCGGCCTCCATCGGCCGCGAAGCCGCCATCAGGACGCGAACGGCGCGCGGATGCAAGAACACGAGCGGTTCGGCGTGAGTACGCGCGGCCGGCGAGCGCGCGAGCCCCATCACCAGAGCCAGCCCGCGCCCTCGCGGATCGCGTCCGCCGTCACCCGCTTGCCGCGCATTCCGTCCACGATTCCCAGGCCTTTCGCCGTGACCGCCTTCGCTCGTCCGCGGAAGAGCCCGGCGATCCACAGGAAGGGCAACGGCGCGATGTCGTAGGCGACGAACCGTCCCCACTGCGGCGCGCGCGCATGCCGGCGCACTGGCCACTTCCTCGAGCGTCCGGAACTGCGGACGAGAGAGGTTGAAGGGACATTCCCTAACCAGACGGCAAGCCGCCCGTGACGTTCACATGCAAACGCAGAAGATCTGTGCTGTGAAACCGGGCACCGGAGGGTTTCCAACATCCATGGCTACGCCGCCGGGGCTCGTGTCGTCGCAGCTAGAAGTAACAACGAGCACTCCGCCGGTCGCCCCATTGCCGGTCTGAACTCCCCCTCCACCCTCGGTTACGGTTCCTACGCTCCATCTCAGCGTACCGATGTAGGTGTAGAGGATGGTGCCCTTGCAGTTCGTGCACGGCCTCGCGCATTCCGGCTTACCCGTGCCATCCTCGACTTCGGAGAAATGCACGAAGAAGTCCGATCCGTAGGTTTGCCCGGTAGCACTCGCCAGGCAAAGTTCGGGACACCCCTCTGACGAGGTTGGCATAGCAGGGCCTGCGGATGTCGCAGCAAAAAGCAATGCCAGGGTCGACGCTTTGAGGGTAAACAGCTTCGCCTTATCCATTCACTTCTTCTTGTTGCGTGTAGCACTCGTTGGTCCGACCGCAACCTTCATCGCCATGTTCAGAGTTTCGAGCGCGCCCGCTTGGTGCTGAGCGAGCTGCTGCAACTGATCCTTCGACAGCCCCGAAGGAGACGCCTTTTTTGTCGAGTCGAGAATTGCATTGAGAGGATGCGGGAGGCCTCCAGCCATGCCCTGCTTGAGCTCGATGACAAGGGGGAACTCCTCTCGCCTCAACCGGTAACTGCGATCTCCGGATACGACTACATCCGTGGCGGATGTGGTATCGCCAATAAACGCGCGGCCGTGGAGCTCAGAATACTCTCCTCGGTTGTCAAGCTCGATGACCGCGCACAAGAGCGCCAGCGCGTAAGCAGCCGAGAACTCCTGTTGCCCCCCCCCAATCGACTCCTGGAAGTTGCGTTGTGCGGATTCGAGGTTGTCGAGCCGGCGTCGCAAATACGGATCTTCGTTCAGCTCGCGGGCATCTCCGCCCGCCGCGTCAAGACTCGTTGGAACGGGCGCAGCCTGCCGGGGGCTCACTCTCGGAGTAGACAGAAGTCTTGGAGATTCCATCTCGCTCGACGGAGGAGCCAGCGCGACTCTCGAGGGAGAATCGTCTTGAGGAATGCTGGGTAGCTCCACTCCCGCCGCGAAGGCGAACAACAGGATTGCGACCGTTGCGGTGATCGCAACGCCGATGGCAACTCCCCGGAATACGCCTGAAGCCGGCCTCATCACTTCACCACATCGCGCGATTGCGTAGCCACGGACCGTGAGCGTGGACCATCCGCGCTCCATCAAGAACAGCCCGCAGGCCCCGACCTTACCCCCCCCTCAAGCGTGGTCAAGCTCCCGCGGCAGGAAGGCGGGAGGCACTCAGGCCCCAAGTGTCTGGCGGGTGCGGAGACTGTGCGTCGGCTGGGCGCAACGGGCTGGGGATCAGCCTTACCACAACCAGCCCGCGCCCTCGCGAATCGCGTCCGCGGTCACACGCTTGCCGCGCATTCCGTCCACGATTCCCAGGCCTTTCGCGGCGACCGCCTTCGCTCGTCCGCGGAAGAGCCCGGCGATCCACAGGAACGGCAGCGGCGCGATGTCGTAGGCGACGAACCGCCCCCACTGCGGCGCGCGCGCGTGCCGGCGCAGGAACCAGATCGAGTTCACGCCCATCATCCACTTGCGCCGCGGGTTGTAGCCGCCGCCCGTCGCCGAGCTCGTGGCGTGCAAGACGGAGACCTCGCCCACCATGCGCACGCCGAAGCCCGCGGCCTTCGCGCGCAGGCACAGATCGACGTCCTCCATGTACGCGAAGTACGCCGCGTCGAAGAGGCCGACCTTCAGCAGACACACGCGCGTCGCGAGCAGCGCGCAACCCGCCACGTAGTCGACGTCGCGCGCCGCACGGAACTCCGGCGCGTCGAGCTCGCCGTGTCCGACGAGCGTCGAGAGGTTCTCGCGCCAGGTCAGCATCCCGCCCGCCGCCCACACGCGCGCGGGATCGTCGCGGTAGAGGACGCGCGGGCCGACGATGCCGAGGCGCGCGTCCTGTTCGAGCTCGCGCACGAGCCGCGCGAGCGTGTCCGCCGGCAGCACGACGTCGTTGTTCACGAAGAAGACCGCTTCGGCGCCGCGCTCGAGCGCGAGCTGCGCGCCCTGGTTGCTGGCCTCGCCGAAGCCGAGGTTCGCCGCGTTGCGGATCGCGCTGATGCGCGGGAACTCCGCCAGCACGCGCTCGAGCGAACCGTCGCTCGAACCGTTGTCCACGAACACGATGTCGGACTCGGCGAATCCGTGCGCCGCCAAGGAGCGCAGGCAGTCGAGGTTCTCCTCGCCGCCGTTCCAGTTGGCGATCACGGCGGCGACGCGCACGATCAGCTTTCCGATTCGCCCGGACGCGTTTCCGTGCTGGATTCCACGCGTGAAATCGCGGATCCGGCGGCGAACAACGTCTCGATCTCGGCGCCGCGCGCGAGCTCGGCACCGGAGCGCACCGCGGTCCCGTCGGCGACGCGCCGCGTGATCGAGTAGCCGCGCTCGAGCACGCGGAAGGGCGAGATCGATTGCAGCGCGCGCGCCGCGAGCGCGACTCGCTGCACACGCGCATCGATGCTGCGCCGGCCGGCGAGCGTGAGTCGCGGCGCGAGGCGTTCCAGCTTGCGCTCGCGCGCGTCGAGCGCGGCCGTGATCGCGCGCGCGAGCCGCGGGCCGGCGCGCTCGAGCTGCGCGCGCGTGCGTGCGAGCCGCGCGGTCGGCGCTTGCGCCACGAGCCGGTTCGCGAGTCGGCCGATGCGCGCTTCCGCGCGGTCGAGGAGCCCGCGCGCTGACAGGTGGATGCGACCCGCGCGCTCGAGCCTCTGCGCGCGGGACTCGATCACAGCGTCGACCGCGCGCCCGAGATGGCGCTGCGCCCGATCGAGCGCGTCGAGGTAGACCGCGCGGTCGGGGATGGCACGCTGCGCCGCGTCCGTCGGCGTGTGCGCGCGCACGTCGGCCACGAGATCGCACAGCGTCGTGTCCGTCTCGTGCCCGACTCCCGAGATCACGGGCACGCGCGCGCGCCGCACGGCCTCGAGCACGGGCAGTTCGTTGAACGCCCACAGGTCCTCGAGCGAACCGCCGCCGCGCACGACACACAGGACGTCCACGCCGCTCGCGTCGAGCCGATCGATCGCGGCCGCGATCTCGGCCGAGGCACCCGGACCTTGCACCAGCGTGTGCGCGAGCCTCACCGGATAGAGCGGCCAGCGCGCCGAGCGCGTGCGCAGGAAATCCTGCAACGCGGCGCCGCTCTTGCTCGTCACGAGGCCCACGACGCGCGGCAGGATCGGCAGCGGCCGCCGTCGCTCGAACCAGCCGTCCTTGGCGAGCCGCGCTTTCAACTCCTCGAGTTGGGCCAGCTTCGTGCCGAGCCCGGCCGGCTCGACGCGCGTCACGTTCAGCGAGTACGTGCCGCGCGGGCCGTACACGTCGAGCTTGCCATGGGCGACGACCTGCGCGCCCTCCTTCAAGTCGAAGCGCAGAGCAGCCGCGACCGCGCTGCGCCACACGGTGCAGCTGATCTGCGCGTCGAGGTCGCGCAGCGTGAAGTACACGTGCCCCGACGCGGCGGTCTTCAAGCCCGTGACCTCGCCCTCGACCTGCACGCGGCCGAGCGCTTCGAGGCGCCCACGGATCTCGCGCGTCAGCTCGGAGACCTTCCACGTGCGCGGGCCCGGCTCCGCGGGAGTCGCGGCGTCCCAGGCCTCGTTCCACAGGTTCATGCGGAGGACGTTGTCGGCGCGCGCCGGTCGCGAGTCAACCGCCGGGCGTCGGCGGATTCGCGCTCGGGTCCGGCGCGGGCGCCGCGTCGATCACCGGCGCGGCCGTGGCGGTCCCGCCGATCGGGATCCCGACCGCTTCCCACAGCCCCGCATCGGCCCGCGGCAGGAAGATCCGGTAGCGGCCCTCCAAGAACGGCACTTTCTCGCTGCCGCGCATCTGCGAGCCGCTTTCGAGCACGATTTCGAGGCCTTTTTCGGCGCGCGAAACCGACATGCGGTCGGCGAAGAGCTCGCGCTCCATCAAGAGATCGGGCGTCAGCACGGCGAGGTGCACTTCGCGCAGCACGAGACCTTCCTGCGCCGACAAGCTCTCGAGCCGGTACACGGGGCCGGACGCATCGATCCGGAATCGGCGGTTCAACTCGAAGCGCAGCGCGTTGAGCGCGCGCGGGTCGCCTTGGGTCACAGCCTCCCGCTGGTCTTCGCGGAAGAGGTCTGGCAACGCGTCGAACCAGGGCGTCGGATCCACGTGCGGCAGCTCGATGCGGCGCATGCCGCCGCGACCTTCCGCGTCCACGGGTCCGCCTTCGAACGGCGTGCGCGTTCCGGATCGGCGCTCCCAGCCGTGTTCGAGAACGAGCGTCAGCGTGTGCGCCGCGTGGCTGCCTTCGAGGCGCATCCGCTCGGCGTAGAGCGACCCGAGCGGCCGTCCGCGCTCGTCGATGACGCGCAACACGACCGGTCCGGTCGCGCCGTCGCCGACGGTGCCGGATTCGAGCAGGTCGAGTCCGCTGACGTGCTCGATCGCGAAGAGCGAGCGCAGCGCCAAGAAGACCGCGCGGCTGCGCTCCTCGCGCGCGAGGCGGGCCGTGCGCAGAAGGTCGGCCGCCGCCGAATCGGGGCGAGGCTCGGGCGCCGCGTCGGCAGGTGCCGCGCCGCTCGCGACGCCCGAATCCGCGCCCGGAGTGAGCCAGCGCGTGCTCTCGAGCGCGCGCGCCTCGCGCTCCTCGGCGGGCACGTCGGGCTGGAACGTCGGCGCGCCCGCGAGGTCCATGAGCAGCGCCATGCGCTGCGTGTAGCGCAGCCACTCGCGCTCACGCTCGAGGCGCGTCTCGCGCTCGCGCCGCAGCTCGGCCGAGAGCTGCGCGATGCGCTCCGTGCAGGTCGCGTGCGCATCGAGTTTCGCCGCCGGAGCCTCCGCGTCGGGCGCCTGCGCGCGCGCTCCGGACGCGGGATCGATCGGAGCGAATGCCGCGGCGTCACCGCACGACGACCAGGAAAGACACGGTAGTGCCAGAACCAGAGCCAGTTCCAGACGATGCGCCAGCGAGCGCTTCATCGGCTGCTCTCCGCGCTCGTGCGCGACTTGCGGTCGATGCTCGCGATCGGCGAGTCGCTCTCGCCCGCGCCTGCGGTCCGCGACGCGAGCGCCAGCCGCCGGCCGTCGCCGAGGACGAGCCGTGCGCCGGCTCCGGGCTCGCGCCCGAACAGCACGAACGACGCGCGTTCGCCCACGGCGAGTGGCGCGGGCGGGCGCAACAGCGTCGCGATCGGATCGACCGCGCTCGAAACAGGGATCGAGGGCACGCGCAAGGCGATCCCGGCCTCGTCCTCGATGGTCACCGTCGCCGGATCGAGGCGCTCCGCCGACGCCGGGCCGCGTTGGATCTCGAGCTGCAGCAGGTACGGCTCGCCCGCGAGCCCGACGACCCGACCGCGCAGCGCGGTGGCTTCGAAGGCCTGCCGCGTCGGATCCGCGTGCAGAGGCGCGAGGTGCGCGGCGATGCGCCCCAGACCCGCGAGCTCGTCCGCCGCCGTCCAGATCGTGGGTTCGAGCGCCGAACCCGCGCGCGTGCGCTCGGGCAGCGCACGTTGACCCTCCTCGTGAGCGCCCCTGAGGAGCCGTGCGCCGAACGCCAGCGCCGGCAGGGCCAGCACGGCGACCCAGGCGGTGCGGCCGGGTCGACTCACTTCTCTTCGTCCCAGTTCTTGCCCTTGTTCTTGTTCCACCAGCGCTGCCACTCGTCGGGAGCGCGTTCCTCGTGCTTCGAGAGGCGCGTCAAGCTCGTGATGATCGGGCTCGCGATCGTGTCGTAGCGCTCGCGCGCGATCCCGTCGTTCAAGTTCGAGTCGGTCGCGCCCTTGGCGGACATCAACACCTTGAGCATGCCCTCGAAGCCCTTTTTGCGCGTCTCGAGGTCGGACTCCGCGAACTCGCCCAGCGCGTCCGCGGCCGCACCGACGAGCGGCGCATCCTTGTGCTCGAGCAGGCCGATGAGCTCGGGCACGGCGGCCTTGTCCTTCGTCTTGCCGAGCGCGTGGATCAGGTCACTCTGGACCGGGATGTCCTTCTTGTGGTCCTTCGCGCCGATCCACTTGACGAGCGACTTCGTCGCATCGCTCCCCATCTCGCCCATGGCGACGGCCGACGCGCGGTAGATGCGGTTGTCGCGGACACCGGCCTCGTTCTCGCGGCGCTTGGCCTCGAAATTCTTGCTGAGCGCGGCCACGATCGCCGCCCGGTCCTTGGGGCCCGAGTTCTTGTACTCCGTGAGCAGCTTGTCGACGACGGCGACGGCGTCCTGGTCCTCGGCGCCGCCCTTGGCCACGTGGGTTTTCAATTGCTCGCACAACTTCTCGACATCGGGGCGCTTGTCGGGGACGTCCTCCAGGACAGCGCGGACGGGGACGAACACGGGAGCGCTCCAGCCCGAGGCGGGAGCAGCGGAGATGACGATCAAGGAGACGAGGTGGCGGAGGTTCATCGCGGATTCCCGGTGCTTCGAGTGGGTTCGGGCGCGCGTCATTACGACAACGCGGAGGAACAGTCGCAAGCGTCAGTGTTGCAAGCGCCGGTCCTGATTGGAGTCCGCGCGCACTCGATCCTTCCCTGGATCTGCCTTCGACGCCGCCGAACGTCACCCCACGGCGGTTCGATCCCTGTAATCGGCTTCGCAACGGCGCAGCTCCGCGCGCGCGGCGTGCACGGCGGGCCCGCCGGGACCCGGCAGGTCGTCGCGCAGACCGCGGATGGCGCGCACGGGCGCGACGCGCAGGCCGGAGCTCGTGATCCAGACCTCGCTGGCTCGGCGCAACGTGGTCACGTCGAGATCCGCCTCGCTGGCTCCCGGCAGGTGCTCGAGCAGCAGCCCGCGCACGATGCCGGGTAGCACCCCGGCCGACCGCGGCGGCGTGCACACCACGCCGTCGACGACCGCGAAGAGGTTGGCGCGCGCGGCCTCGACCACGGCGCCGCCGGGCAGACCGAGCAGGGCATCGAAGCAACCGGCCCGCTCGGCTCGCGCCACGTGGAGGTCGCGCGCGAGCCGGTTCGTCGTCTTCCACGATCCCGACGGGTCCGGCTGAGCCGCCACCAGGTCGAGATCGACGCCCGCGTCCGGAACGGTGCGCGGTGAGCGCGCTCTCACGACGAGCGTGGGCGCGCCCGAGCGCGGATCGAGCGACGCGCACGTGCGGATCAGCGCCGGTTGCGGCCCGATCTCGGCCCCGTAGCGCGCGATCTCGGCGGCGACGTCCACGCGTTGGTACACCGGGATCGCGAAGTGTTCGCAAGCCGCGCGGAGCCGCGCGAGGTGTCGATCCTCGAACCAGCGCACTCCGTCCTCGGCGAGGAGCGTGTCGAACACGCCGAAGGCGCCGGTCGAGATCGCGCCGGCTTCGGCCGGCTGGAACACGCCGTCGACGAGCACGGGGAAGCGCGCGTCCCTCACGACTCCTCGTCCAGCGCGCGCGAGAGCCCGGCGCCTTTGTACGCGGTCTCGCGCTCCTCCGCCTCCGCGTCGGATGACCACGTGATCCCGCCGCCGACGTGGAACGAGACCTCGCCGCGCAGGCCCTCGAGCGGACGCCAGACGAGCGTGCGGATCAGGATATTCCAGGCCGCATGGCCGCGTGTGTCGACGAAGCCCATCGAGCCGGTGAAGAAGCCGCGGCCCTCGCGTTCGAGATCGGCGATCGCGTCCATCGCGGCGAGCTTGGGGGCGCCGGTGATCGAACCGCCCGGGAAGAGGCGCGCGAGCAGCTCGAACGCACCGACTCCGGGCCGCACCTCCGCCGCGACGTCGGCGACGAGGTGGTGCACGGTCGCGTACGTCTCGAGACGCGGGAACGCTTCGACGCGCACGCCACCGGGACGCGCGCACGCGCCCAGATCGTTGCGCTCGAGGTCGACGATCATCGCCAGCTCGGCCAAGTCCTTGGCGCTCGCGAGGAGTCGCGCCGCGTTCGCCGCGTCGGTCTCCGGGTCGGCGCCGCGCGGCGCGGTGCCCTTGATCGGGCGCGTGCGCGCGGTGGTGCCGTCGAACTCGAGCAACAGCTCGGGCGAAGCGGACAACAACGCACCGCGCGTACCCGGCGCGCCGCCCGTGCTCGTCGACGGATCCCACGCGAGCCAGCCCATGTACGGCGCGGGGTTCACGCGCCGCAAGCGCAGGTAGAGCTCGCGCGGATCGCCGGTCAGGCCGCATTCGAGCCTGTGCGCCAGGTTCGCCTGGTAGAGGTCGCCGGCCGCGATGCGCTGGCGCAAGTCCTCGATGCGCGCGCGGTGTACGCCCGGCGCACTCGCGCGTCGAACCGGCCCGTCCGCGCGCGCGGGCACGAGGATCGGCGCGGGGCCGCGCAAACTCGCGTCGAGTTCCGCGCGCCGGGTCGCGAGGTCCGCGCGTCCGTCGCCCGGATCTTCGCCCAGCACGAGCCACGCCCGCCGCTCGCGCTCGTCGAGCACGACGAAGTCGACGTACAGCCCGCCGGCGACGAGCGGGCTCCCCCACGGCTCGCGCGACACGCGCACCGCGCTCTCGCCGACGACGCCTAGGTCGTACGCCAAAGCGCCCAGGAATCCGCCGTGGAACGGACCGGGCACGTCGTCCGCCGCGATCGGCCGGAGTTCCTCGGCGTAGGCGCGCAGGTCCGCGATTCCGCGCGGCAGTTCCAGCCCTCCCAGCGGATCGAATGCGATCAAGCTGTAGCGCCGTGGATTCCCACCCGCGCTGTCGAGCGCGATGCAACCGCTCCGATGGCTGAGCCGCGTGTAGAGATCCTCGAACAGGGACGAGCTGCCGCTCTCGGCGACGATCTCGGTGACCCGCGGCTGGAAACGCATCACGCGGGCGGAGCGGTCTTCGGCTGCGCGACGCGCGGGAAGCTCGCTCCGAAACGGCGGTGGTAGCTCAGCGCGAGGAACGTCGAGAAGAGGAGCAGCACCGCGCCCATCACGAACGGACTCGTCGGACCGAAGTTCGCGAAGGCGAAACCGGCCGCGGCCGGCCCGAGCATGCGCGCCAGGCTCGAGACGGACTGATTCAAACCCAAGTACGAACCCTGCTCGTCCGCCGGCGCGGCGCGCGAAAGCAGCGACGAGAGCGACGGGTTGTTCAGACCGAAGCCGATCGGCAGCACGAGGCACGCGGCGACGACGAAGCCCCAGCTCGGTGCGAGCGCGAGGCCGACGAGCCCGAGTCCCAGGATCGCCGGGCCCGCGATGGCGAGCTTCGTTTCGCCGTAGCGCGGCACGAGCCGTCGGATCAGGCCGCCCTGGATGATCGCCGACACGATGCCGATGCCGGCCAGGTAGCGACCGGTGATCGGCGCGGCGCGCAGGATCTCGTCGACGCTCGCGATCTCGACCGGTTGCGTCAACCCGAAGACCTCGGGGAAGCGCGCCAACCCGAAGACCGTGAACATCGACTCGAAGCTCGAGAACGCGGCCACGAACGTGAAGCCCAGGACGAATACGATGCCCAGGCGCGGCTCGGACGCAGCTCGACGCACTTGGTCGAATCCGAACACGCGCGTCACCGCTCCCTTAGCGCGCGGCGGTTCGCGCAGGGTGATCCACCCGAAGATCGCCGCCGCCAGCGAGAGGCCGGCCGCGAACCAACCCGGCGCGGACGCCGAGAGCTGCGTGAGCTCGCCGCCGAACAGCGGTCCGAGGCAGAAGCCCAGGCCGAACGCGGCGCCGATGAGCCCCATGCCCTTGGCGCGGTTCTCCGGGGTCGTGATGTCGGCGATGAAGGCTTGCGCGGTCGAGACGTTCGCGCCGAAGAACCCGGCCAGGAGTCGCGACGCGAACAAGAGCGGCAGCGAGTCCGACAGCGCGAAAAGCACGTACGCGCCGGCTGTGCCGACGAGTCCGCCGACGAGGACCGGCTTGCGCCCGATGCGGTCGGACAGGCGTCCCCAGAACGGCGCGAAGACGAACTGCATGGCCGAGAAACTGGCCATCAGGAGCCCGATCACCTCCGGCCCGGCGCGGTACATCTCCGAGTACACGGGCAGGAGCGGGATGACGATCCCGAAGCCCAGAAGGTCGATGAAGACCGTCAGGAAGACGAACAGGAGCGGGGAACGCGGCTGTGGGGCCGCAGTTGCGTTGCCGGGACGGTCCATCGGGCGGCGAAGATAGCAACCCTTCAAGCCCGAGCCCCCGACTGCCGAAGGTTCGCTCCATGAGCACCACCACGACCTTGAGCGTTCTGGCGACCGCCTGCCTCGGCCTGGCGACGTTCCAGGGAGGCGCCGCGAACGATGCCGAGGCACGGATCGACGCACTGGCGAAGAACGTGGCCGCGCTGGAGCGGGTGGTCGAGGCGCAGCAGAAGGACGCGGCCGACGCGAAGCTCCTGGCCGAAAAGGGCGCGAAGTACGCCGCCGAGCAAGCCAAGGCCGCGAGCGCGATGCTCGCGACCCTGGACGCCTCCGAGAAGGCCGGCTTCACGTTCGGCATCAACCCCGAGTCACGGGTCCTGCTGCTCACGGGTTGGCGCGCCGCGCTCGATGCCGCGCAACGCGACGTGCCGGTCTTGCCGCCGCCGGTTCCGGTACCCACGACGGTCAAGTCGACTTCCGGGACGCGCTGAACGCGGAGGCTTCGCAGCGCGCAGGCCGCGTGCCACCATGCGGCCATGCTCGCCGCCACACTCTTCGCGTTTGCTGCGCTGGCCCCCGCGTCCCTCGAGGAATCGCTTCCGAAGGCGCCCGATGCGCGCGCCGTGCTCGACGCGCTGAAGCGCGCGAACGTGCTGCTCGTCGATGCACAGGAGGCGTTCGCGCCCAAGCCGGCGAAATCGAAGAACGGCGATACGATCGCGCCGACGAAGAAGTCCGCCCTGCCGCGCGAATGGCCGTACGAAGGTGTCTACCGCGTCGGGGGCGACATCCCGATCGGCTATCGCATCGGCGGCACCGCGATCGTCGCGACCGCCTTGATCGAAGCCGCCGGCGGCGAGCCCGAAGGCGCGGCGCGCCAATCGATCGAAGGCGGGCTCGATTTCGTGCTCGAGGCGCTCGACGATCCGCGCATGAGCCCGGAGTTCGTCAAGGGCTACGACGTGCGCGGCTGGGGCCACGCGTATGCGCTCGGATTCCTGCTGCGATTGCGCGCCGCGAACCTCGTCCCGAAGAAGCGCGTGGCGGACGTCGAGGCCGCGGTGGACATGCTCGTCGCCCGCCTGCAGGTGACCGAGATCGGTGCGCGCGGCGGCTGGAACTACTCGCGTCCAGCGGGCGACGATTCGGACGCATCGACGTTCATGACCGCGTCGACGCTGCTCTTCCTGTTCGAGGCGCGTCAGCAGGGCGAGACGGTGGACGAGGCGGTCGTGGAGCGCGCGCTGAAGACGCTCGAGGACGCGCGCATCGCGACGAGCGCTTTCCAGTACGGGTCCAAGAAGAGCGCGCAGACGGGTCGCGGCGGCGAGGAGGTGCCCGGGTCGATCGGCCGCATGGCGGTCTGCGAGATCGCGCTCCACCTCGCCGAGCGCGGCAGCGTCGAACGCATTCGCGGCTCGATCGAGGCGTTTTTCGAGCACTGGCAACACCTCGAAGACCGTCGCGCGCAGAACGGCACGCACGTCCCGCCCTACCAGGTCGCGCCGTACTACTTTTTCTACGCGCACCGCCACGTCGCGCAGGCGATCGAGTTCCTGCCCGAGGCCGAGCGTCCGGCGCTGCGCGAGAAGCTCTACGCGCTCCTGTGGCAGGTGCGCGAGAAGAGCGGCGGCTGGAACGACCGCGTATTTCCGCGCAGCGAATCGTTCGGCACGGCGATGACCGTGATGGCCTTGCGCGAGCCCTCGATGCCTCGGCCGGCCGGCTGGCGCGCTCAAGTCCGGTCGGGACGGTGAGCGCCAGGGAGGCGCGGGCGGCCCGACTTGGGCTGCGTACATCCGGCCCACCCCACTAGACTGCAGGCATGATCCTCGCCCTGATCGCGACCGCGTCCTGCTTCGCCCCGGCCGACTCGTGGAGGACGGATCGCGTCTGGTACGACGGCCTCGCCGAGAAGTGCACCTACGAGGCCACGCGCACGATCTACGGCGCCGAGCGACGCTACGAAGCGTACGCGTACACGAACAAGGAGCGCGTGGATCCGCGCACGGGCGTCAAGACGGACGCCGAGGACGGCCTCGAGGTCTTCAAGCACCACTGGTCCGAGCGCGTGCCGACGGAGCGCTACGACTACGACTTCTCGACGATGACGTACGCGCGCGCGACGGACCTCGCGGTATGGAAGCTCACCGCGTCGACGCAGGAGGACTGCGGCGCGAGCTTCAAGGAAGTCTGGCGCGACGGGTCCGACCTGCGCTGGTTCGAATCGGTGTACTTCCCCGGCGCCGGTCGGCGCGACGGGAAGCTCGGCGGGGACACGGTGCTGTTCGATGGGCTCACGCTGACGCTGCGCGGCTTCGACTTCGAGAACCGGAAGGACCTCGACCTGTCGCTGCTCCCGATGCAGAAGGACACGCGCGCGGTGTCGTTCGAGCGCGAGCGCCGCACGGTGCGCTACGTGGGCACGAGCGAACTCGATCTGCCCGTGGGCCGGGTGCGCGCGCACGAGCTCGCCCTCTTGAAGCCCGACGCCTCGGTCGAAGCGCGCTATTGGTTCGCGGCCGACGAGTCGGCGCCGTGGGCGCACGCGCTCGTGCGGTTCGAAGGGCCGCAGGGCATCACGTACCGGCTCGCGAAGCACGAGCGGCTGGCGTACTGGAAGCGATGAGCCGGCGGCGCGCGGTCGAGAGCACGGCGGCGAGTGCCACCGCGTCGGAGCACGCTCCCGCGACCGAACTGCACGCGGCCGCGGACCGATTCCTGATCGAGCTCGCCGCCGCGCGCGGGGCATCCGAGCACACGCTGCGCGCGTACCGCGGCGACTTGCAGAGCTTCCTCGAAGCGTGCGCGACATACGCCGTGAAGTCCCCGCGCGAAGTCTCGCCGCGCATTTTGCGCGCCTGGCTCGCGGACCTCTCCGAAAAGGGCCTCGCGCGCGCTTCGATCCAGCGTCGGCTGTCGGGTGTGCGTTCGTTCTTGAAGCACCTGTTGAAGAACGGCGCGATCGACGTGTCCCCCGCTTCCGGACTGCGCCAGCGGCGCGCGGCGCGCGATCTGCCCGGTGCGCTCGCGTTGACGGAGGTCGAGGCGCTGCTCGATTCGACCGACGCATCGACACACGCCGGACGTCGCGATCGCGCGCTGCTCGAACTGCTCTATTCGGCCGGCACGCGCGCCTCGGAGACGGTCGGGCTCGACGTGGGCGACATGGATCTCGCGCGCGGCGTCGCGCGCGTGCGCGGCAAGGGGCGCAAAGAACGGCTCGCCGCGCTGGGTCGCCACGCCGTGCGCGCGATCCAGACCTACCTCGCGGACCCCGAACGTCCGCGGGCGCAGGGCACGAGCGCCGTGCACGCCGTGTTCCTCGGACCCAGCGGCAAACGGCTCACGACGCGCACGCTGCAGCGCATCGTGACACGCGCCGTTCTGCGCGCGGGCATCCACAGGCCGGCGACACCGCACACGCTGCGGCACAGCTTCGCGACGCACTTGCTCGACCGTGGCGCGGACTTGCGCTCCGTGCAGGGATTGCTCGGCCACGCGCACTTGACGACGACGCAGATCTACACGCACGTGTCGATCGAGCGGCTGCGCGAGGTGTACGAGCGGGCGCACCCGCGCTCAGGCAAGAGCGACTAGTGGGCTGTAACGGCTGATCCGGTAGCGGGATTCGTCCTCATTCGTTGTCGGGCAAGAAGCGAGGACGATTGCGTATCCGAATCGATACGCCGGGGAGGAGCGACGCCGCCCGGCGGCGAAGGAGGGCGGAGCCTGCTAGCGAATCAGCCGTTACAGTCCATTCGTGGTGAGCCGGAGTACGCAGCTCAAGTCGGGCTGACTGCGAAGTCCTGCCAGCAGCCCGTTGAACAAGTCGGGTCGCCTGACGTCACGTGCCTGAGCGATGCGAGGACGCCGACGGAGCGACGGCGGTGGCGGCCTTCCTGGTCGCTCTGCACGGCGTGACCAGGTCGACGAAACAGCGCGACGGCACGTGGCGTCAGGCGACCCGACTTGTTCAACGGGCTGCTAGGCGCGCTGACGACGCGGGTTCTCTGCATCCCTCGGAAGAGGCGCACCGAGCCAGGGAGGCCAGGAGCGGACCGACTTGTTCAACGGGCTGCTAGCGCTTGCGGTTCTGCCAGGCCTGCACGGCCTTGCGACGCTCGGTGCGCGGAGCCTGGACGTCGTACTCGAGCTCGAGCCCGTACCGATCGCGCAGCGCCTGCGCGGCCGTGGCGCGCGCGGCTTCGTCCTCGGACAGGAGATAGCCGACGAGATCGTTCTCGGCGCGCGCGTCGCCCAGCGCGAAACGCGTGCTCGCCGATTGCGCCAGCAGAGCTTCGGAGGAGCCCGCGCCCGCCGGCCAGCGGCCCGACCGCGCCAGCGATGCGAGACGCGTGTCGTACCTCTGCACGGCCGGGAGCGCCGTTTCGTCGCCGATCTTCGCCAGCGCCTGGTTCGCCCACGCGGCGACCGCGACGACCGGATCGCGCAGCGCGCTCATCAGCGCGGGAACGGCGTCTGGGTGACGGAGTTCGCCCAGCACTTCGCAGATCTTGGCGCGCTTCTCCGAGAACCCTGGCGGATACTTCAGCCCGATCATCGCGAGCCCCGGCACAGCCATCGGTCCGATGTCGAGGAGCCGCTCGCGCAGCGCGACGTCGTCGCCCTCGAGCACGGAGCCGTCGGAGCCGCCGAACTGCTCGGTGATCTTCTTCACCTCCGCGCGCGTTTCCGGATCGACCTTCAACGGATGACGCAGCGCCGACGCGCCACCGGCCTTCGCCCACCAGCCCTGGTACTGCGCGATCGCCTCGAGGCGCTCCTCGCGCGGAGCCAGCGGCTCGTAGCCGAAGTGACGCCCGGTGACGCCGAAGAGAGCCTCGAAGTAGCTCTCGCGCACGAGGTCGTCGTCGAGGTCGAGACCCGCGATGAGCAGAGGGATCCCGGTCGGGTCGTCGAGCTTCGCCAGCACTTCGGCGATGTCGCGGCGCGTCTCGGGCCACTCGAAGCGCGTCAGCGCGACGACGAGGTCCGGCACGGCGTCCCGCGCCCCGAGTTGCGCCAGTGAACGCGCCGCGGCGCGCACCACGTCGGGATCGCGGTCCTCGCGCGCGAGATGGCGCAGATCACCCACGGCCGCGGCGATCTTCAGCTCACCGATCGCCGCCGCCGCGTGCGAACGGTCCAGCGCGTTCGGACGCGCGAGTGACTTCACGAGCGCCGGCGCCGCCGCGTCGCTCGCGATGCCGAGCCGCGCGAGCATCTCGGTCGCGTGCAGGCGCACGTACAAATCCGGGTCGTCGAGCGCCGCGAGGACGGCCGCCTGCGACGGCGCGCCGATCGCCTGGAGCACGCCCATCGCCTGGTTCCACGTCTTGTTGTCCCACGAGCCCATCGCGCGGACGAGCGCGGGGATCGCGGGCGCCCCGATCGCGACGAGCTTCTTGCGCGCCTCGACGTTGGCCTGCGGTACGGGGAACTGAAACAGCCCGATCAGCTGTTCGACGTCCTGCGCGCTCGATCCGCTGGGGATCTCGACCTCGACCTTGCCGATCGGAGGGTGCGCGTAGTCCACGAGGTTCGCGGCGCCGGCCGCCTCGGGCGAAATGTTCTCCGGCGTCACGATCGCGATTTCGGGCTCCGACTCCACCGACTTCGTCGAGGGCGTGAGGCCGCTGAAAACGAGCGTGTGTGCCTCGAGTTGCCGCGCGAGGTCTGGGTGATGGTCCTCGATCGGGTAGTAGAGCTTGTAGTGGAGCTCGCACCTGACCGTGCCGTCGGCGACGCCGATCGGGATGCGGTGCTCGCGGAATTCGCCCGACGGGATCTGCGTGTTCACCGGCAGGGTCAGGCCGTACGGACGCTTGTAAGGATCGCGGAAGGTCATGCGCGATCGCGCGACCTCGTTCCCGTCGGCGTCTTGCACGACCACGACCGATTCCACGGCGCGCTGCTTCAGCTCGGTCGGGAAGTTGTGGCCCGCGCCCTTGTTCTCGATGCGTACGACGACCTCGTTGCCGTCGATCTTCGCGTCGTAGGCGTACGCGCGGCGCAGCTGCGACTCGCTGCGCGAGGCCGGGAACGCGTGGCTGTGCACGATCTTCACGGGACCCCCGACCGCGACCTCGCGCTCGACGCGCGGCATGTGGCAGTCGATGCACAGGTTGTCGGCGGCCTTGCCCTTCGGTGCTGTCTCCCACTGGTACGGCGTGCCGTGATTGCGGTGGCACGACGCGCAGGACTCGACGCTCCCGACGCGCGGATCGAACGCGGTCGTGCACTCCGCGCCGCCGGTGAAGCGGCTGTAGTCCTGGTCCTCCTTCCAGTGGCAGGTCATGCACGTGTTGCCCTCTTCGAGGTTGTGGTGGCGACGAATCGGGTTCTGTCCGATGCCGGTCTCGAACACCGGGCGCGGCGTGTGGCAGATGATGCAGTCGGCCTGGCTGAAGCGACCGGTGCCGAGGCGCACTTCCTCGTCGGTGAACGCCCGGCCGTGCGTGTTCTGCTCGTGTTCGGCGTAGGCGGCCGGGTGACAAGCGGCGCAATAGCTGCTCTTCATCACCGCCTGCTCGTGCGCGATCGAGCCCAGCACCGCGCTCGAGAGCATCGGGGCGTGGGCCGCCTCGGCGGAGACCGTCTCGGCGCGCGCGGCGGGCGGCGCCTCCGACTGGCATCCGGGCAACGCGCACAGAGCGAGCAGGAGTGCGCACAGGACGAGGGTGAGAACCTGGAGCGTCTTCATGTCGTGGTCGGCGGCCGCGGACTTGGAGAGGAGCGCGCAGCTTAGTTCCGCACCGCGCTGGGGTCACCTGCGCGCGCGGTTCAGCCGGTCTGGCGCAGCACGAGATCGCGCGCGCGGATGGCCGCGTCGGACGCATCCTCGCTCGCGAGCAGCACGCACAGCTCGGTCAGCACGCGCCGCCGATTCGCGACATCCGCGAGAAGCGCGGTGTTCAGGCTCGAGGAGGAGCGCAGCTCGCGGTACGCGTCCTGGTGGCGCGCGATCCACGCATCGAATGCCCGCTCGTCGAAGTCGGGCCGCAGGACGAGCACGAGCGCGACGCGCGCGAGCACGCCCTCTTCTCCAGATCGCCAGACCGTATCCGGCGACGCGCAGTGCGCGTCGATGGCCGCATAGAGCTCCGCTTGCTGTGCGACGCGCAGTGCCGTTCCACGCGCCAGGAACTCGAGCGCCCACGCTGCGCGGATGGACGCGTCGCTTCGATCCGCGCGCTCGTCGAGTGTGCCCGCAGGCGACATGGTCGCAGTGCGCGCAGGCGACATGGTCGCAGTGCGCGCAGGCGTCACTTCTTCCGCCGCGACGGGCTGCGGGAGCGCGGCGCGCTGCGAGTCGACCAGCGGGCCACCCTCCCACTTCGGCAGGTTCTCAGGTGCCGGGGTCGTCCCGTTCACTACGTTCGACCACTACGCGTGATGCAGTCCTGCGTCGCTCGGACCGCCCGGCGACTCGCACGCCGCGCAGGCGAGGAAGACGGAGAGCCACGCGATGCGCCGCATCACGGAGTCTTCCCGAACGCGAGGTTGCGCGAATGCTCCGTCACGTCCCAGGGCGCCTTGCCGCCGCCGAGGTGCTCGTGGAAGAACGCCAAGTGCTCGTTGTAGTAGACCGCCATCTCGTGCCAGGCCGGCCAGTGCCCCGCGTCGGGGAACACGACCAGCCGCGACGGCACGCCCATCTTCTGCAGCGCGGTGTAGTACGCCAGGCTCTGCGTGTACGGACAGCGATAGTCGAGCTCGCCTGTGATGACGAGCGCGGGCGTCTTGAACTCCGCGACGAAGTTGCACGGCGACCAGCGTTCGTAGTCCTCCGACGTCCACGGCGTCCCGCGCATGTCGTGCTCGGGGAACCACAGCTCCTCGGTCGCGCCGTAGAAAGCGCGCAGGTCGAAGAGGCCCATCATCGCCGCGTTCGCCGCGAAGCGATCGGTCTGCCCTTCGATCCACATCGACATGTATCCGCCGAAGGACCAGCCCATGAGCCCCATGCGCGACGAGTCGACGTACTCGAGCATCGCGAGCGCGTCGGTCACGCGCATCAGGTCGCGGTAAACTCGTCCGCCCCAGTCGCCGCGGATCGCGTCGCAGTACTCCTGCCCGTAGCCTGTCGAGCCGGTGGGATTGCAGAACGCGACCACGTATCCCTTCCCCGGATAGACCTGCCAGTCGCCGCGGAACGAATCGGTCCACTGCGATTGCGGCCCGCCGTGCACGTTCAGGATCAGCGGGTACTTCTGCTTCGGATCGAACCCGTGCGGCGTGACGAGGAAGCCGTGGATCTCGTATCCGTCCTCGCCAGCGACGCGAAACTCGGTCGCGGGACGTACGTCGACCTCGGCGTTCACCGCGCGATTCAGTTCGGTCAGCGCGCGCGGGGCGGACGCGCGCGCGTCGAACGCGAAGATCTCCGGCGGCGCTTCGATGCGCCGTGCCATGAACACGATGCCGCCGTCGGGCGCGAGCTCGAAGCCGCCGATCGCTCCGTGACGCAGGACCTCGCGCGGCGTGCCGCCGTCGATGCCGATTTCGAAAAGCGGCGTGCGCCCTTCGCGCTCGGCCTGGAAAACGAGGCTCCGCGAATCCGCGCTCCAGCGGAAGTCGTCGACCATGTCGTCGAAGTTCGCGTGGTCCGTCAGATGACGCACGGCGCCCGTGGCGCGCTCGTAGAGCGTCAAGCGCCGCAGGTCCGACTCGTACCCGGGCGTGGCCTGGCTCGCGTAGGCGATCCAGCGGCCGTCGGGCGAAAACAGCGGCGCACCGTCCCAACCGTCGTTGGCGGGCGTGAGACAGCGCGGTTCGCCGCCCGTGAGCGGGACAGCCCACAGGTCGGCGTTCGTCGACTCCGCCTGTTTCGCGTCGCGGTTCTGCACGAAGCACAGCTCGCTGGAATCGGGCGCGAACGCGTAGCCGCGCCCCCCGCCGACCTGGAACGTCGGCGCGTCGAAGTCCATCGGCGTCAGCGCGCGCACCACTGCGCCGCTGTGCGCGTCGACGAGCACGACGCACGCGCGCTTGCCTTGCGGCCACGAGGTCCAGTGCCGGTACAGGAGTTCGTCGCCCGTGCGCACCTTGGTCTTGCCACCCTCGAGGCCCGTTCGAATGCGCTCGTGACAGTCGACGTCGAGGCCGCACTCGGGCCACAGCTCCGTGCTCGCCGCGATCCACTTGCCGTCGGGCGACAGCACCGGATCGGAGAGCCCCGGCTCGAAGTTCGTCATCTGGCGCGCGTCGCCACCGGCGATCGGCAGCATCCAGATCTGCGCGGACCCGCTGCGGTTCGAGGAGAACACGATCGACTTCCCATCGGGCGTGAAGACAGGACCCGTGTCGTCTTTGCGCAACGACGTCAACGCGCGCGCGCTCGAACCATCGCGACCGACGCTCCAGATGTTCGACCAGCTCGCGCCGGCCGCGAGGTCCGTCCGGCGTACGGCGAACACCACGCGTGAGCCGTCGGGCGAGAGCGCCGGCCTGCTCGGTGCCGCGACGCGGTACAGGTCCGCGATCTCGAACGCACGGCGCGCATCGGGGGGCGTCGCGCGCGGCGCCGGAGCCTCGGTGAAGCCACTCGCGCTCGGCGCGACCGGCGACTCCTGTGTCGTCGAGCAGGCGGCGAGTGCGAGGAAGGCGAGGAAAGGGGTCGGCCACGCGCGGGGGAGCAACATCCGCGAAGCGTACCGGCGCCCTGCTGCGCGGCGGAAGTCGCTCGCGGCGCGAAAAGTACGCCGACGGGCGGCGCGAGCACGCGAGCGTCGTTCCGTCGCGCGCGCAAAAAATCAGGGACCGGCGCCCGCGGTGCCGGGGCGGAACCACGCGCGTTGCAGGAACGACTGCTTCAGGAAGTCCGCGTCGCTCTCGAGCCAGGGTTCGGGCCGGTAATCGCGCCCGAGGACTTCGATGTCGCCCGATTTCCCGACGACGACGTGACGTTCTCCGGGCCGGACGGCCGCGTACGTGCTGTACGTCGCGAGCGTGAGGACACCGCGATCGGTCGTGTCGAACAGATTGCGTCCGACACAGTAGTCCTCGGGCGGATTGCGGCACCCGAGCACGTCGGTGAGCAGCGTCGTCGCCACGTCGAAGTGCGTCGTCTGATGCGTGCGCTCCCCGGGCGCGAGCCCGGCGCGACGCACGAAGAACGGCACGTGCGACTGGAACCGCGCGAAGTTCGAGTTGTGCCCCCAGTAAGCCAGACCGAGATCGTTGAACTCCTGCCCGTGGTCACCCGTCACGACGACGTACGTCTCGTCGAGCTCGCCCTCGGCGCGCAGCGCGTCGATCGCGCGTCCGGCTTGCGCGTCCGACCAGCGCACGGAGTTCAAGTAGAGGTTCTTGAACGGCACCGGATCCGTGTCGGCGTCGAGCGCGAGGTAGTCGACCTGCGACCAGGCGGGCTCGAACTCGCGCGGAAAATCGGGCGGGACGTCGTACGCGTGCGGCGCGTCGTAGAAGAGGATCGTGAAGAAGGGCCGCGTGTCGTCGCGCTTCGCCAGCCAGGTCAGGAAGTCGTCGGTCAAGTCGCGGTCGCACTCCGCCGGCCCCTTCCCGTCCGACACGCGCCGCAATCCGTCGACTCCGCTGAAGATGGTCTCGTCGAACTCGGGGCTGTAGATCGGCGCGCTGCGGAACAGCGCGATCTCGTAGCCCTTCCTGGCGAACTCCTCGACGAGCACGCACGCGCGCCGCTCCGCGAGGACGTCGTGCCAGTAGGTGCCGGGCATCCCGTAGAACAGCGAGAACATGCCGACGCGCGTCGCGTTCCCGCCGCTGTGGTGGTCGGTGAAGCGCACCGACTCCTCCGCCAGCGCCGCGAGATTCGGCGTCGCGCGCGGAGTGAGCGCATCGGCGCGCCACGAGTCGACGATGACGAAGCACACGTTCTCGCGCCTATCCGGCGCCTGGAACACGAGCGGCTCGCGCGGATAGCGCAGACCCGATGGCGTCTGACCCGGCACGAAGGGCGAGCGCGCGACCTCGACCCCCAGTCGGCGCAACACGCGCTTCGCCGTGATGGGCTTGTGCAGCGGCAACAGACCGACCTGCTGCGTGATCGGCGTGTAGGCCGCCGCGCTGGCCCACGTGTGCACGCCGTTGTGGACCATCCAGACGAGCGCGAGCGCGCCGACGACGTAGCGGCCCACGCGGCGACCCGTCGTGCGTTCGGTGAGCCTCCACGTCGCGAACGCGAGCCCCACGAGCACCGCGAGCAACCCGAGCAGGATCCCGCCGAACGCGACGTGCGTGGACATCGGCATGTGGAACGTCGTGTCCGCGCCGCCGTCGGTCAGGAGCCGCCACACACTCGCATCGAGGTGGAAGCGATACTGCTGATAGACGAACGTGTCGACGAGCGCGATCGCGAGCGCGAGCAGCGCGAGCAGCACGGCGAAGGGCACCACGACGCGCGGTCGCGGCACGAGCAGGACGACCGGCGTCGCCAGGATCCAGAGCACGAGCGCCAACAACCCGGCCTGCGTCGTGAACATCGTCGCGCGAAAGGCGACCGGCGCGAACCCGGCCACGTCCGGCGCGACCGCGAGGTAGCGCAGGGCCACGAGCGCGAAGATCACGCCCGTGACGAGGAAGTACCACGCGCTCCAGCGCAGGAGGAATAGGCGCGCCGTGGGTGTGGTCATCGCGTCAAGGACTTAACAAGGGAGACGCGCGATCACAACGCGCGTCGTCTCGCGCTCGAGCCGCGGCGAGATCGAGGTCC
>Ga0105044_10002671_pt1 | contig 24453 bp, 21 predicted proteins | sample MAT01_FD_78092 | JGI IMG/M metagenome (GOLD analysis project Ga0105044, IMG submission 78092) | Freshwater microbial communities from Lake Fryxell liftoff mats and glacier meltwater in Antarctica - MAT-01 | ecosystem: Environmental > Aquatic > Freshwater > Ice > Liftoff microbial mat | place...
CAGTGCCAATGCCAATGCCAGTGCCCACAAAGGGCACATCACTGGTCTGCAGTGCGCTGGCCGGCATGCCTTGCGCCCAAGGCAGGTCCACCGGGTAGGCGCGGCTCAGGCAGTCGTCGGGCAGACACACGATGGGGCTGAAGTCGCGGTGGGCGATGTACTCGGGCCTGCGGTGGCGTCGGATGTGGTTCGACACAGCGCACAGGCTCAGGTACACCGCGACCCGGTTCCAGGGGCTCAGATTGCTGGTGCTGGCATGCACGAGGCAGCTATGGAACAGGATCATCGAGCCCGCCGGGCCCTGCGGGCTGACGATGCCGCCTGGTTTGCCGCCGCGCAGGCCTCCCAGTTCTGTGCCGGCACGTTCCACCAGTTGCGTGATCAAGTCGTTGCCCACGGTCCATAGCGGATAGCTGGTGGTGCTGAGGTCGTCGCTGACGTCCCCCACGCCGCGCTGGTGGATGCCGGGGATGAACATCAGCGGGCCGTTGAACTGGTTGACATCGTCCAGAAAGATGGCCACGTTCATGGCTCGCTCGGTGGGCATCAGGTCGTCGTTTTTCCAGGTGCCGTAATCCTGGTGCCACTGCCACACATCCCCCTCAAAGGCCATCTTGCCGTTGATCTTGAACTGGTGCATATAAAGCGCTTCACCCAACAGTTGCTGCACCGGCAGCACCATGCGCGGGTGGCGCGCCAGGCTGGCAAAGGGCGCGCTGTAAAGGTGCGCCGCAAAGTTGGTGCGCACGGCCTCTTTGCCCTTCTCGCGCACGTTGTAAGCTTCACGGCGGGCGTACAGCGCCGGCACGGCGTCGTTGAGGTACTGCGTTTCTTTGGCGTCAAAGAGGCCCGGGAAGAAGAGATAACCGTCGCGGTTGAATTGGCTGATCTGCTGGGCGCTGAGCTGCATGGCTCTGGTCTCCTGGTGTTGGTCTGGGTACGGGCCTGGATCCTGGCCTGCATACTGGCCGGATACTGGCCTGGATATCGGTCTGGATATCGGTCTGGATATGGGCCTGGATAGGGGCTGTCAGGCAAGAGCTTAACCAATGGTGCGTTTGTAGGGTACGGGCCAAACCCTTTTGGCCCACCTGGTACGCAGCTTGCACGGGCCCTGGACACCCGCTGTACACGGCTGTCCGGCACTCGGCAGCCGCCGTGTCGGGCGCGATCGGCAAAACCCGGTGTCGTGGCGCTTTGCTGTTGAGACTGCAAGGCGCCCGCACATAATCTTTGCAACGAGGAGTTCGCCATGTCCATGTACCAGCGCATCATGATTGTCGTAGATGAAGGCGTGGTGGCCCCCGTGGCCACCGCCCATGGCCTGGCCCTGGCCAAAGAACACGGCGCCAAGGTGGTGTTCTTCTTTGCCCTGCCCGACCCGGTGATGCCGATCACCGACATGCCACCGCTGGTGGCGCTGGCGCCTGACGAGTTTCAGCGCGAGGTGCGGCGTGCGGGTGACCGCGTCCTGTCAGAAGCGGAACAGCAAGCGCAAGCCGCCGCAGTGCCATGCAGCATCGCCTCAGGCGTGGGCACTGACGCGGCTGAGTGCATCGCCAAAGCGGCCACCGAGCACCAATGCCAGTTGGTGGTGATCGGCTCGCATGGCCGCAACGCGCTGCAGCGTCTGGTCTTTGGCAGCGTGGTCACGCGGCTGATCACACTGTCGCCAGTGCCTGTGCTGGTGTGTAAAAAGGCCTCCGGGTCTGAAGACAACCCCCAACGGGCCAAGCCGACGCAGACTCAGGACGACATCGGATCTCGGACAGGCACGCCGATCTAGGGCAACGCCCTGGCCCAAAAGTTCTTGGGTTCATTCTTCCTTGGGCTCAGCCTCTCAGTCCTGCTTGGGCTCAGTCCTGTTCAGGCACGCCGCGTATCGACGCGCGCGCGTGCGACTCGCGGCCGCGAGCCATTTCTTTGTCCAGCACGCGCTGCAACTTGTCCAATGCGCCGTGAAAAGCTTCCGGCACCGAGGCTGCCTCGTGGCCCACGGCTGTAGGCTGACGGCCGGCAACGCGCGCTTCCAGCGTGCACAGCTTGTCATTGGCGCCATGGCGGGTCGGGCTGGCGTCGCTCATGTGGACCTCAATGCGTGTGACATGGTCCTGGTGACGCGCCAATTTGGTCCTCAACTCGCGTTCGACCCAACCGGCCAGCGATTCGTCCCCCTGAACGTTCTTGTCTGTATTGAGCTGTATTTGCATGCTTTGTCTCCTTGGGTCAGCGTTTGGGGCGCGTCAGAGTTGAAACGCCAGGGGTGTCTTTGAAGCCGGATCGGTGGGCACGAGGGCGCTGAGCTGTTGCTCTTCACAGACCATAACGCAGCACCAGGCCATAACAAAGCCCAGCCCACATGATGAAAAAAAGAGGTGTGCCCACACGCACAAAATCGTTGAAGCGGTAGCCGCCTGCGTTCATCACCAACAGGTTGGTCTGGTAGCCCATCGGCGTCAGGAAACACAGGTTGCAGCCAAACAGTACGGCCAGCACAAAAGGCTCAGGCGGCACCCCCAATGAGCGCGCCAGTTCGATGCCCAAAGGTGTGCCGATAGCAGCAGCGGCGTTGTTGGACACAAAGTTGGTGATCAAACCCATCAGGCCCATCAACAGTGCCAGCACCCAGGCCGGGCTCAGGTTGCCCGCCACATGAGCCAGTTGCAGCGCCCCCCAGGCCGTGGCGCCAGTGATATCCAGCGCATCGCCCAAAGCCAGGCTGGCCGCCACCAGCAAGATGACCTTGACCGACAGCGACTGCGCCACGTCGTCCCAGGACAAGCAGCGCGTGGTCAGCAGCGCCATCACGCCGCCCAGCGCTGCCAGGGCAATCGGCAGCGTCTTGGTGGCGGCCAGCAGCACCACCACCGCCATGATCAACATCGCGATGTTGGCCTTGTGCTGGCGCGGCAAGGTGTATTGCGCGTCCAGCAGCAAGCCATGGCCTTGGCGTTGCACGCGCCTGATGTCTTCGCTGTTGCCCTGCAGCAGCAGGATGTCACCCGCGCCGATGACGCGGCTGGCCAGCTCTTCGCGCTGCCAGCCCTCATGCTGCTGCCGCGGCCGCAAGCCCACGACAACGGTGCTGTAGTGGTCGGCAAAGCGCTCTTGGCGGATCGTGCGGCCGACCAGAGGCGACTCGGGCGTGATGATCAGTTGGGCGACCACCGCTGAAGCCAACGGCTTGGAAGACTTGGGGCCAGCCTCTTCTTCGGCGTGCACCGTCTCGGTGTCCACGTCATGCAAGGCCACGTGCAACGTGGCTTCGAAATCCTTCAAGTCGCTGGCGGTGGCCTGGATCAGCAAGCGATCGTCGGCGCGCAAAGTCATCGAAGGCAGCTTGGCCATCGCCCGGCCGTTGCGCCGCAACTCGCGCAATTGCAGCCGGTGTCCGGTGGCGCTGAAAGCTTCGCGCAGGTGTTTGCCCTCCAGCCAGCCACCCGCTTCCACGCGCAATTCAGCGTCAAAGACCTGCTCGGAAAACTCTTCGGCGGGTGGGTGCACGTGGGTCAACATGCGGGGTGCCACCAGCCACAGGTAGGCCAGCGCAGGCACTGCGGCCACTGCGACGATGGGCGCAAAGCTGAACATCCCGATCGGCGCCACGCCCATGCCGACGGCCAGCGAAACCACGATCAGGTTGGTGGATGTGCCGATGGTGGTGGCCATGCCACCAATCAGCACCGCGTAGTTCATCGGCAGCAGCATCGTGCCGGCGGACGCTTTGGCACGCTTGGCTGCTGCCAGGATCAACGGGATCAGCAACACCACCACCGGCGTGTCGTTGATGACGCCGCTGACACTGGCGGCGCCCACCATCACGGCCAGCAACGCCAGCCTGGGCTGTTTGCCGACCCAGCCCGCCAGCACGCGCGCTGCAGGCTCCAGTGCGCCCGTCAGCACCAAGCCTTGCCCGAGCACCATCAAGCCGCAAATGGCCATCAAAGCCGGGTGGCCGAAGCCGGCAAAATAGCGCATCGGGTCGGTCTGCCCCTCGGGCGTGGACAGTGGCGCCAGCACGAAAATCGCCGGCAGGGCCACCAGGATGCCCAGGCAGACAGTGGTGATCGGCAGACGGTCCCAGATGAAGAGCACAAAAACCAGGCCGGCAAAGACCAGCATGCCCAGCCCGTGGGGGCTGAGGGTTGCCGAGGCGGCGGCCACTGTGCCCAGATCAGCCGCCATGCCGGGTGCTCAGCCACATGCAAACTGCAGATGCGTCTATGTCCTGTTCTCCGTCAAATGGGATCTTGCGGCCTGTGGCCTCGGCTGTTGCGGCAGATGTTGCGGCAGATGTTGCGCCGGACGTTGCGCCAGATGTTGCGATGTGCGTTGGGCACCCAAGCCGGCGCCACCTGATCAGATGCGCATTTTCAAGCCCACGCTGACAGCCCAGGCACGCCCGCGGGCGCTGTCGCGGTCGGGGCGCGGCCAGAAGTGGCCCAACAGCACCTCGCCAATCAACCAGTCCTTGTAGATCGGCTGCTCCCAGCGTGATTGCACCCCGTAGTCGGTGAGCAAGACGCCCGAGCCCTGGGCGCCATTGGTCAGCAGCTCCAGCGACAACTGCTTTTGCGCGCCGAATGAACGGAACATGCCCAGGTTGCTGAACCACTCGAACTTCTCGGACTTCTGGGTGATCGTGGCCACGCTGATCCAGCGGCTGTTGAGCACAGGCGACAGCCGATGCTCGATGGAAAAGGCCGTGGTCGAGCCCAGCTTGTCGTCGGAGCTGTAAAAGATCGATTCACGGAACTCGGCGCGGGTCACGGGCCCCAGCGTCCAGGGCTTGCGATAGCGCGCTTGCACATAGGGCTTCAACCCGCCTCTGAAACCCACGCGCAAGTCGATCTCATCGTTGACCAAGCGCCCCAAGCCGGCGAAAAACGAACCGTCCAGCGAGCTGCGGGTGGCAGGCAGCTCTTGCTGGCGCTGCAGCGCGCCAGGCTGGTCACGCACGATGTTGCGCTCTTCATCGCGGCCGATGAAAAGATAGGTGGACTTGTCGATGTTGGGCAGCGCAAAGCGGGCGTCAAAGCGCAGGTCGATGTCGACATCCTGATCCTGGCGCTTGAAGACACGCAGGCGCAATTCACCATCGCTGACCTTGCCGCCGTCCTCGAAAGGCCGGTCGCCAAACCAGCTGTCGACGCCGCGTGCCAGCCATTCGGCGCTGGCGCGTACCGAGCGGCGGGCGCTCTCGGCCATTTCTTCTGCAGCGTTGGGCGCAGCCGCGTTGGCAGCCGCGTTGGCAGCCGGTTTGGCAGCTGATGCAGCCTGTGCCTGGGCAGGGCTGCCGAGCCCACTCAGTGCCAGCATCAAGGCCGCAACAGCGGCGAAGGTCGATCCACGCAAACAGACTTGGCAGGTGGTCATGGCATTGACTGCGGGTTGCAGCTGGAGTTGAGGAGGCTTGGCCACAGGCCCGTCAGTCGGGCCTGGCAGGCACCAGGGTGTCGAGTTTGCCGTCAACCTCGCCCATGTAGGCCGACAAAGACCTTGTGGATTCCGCGAGCTTGTCTTGCAAATTCTGTTCAACCTGGCTCAGACGGGTGTTCAGCTCGCGGGTGGAGGCGGCCTGCTGCGCTTCGAGCTTGCGCAGTTCGGAGTCCAGAAAAACACGCAGATCGGTGAAGCGCGAGGCTTCGGCGGTGTCAGCCAGCTCACGGTGCGACTTCAACTCTTTGGCATAGCGCCGCGCTTCGAGGATGACGCCGGCTTGCTGAAACACGATGTAGACCAAGAACATCGCGCTCAAAGCGACCGTGACAACCAACATCACCAGACCCAGCGGTGCCTGCAGCTCGGCAAACCCCAGCGACAAAGTCGTCGACGCGGTGAAGGCGGTCCAGTTCAACAGCGCAAAGACACCCAAGGCCGCCAGGGACAGGGCAATCAACAGGGATCTGATATTCATTGTGTTTCCTGCAGCGCAAGGTGCGGCTGGGCGGATAGGAGCAACAGGTCGAGGCCTGAAAAAAAACCATGGCGATGGGCAAAGAATTCGCGTTGATGGCACCCTTGCCCCTATGCTTTGCTTGATCTTCGCATGCCTCGGCCCTGCAACGGCAAAAACTATGCCCAAGGGCAGCCAAGGACAGAAGACTTGCAGCAAAGGCCGCGGGCGGATGTGGTTTTAGGGCGTGCGTGCAGTGCACCCTGACGGCACTGAATTGATCAACCTCATTTTGTTTTGTGCGCGACCGTCCAGAATACGCATCAGATTCACCATGGTTTACGCCACCCAATAGAGAGGCCCATTCATGAATGCCATCACCGAAGACCAGCGCGACAAACTTGTGTCCGACTTGAAAAACGTCATCCTGGACGCTGAAGAGTTGCTGAAGATGACAGCCAGCGACGCGGGGGTGGAAGCCGTCGCACTGCGCGAGCGGGTGCGCGAACGGCTGGCCCAAGCCAAACACGGCCTTCTCGATCTGCAGGAAAACACATTGGCAAAAGCCAAGGCCGCTACTCGCAAGGCTGACGACTACGTGCACGACCATCCCTGGCCCTCCGTCGCTGTGGCCGCAGGCGTGGGCTTGCTGGTCGGCCTGCTGATCGGCCGCCGCTAAAATCATCTGTTATGCCAGCTGCGCCGCCTTGTGAGTTCACCCTCTGCTGATGGCTGATTCCAGCCGTCCAGGATTGCTGGCCGCCGCACGGCGGCTGATGTCCAGCACGGCCGCATGGGGCGAAGTACGCCTGAGCCTGCTGGCCAACGACCTGGAGTTGGAGAAGCTGCGGGTGCTGGACAGCCTGAGCTGGCTGGCGCTGGCTGCCGTGGGCGGTGCGGCCGGATTGGGGTTGTTCAGCGCTGGTTTGTTGATGTTGTTGCAGCCGCCCCAGCGCTGGTGGGCGATGCTGCTGCTGGGGTTGCTCTATCTGGCCGGCGCCTGGTTTGGCCTCGGCCTGGCACGGCAAAAGCTGAGAGCAAAGCCGGGGCCCTTTGATGCCAGCCTGGCGGAGCTGCGGCGAGACCAGGCTGCCTTGACGCCTGCAACAAGCGACACTGCGGCTGCGCCTGCGCCCTCTCCCCGCAGAACCAGGCAGGCCGGTGCAGCTGCCCCAGCCGCCCCAGCCGCCCCAGCTGCATCCGATGCAGCCACTGCCACAGCCGAGTTGTCGGCTGCCGTGGCTGCGCTGCGCCAAGCAGCCGCTACGGCAAGCGTCGGCAAGCGCGCGCCTCGGCCAGGCGCACCCTGAGACCCATGTTTTTTGCCCGCCATCAGCGCGAATTGCTCTTGCAACGCGAGCATCTCATTGCCCGCAGCGCCCAGATACGCCTGAGCCTGGCGCAAGACAGCCAGCCACTGCAGCGGCCCGCGGCCGTCTTTGACCAGGTGCAAGGCGCGCTGGTTTGGCTGATGGGACATCCCGGCTGGTCGATGAGCGGACTGGCACTGCTGTTTCTGCTGCGCCCCCGCCGGTCGCGCAGAGGCAGGCCTGTCGGACTGCGACAGGGAGTAGGCTACGTCTCGCGGTGGGCAGGGCGAGTGTGGTGGGGCTGGCAGCTCTGGCAACGCGCCCAGCGCTGGTTGCGTGAAGAACCTGGGCACCGACCCAGGGTCTCGGACCACTTCTAGGCCAAGCCAGGCGCCCCTCCACTTGGATCATGCGGGACCGGGCTGCGGGCCCTGAAATTTTTATCAGGATCAACTGCACCGATGCCACAGGAACCCGCGCAAGCAGCGTCAACCTGGTTCCATTGGAACCTGAAGGGCCGGCATCCCGTACTGCATTTGTGCGGCGCCTGGCGGCTGGCGTCGTTGCCGGAGATCGAAAGTGACTTGTCGACACAAGCCTGGCCAGCGTCCAACAGCAACTTCAGCGTCGACGCCGACGCGCTGCAGCAGATCGACTCTGCCGCCGCGCTGGTGCTGCTGCGCCATCTGCAGCTCAAGGGTGGCCAGAGTGACCTCAGCTTTGCTGCTGCGTCAACAGCGCCTGCTGCGGCGGACAGGGCGGCAGACAACGCAGCGAACACGGCAGCGGGCAACGCTGCAGACCGCGCTGCAGACAACGCTGCAGACAACTCAGCAGCGCAGAGCATTGCCTGGCTCTCACTCAAAGAAAGCCATGGCCGCATCCTGACGCTGGTGCACCAGCACCTCGCCGCCGGCCTGCAGCTGAAGCAAGCCAAGGCCGAGAAACTGATCACCTACATCGGGCGGGTCAGCAGCCAGGTGGCGGGCATGCTGCTCAGCCACCTGAACTTTCTGGGCGCAACCTTGGCGGCACTTTTTTCCGTGCTGCTGCGACCCTCCCGACTGCGTCTGCGAGAGTTGACGGTGCAGTTGGAGCAATGCGCGTTGAATGCCGTTCCGGTGGTCAGCCTGGTGACCTTGCTGATTGGCGTGGTGGTGGCTTACCTGCTGGGTTTGCAGGCCGAGAAGTACGGCGCCAACATCTTTGTGGTCGATGGCGTGGGCGTCGGCGCGACGCGCGAGTTTGCGCCGATCATCGTTGCCGTGGTGGTGGCAGGACGCTCAGGCGCGGCTTTCACGGCGCAGTTGGGCTCCATGCGCCTGACCGAAGAAACCGACGCCATCCAGACCCTGGGGCTCGATGTCTGGCAGGTGCTGGTGGTACCGCGTGTGCTGGCGCTGATGGTGGCGCTGCCGCTGCTGGTCTTCGTGGGCGACGTGATGAGCCTGTTGGGTGCGATGTTTGTCTCCACCGTGATGCTGGATCTGACACCTGCGGGTTTTTTGAACCGGCTGCAGGAGACGCTGGATCTGCGCCATGTGGTCATCGGCCTGGCCAAGGCGCCGGTGTTCGCCTTGACCATCGCCGTGATCGCCACCCGCATGGGCATGACAGTGGGCCGCGACACCCGCGCCGTGGGTGCTGCCACTACTTCTACGGTAGTGCAGAGCATCGTTGCGGTGATCTTGCTCGATGCCGCCTTCGCGGTCCTGTTTCAGGCGCTCGGACTATGACCGTGCCGGTGATCGAAATCGATCAGGTGGTCACGCGCTTTGGCAAACAGACGGTGCACGACGGTGTCTCGTTCACGGTGCAGCCTGGCACTTTGGTGGCATTGATCGGCAGCAGCGGCACCGGCAAATCGGTGCTGTTGCGTGAGATGGTGGGGCTGCACCGGCCCAGTGCCGGGCAGGTGCGACTGCTGGGCACTGACGTGTGGGCGGCGAGTGAAGCTGAATTGCAGGCCGTGCGGCGGCGGTTTGGCATGATGTACCAGGACGGCGCCCTGTTCTCATCGTTGACGGTGGCCCAGAATGTCGCAGTACCGCTGCGTGAGCACACACGGCTGAGCAGCGACACCATCGATGCCTTGGTGGCGTTGCGGCTGCTGCAATCTGGCTTGACGGTAGAAACAGGCCACAAGCTGCCCAGCGAATTGTCGGGCGGCATGCGCAAACGCGCGGCGATTGCACGGGCCATTGCGCTGGAGCCCGAGCTGCTGTTTCTGGACGAACCAACCTCGGGCCTGGACCCGATCACGGCACGCGCCTTTGACCGCCTGGTGCGCTCTTTGGTCGATGACCTGGGCATCACGGTGTTGCTCGTGACGCATGACCTCGACACGCTGCTGACCGTGGTCGACCGACTGATCGTGCTGTCCAAAGGCCATGTGCTGGCCGATGGCACGGTGCACGAGGTGATGGCGGTGGACGATGCCTGGGTGCAGGAGTATTTTTCGGCACGGCATATGGTCAATCCGGACCACAACCCCGGAGCGCAACCCGGCGACGGCGGCAACAGCGCCCCAAGGAGCAAAGCAGATGGGTGAAACAAATGGAAGCTGAAGCCCGATACACCTGGGTGGGTGCCGCTGTGCTGGCGTTGCTGCTGAGCTTGGTGGCGGCCATTGTCTGGCTGACCGACTTTGGCAGCAAGAGCGACTTGCAGCGCTTCGCGATCTACTTTGAAGAGCAGGCGCTGGACGGGCTGGAAGTGGGTGGTGAGGTGCGCGTGCGTGGCATCAACATCGGGCGGGTCGAGGACTATGCGCTGTCAACCACCACGCTCAACCGCGTGCGGGTCGAGATCAGGCTGGACAAGCGCGCCGATGTGCGCGAGAACACCGTAGCCGTGATCAGCCGCAACCTGGTCACGGGCATCGCCGCCATCAATCTGATCACCCGCGAACCTGCTGGCGCAGCGTTGACTCGCATTGAAGAAGGCAACCAGCTGCCGGTGATCGGCGAGGGCCGCTCGGGCATGGACGAGATGACCGGCCGGGTCAACCGCGTCGGCGACCTGGCCACTGTGGCTCTGAACAACTTCAGCGCCTTGGTATCCAAGGACAATACGGTCCAGCTGATGGCCACCATCAATCGCCTGGGGGATCTGGCGAAGGGCCTGGAGCAACGCCTGGGCGTGCTGGAAAGTACATTGAAGAACACCGGCGAGGCCGCCACCTCGATCGCTGGTTCAGCCAGTCGACTGAGCGCAGTGAGCGAACGCGTGGCGAGCGTGGCCGAAACCACCGGCGCCAGCGTCACCGCCCTGGCTGACAGCGCCAACCAACAAGTGGATAACCTGGCTTTGCAGGCCAGCCAGACCCTGGATGTGGCGCGCACCGCGCTGGATAAAACCAACGACACCTTGAACGGAGCGCGCGCCACGCTGGATCAGGTGAAAGCTTCGGTCGAGCGGCTGGAGCAACAAGCCGGTGCCACCACACGCCGCCTGGAGTTGTCTGCAGAACAGGTCGAAGACCAGCTCAATGCCACCACCAGCGAGCTGCGCGCCAGCCTGGAAGCTGCCACCCGCGTGCTGGACCGCCTGCGTGACCCGCGCGCCGCCGTGCTGGGCCCCACCCCGGGCCAGCGAGGACCCGGAGAAGCAAAGCCATGAACCCGAGACAGCTTCATCACGCAACCCGGCGCGCGCACCTGTTGGCGGCCTTCTCAGCGCTGCTGCTCGGCGGCTGTATCTCGCTCGATCTGGGCGGCGATGCGCCGGCCCACGTGCAGTGGTCGCTGCGCGACGCCGCCGTTGCGCCGCCGGCGGCGTTGGACAAGCCGTGGGTTGAAGGCTTGCTGCTGCAGGCGCGCCCTTCGCACGCGGTGGCTGACACGCTGAGCATTGCCTTTTCGCGCCAGCCCGGCGCCTACAGTTTCTATCAATTTGCATCCTGGACCGAAAGGCCCGTGCGCCAGGTGCCGCGGCTGCTGCAAGAGCGGCTGCAAGCGCGTGGCGTGGCGCAATCGGTGGGCATGATGGGCGACCCGATGCGCGCCGACTGGCTGCTGCTGGTGGGCGTCGACCAACTGCACCACGAGCTCGGGGCCACTGCAGGCCGGGGCCGGCTGGCGATGACGCTGGAGTTGTTTGACCGCCGCAGCCGGCAGAAGATCGCTGCGCGGCGCTTTGAAGCGCAAGCGCCGGTGGCGAGCGAAAACGCCGCCGGCGCTGCGCAGGCGCTGTCGCGCGCCGTGGCCGTGGCTTTTGACGAAGCACTGCCCTGGGTTGAAAGTGAACTGCGGAAAAACGCCGACAAGCCCTGAGAGGCTGGGAAGCTGAGAGGCTGAGAGGCTGAGAGGCTCAAAGTTTCAGAGCATCGCACTGGTTCTTGTTCGAGAGGCCGGTGAACCAGAAGATCAAATGTGTACGGGCGCCGGCGCTGCAGGGGGCGCTTGGGGCTGGCACTTCAGGCGGGACTGGACAAAACAGATTTCTACAAACATACTCTGGCGGATGTCGTCACTCAACGCCCCCCAACCTCGGTGCACGCCACTGGCCGGCGCGCAACGCAGGGCGCTTTTCTGTTGTTGCATCGACCTTGGAGCGGTACGACCACGCTCTCGGCCCTGATCGATGCGCTGACTGCGCGGCCTGCTCAAGCTGCAGCGCCAGGTGAACACTGAGCATCGAAGTCTGACCTTCAATTCACAGTTCCAACCAGGAGAACCGATTTGAAAAGAATCCCCACGACCTTTGCCCCGCAGTTGCGGTCTGACTTCGCTGCGGTGTGTGCAGCCGTACCTCATGCGTCAGCCGGCTCGCCGGCACCAGCTGCACGGGGCCGCGACTTCAGACGCCAATACACCCGATCCGGCATTGCGCCCTGGCTGCTTGCTGCTGCCGCGGTGGTACTGGGCGCATGCAGCAGCACGCCTTTGACGGCGCCAGCGGCGCCAGCGCTCAGCGCAGCGGCCCAGACCCGGACGACAGCCGATGCGCCCGCGACGACAACGGCAGCCAACCCTGCAACACCGGCTGCGAGCCCTGAGTCGGCTGTGCGCACAGTGCAATTGCCTGCGCATCTGGATCGCCAGAGTGGGGTCTGGCGCGAACGCAGTGTCTATTTCGATTTCGACGAGTTTCAGATCCGCGACGAATTCGGCGGCCTGATCCAGCAACATGGGCGCTACCTGGCAGCCAACCCCAGACTGCGGGTCACCGTCGAAGGCAACTCCGATGAGCGCGGCGGTACCGAGTACAACCTGGCGCTGGGCCAGAAACGGGCCGCAGCCGTGGTGCAAGCGTTGAAACTGTACGGCGCAAGCGAAGCGCAACTGGAAGCCGTCAGCTGGGGCGAAAGCAAGCCCAAGGCCCGGGGAGAGGGTGAATCAGTGTGGGCGGAGAATCGCCGTGCCGACGTTCAATACCCGGCGCCTTGAGGCCAGCCGACGGCAAGTTTCAAAGCACGCCGAATGAAACACTTTACAGCCTGCATTTTCACAAATAGACTCTCCGTACCATTTCTAGACACACCGTTTCAAGGCCCCTCTTGAAACTGTGTGCTGCGAATGGTCAGGAGAGAGTTTCTTGTTCGTTTGGGCCCTTCGTGGGCCCGTTTTTTTGCCACTGCAGCTTCGGCGGCTGGCATCTTGCATCCCGGCCCGGCCCACATCAGCCCCTGCAGCGAATCGCAGTCGCTGTCGCTGTCGCAGTCGCAGTCGCAGTCGCAGTCGCAATCACACCAGTCGCAGGCATATGATTCACAAATGGCTGCATCAAAGACCCCTCCCCCCAAGCCCCTTGGCGCCGAAGCAGCGGCTGCACGAGCGAGCCCCGGGCAGGCGCAGATGCGGGTTTTGCCCGCCAGCGCGGACAGCGTCGATGCCCCCACGCGGGTGCTGAGGCGCTTCAGGCTGGTGTTCAACGCCGTCAAGACACACTTTCAGCAGGTCGAGAAGAAGGCCGGCATTGGCGGCGCCCAGGTCTGGGCGCTGGCCGTGATTCGCGACCAGCCGGGTATCGGCGTCAACGCGCTGGCACGTGCCATGGATATCCACCAGACGACGGCCAGCAACCTGGTCAAGGCCCTGGTGACGGCGCAGTTGGTGGCCACTGAAAAGCGAGCGAACGATCGGCGTGCCGTGCAACTGCGCATCCTGCCCGAAGGCACCCGGGTGCTGCGCAAGGTGCCAGGGCCCTTTACAGGCGTGTTGCCGCTGGCGCTGGCCAGCCTGGACGAAGCCACCCTGCAGCGGCTGGAAATCGACCTGAACCTGCTCATCACGGCCCTGGGCGCCGACGAAAGTGCGGCCGGCATTCCCCTGGCGCAGATGTAGTCCGGCGCCCGCTCGAACTTGCATTTGCCACTGCTTCCACCCCATGGCCAGGCGCGCCTGACTGGCCGCAGGGATCATTCGACAACGGCGTGAGTCAGCCACCCCAAGGGCCAGCGCCAGCGCCCGCACCCGCACCCGCACCTGCACCCACGTCCACGTCCGCGCCCGGAGCCCAGCCCGACTCGACGGGTCCTCAAGCAGCCAGCACGCCCCGCGCCGCCTGGCGACGCGGCTGGCGCGCCATGTCCGAGACCGTGGACAAGACCAAGCAGGCTGTGCACGACGTCGAGCCCGACTTCTGGCGCAACCTCAGCACAGAACTGGCCTCGGGCCGGCAATGGGTGGACCGCGCCGTGGTCCTGGGTTACGCCGCCATCACTGGCCTGATCGTCGTCGGCTTCACCTTGCTGACCGCAGCAGCCACCGACCTGTTCATGCTGCTGCGCTCGCTGCAGGCAGCAGGCGCTTGGGCACCCTATCTGCCGCTGTTGTGGACGCCTGCGCTGACCGTGGCCGTGCTGTGGTGGACACGCCGTTTCGTCCCCGGCGCTCAGGGCTCGGGCATCCCGCAGGTGGTGCGTGCGCTGGACGACGAGCTGCAACCGGAGCAGCGGCGTCGGCTGGTTTCGTTGCCGCTGTCACTGCACAAGATCGGGCTCGTCTCTGCCGGCATGCTGGCCGGCTTGTCGATTGGCCGCGAGGGCCCGACCGTACAGGTGGGTGCCGGGGTCATGGTGCATGCCAAGAGATGGCTGTCTGCCAATTCGGGCATCGACGCCCACGACCTGATGGTGGCCGGGGCGGCGGCTGGCATCGCAGCAGCGTTCAACACGCCGCTGGGCGGCATCGTCTTTGCGCTGGAGCAGTTGTCGCGCAGGCGCAGCATGTCGCACAGCGCACTGGTGATCTCCAGCATTGTGCTGGCGGGCCTGGTGGCGGTGGCCTTCTTTGGCAACGAAACCTATTTCGGCAAGTTGAGCGTGCAGCAGATGAGCTGGGAGCTGCTGCTGCCGGGCCTGACGGTGGTGGTGGTGGCCGGGCTGGCCGGGGGCTTGTTCTCCAAACTGGTCATCGTCTCGACGCGTGGGCTGCCTGACCGCTTCAGCCGCTGGCGGCGAGCGTACCCGCTGCGCTTTGCGGCCACCTGCGCGCTGGGCGTGGCGGTGATCGGCGTGGTCACCGGCGGCGCCACCGCTGGCGCAGGCTCGACACCGACCAAAGCCCTGCTGGAAGGACAGGCCGACTTGCCTGGCCTGTACACCTTGTTGAAGTTCTGCGCCACCTGGCTGTCGGCCTGGACCGGCGTGCCAGCAGGTGTCTTTGCGCCATCGCTGGCCATCGGCGCCGGCATTGGCAATGACATCGCGCAGCTGTGGCAGCTGAGCCAGAACGCCGCAATACCGCTGATTGCTCTGGGCATGGTCGGCTTTCTGGCCGCCACCACGCAAGGCCCGATCACGGCCTTCATCATCGTGATGGAAATGGTCTCGGGCCACGGCATGGTGCTCAGTCTGATGGCCAGTGCGCTGTTGGCCAGCGGTGTGGCCAGGCTGATCACCCGGCCGATGTACCTGGAGCTGGCGGCCTTGCTGCCGATCGGCCCGCCGGGCGGCAGCATAGGCACTTCTTCCGACGCCCCCAAGCGCCGCGATCAGGACAGCCGGTGAAACCAGCCTGTCTGCTGCGCCAGCGCATACCAGTCCAGCAGTTGAGCAGTCCAGCAGTCCAGCAGTCCAGCAGTCCAGAATAGCGCGCCATGCCGCACTCACGAAGCTCCAGCCTGACCACTCTGATGGCGCCGATTGCCACCATGTGCCAAAGGCTGGGCACCCCGGGCAGCCACCTGGCGCTGGTGGATGAAGTGCTGGGCGCGGCGCTCAGGCCCGAAGCAGCGCATGTCTTCACCACCTTGCTGGGCGAACAGGCCCGCGCTGCAGCCCGCGCCGCCGACGCACAACTGGCCCGTAATGAACCGCTGTCGATGCTGGCCGGGCTGCCGGTGACGGTCAAAGACCTGTTTGACCTGGCCGGGCGCACCACCCTGGCCGGCTCGGTGGCGCGCGTGGGTGCGCCGGCCGCTACCACTGACGCAGTGGCTGTCAGCAGGCTGCGCGCCGCAGGGGCGGCCATCATCGGCCTGACCAACATGAGCGAATTCGCTTTCACCGGGGCTGGCCTGAATCCGCACCACGGCACGCCGCGCAACCCTTGCGATACGGAAGTGGCGCGCATCCCAGGGGGCTCTTCTTCAGGCGCGGCGGTGTCGGTGGCGCTGGGCCTGGCAGTGGCCGGTCTGGGTTCCGACACCGGGGGCTCGATCCGCATCCCTGCGGCTCTGTGTGGCCTGGTGGGCTTCAAGAACACCCAGCGGCGCACGCCGCTGCAGGGGGCTTTTCCGCTGTCATTCACGCTCGACACGGTCTGCGCAATGACGCGCACGGTGCAAGACTGTCTGCTGATGGACGCCGTGCTCAGCGGCCAGCCCCTGGCCATCAAGCCACGCACTGTGGCGGGTATGCGCCTGGCGCTGCCGCAAACGTTGGTGCTGAACAACATGGCGCCGCAAGTGGCAGCGGCCTTCACGCGCGCGCTGGATCGCCTGTCGGCCGCCGGCGCCAGGATCGTGCCTGTGCCACTGAAAGAACTGGCCGAGATCGCCGACATCAACAGCCCCGCCAGCTTTGCTGCCATCGAGGCCTTTGCGGTGCACCGTGAGTTGCTGCGTTCGCAGCGCCAGCTCCTGGACCCGCGGGTGGCGATGCGCATCGCCGGCGGCGAACATGTCAGCGCGGCGGACTACATCGTGATGTGCCAGCGCAGGCGCAACTGGATCGAGCGGGTCGAGCATGGCCTGCGCGATTTCGACGCCATCATCTGCCCCACGGTGCCAGTCGTCGCCCCGGTGTTGGCCGAACTGCTGCACAACGACAGCGCCTTTTTCCACGCCAACGCCCTGTTGCTGCGCAACCCTTCGACGATCAACTTCCTGGACGGCTGCGCCTTCAGCCTGCCCTGCCAGGCCGAAGGCGAGTTGCCGGTGGGCCTGATGCTGGCCGCACCTGCGGGCCACGACGCCGAGCTCGCCACCATCGCACTGGCGGTGCAGAACCTGTTGGCCACAAAATGAGTCGCCCCCAGACCCGCCGCCTGGCGTCAGGCGCCCCAACGGGGAATGACGCTGAATGTTGACGCTTTGAACCCGCGCTTCTTTGTTGCACTGCCTCTGGCGGCTGGGCAGTTGTTGGCGCTGCCTGCCGGCCCGGCGCGCCATGTGCAGGTCTTGCGCCTGCAGCCCGGCGACGGCGTGCTGCTGTTCAACGGCGACGGCCAGGACTGGCCGGCCCAGGTGGTCCAGATGGGGCGCCAGCAGGTGCAGCTCAGGATCGAAGCAGCGCTGGCCGTGGACTGTGAACTGCCGCTGGCGGTGACGCTGGCCCTGGCCGTCCCGGCCAACGAACGCATGGACATGCTGGTCGAAAAGGCCAGCGAACTGGGCGTCACGCTGATCCAGCCGCTGATCAGCAGCCGTTCGGTACTGCGCTTGAGCGGCGAGCGGGCGCAACGCAAGCAAGCGCATTGGCAGGCCGTGGCGGTGGCGGCCTGCGAACAATGCGGCAGAGCACGCATCCCCCAGGTGTTGCCGATGCTGCCGTTGAGTGCCTGGCTGCAGGGGCTGCCCCACCCCAAGCGGCAGCCGGAGCAACAGGTGGCGGCGGACCCTGGGCAGCACGCGCCGAAGGGGCCCCCGGCAGAGTCAACGCGCTGGCTGCTCAGCTTGGGGCCAGACGCCCGGTCTCCTGCTGCGATGCCCGCCATCGGAGCCGGTCTGTGTGTGCTCAGCGGCCCGGAAGGTGGATGGACTGCCGCCGAAGAAGCCGCCGCACGGGCCAGTGGTTTCGTGCCGGTGGGCCTGGGGCCCCGCACGCTGCGCGCCGATACGGCGCCCCTGTCGGTGCTGGCCTGGCTGAGCTTGCAGGCAAGCGCAGGCCAGCTGCGCCGCCCAGCCTAAAGACGGTTGCCGTTGTCGGGCCCTGGGGCATCCTCCGGCTTTTGCGAAGTCTTCAAACAGGAGCGTGTGATGGGTTTACTGGATTCGATGGTCGGCGCGTTGGGACAGTCACAAGGCGGCGCAGGCCAAGGCGGCCAAACGCAGTTGCTGCAGATGGTGATGGGCATGCTGGCCGGCAGTGGCGGCAACGCGGGTGCAGCCGGCGGTGGTGGCCTGGCCGGCCTGGCCAGCCTGGCCGCCAAGTTTCAGCAAGGCGGCCTGGGCGATGTGATGAGCTCGTGGGTGGGCAACGGGCAGAACCAGCCGATCGCACCCGAGCAGCTGGGTGGCCTGCTGGGCCAGGACACCGTGGCGAGCATGGCCAGCCAGATGGGCGTCAACTCGCAAGACCTGTTGGGCCAGTTGTCGCAACTGCTGCCGCAGGTGGTGGACAAGCTGACCCCTGAGGGGCAGTTGCCCAGCGCACAAGCGGGCAGCGCAGGCCTGGGCGACTTGGCTGGCATGCTGGGCGGCCTGTTCAAACGCTGAATCTTCTTTTCTTGCAGGCAAGCAACGGCGGAGAATAGCCCAGGCCCAACGCTGACCGTCCAACTGTCACGATGCTTGGCAACTTCCGGCATCACGAAAGACTCCTGCAGTGCCAAATGTGCACGACGCAGGCGTCAAATCGATCACTGCCTGCTGCTTGCGCCCCCACGATCGGGTGGCCGTGAGGGGTGTTCAAGCGCCTATCATTCCTGCATGTGCAGAGTAACCACAGCATGAACGGTCGGTCAAGGCGCAGCGGTTCCAGCTGGAGGCCCTTGCGATTGGCGGCTGCCGCCTTGCTGCTGTTCGGCTCGGCCCTGTTGGTGGTGGCATTGTTTGTCGGTGCGACACCGTTGGCCGACGCCGCTTTCGGATTGGTCATCCTGGGCGCGCCCGTGGTGGCAGCAGGTGCGCTGTTGTGGTGGATCGAAAGCATGGGCTCGCGCGGCCGGGGTGATACCCGCCACCACCGCAAGCGGCGCAAGCGCAGTGCCAACAGCCGCTTCACAACCTCTGAACAAGCCGAGCTGACGCCTTCAGAACTGAACGAATACGCTTCGATGCTGGGCCCGGTGACCGAGGCTGCCGAGGCCGCCGAGTTGGCCGAGGCCACCCGGGCTGCACATCGGGCGGCAACCACTGCTGCTGCTGCTTCCAGTTTTGATGGCTTGCCAGCCACCCTCGGGTCGGTCTACGAACAAGATCTGCCTGTTTCCAAGGCCTCCAGTGGCCGGTCCTCTGCGCCTGCACCGCTGGCGCCCACGCCTGCTGCACAGGTGTGGTCCAAGCAACCCTTTGCTCCGACTCCTGCCCCAGAGCGGGCTGCTGCCGCAGCTCCCGTGGTCGTGACGCCTGCAGCGGGGGTGTCCGGCGCCAGTGCGCCGGCTGCCGGCCAGCGGCCAAGCCCTGCCGAGGCGGCACCCAGCGGCCCGCTGTCTGCGGAGCTGGCGGCCAACCCGGTGCCAGAGCGCTGGACAGAGGCCACATTGCAAAGGCTGCCCTGGCGTCGGTTCGAGTCCCTGATCGAAACCTTGTACAGCCAAGTCGGTTTCAGGATTCGCACCCAGCCTCACGGCCACGATGGCGGTCTGCACATCTGGCTCTATTCACGCCACCAGGCCGGGCCGCCGGTCAGCGTGGTGCGCTGCGAGCATGGCAGACCGGCGCCGGTCGGGGTGGGCATGCTGCGTGAGCTGAGCGGCGTGATGTACGCCCAAGGCGCACGACGTGGCCACTACGTCAGCAGCGCCGGTTACACCTCGGAAGCGCGCGACTACGCCAAACGCCATGGCATCCATCTGCTGGACCTGCAGGGCCTGGTGGCCCTGATCAAGGGCCGCGGCACCGAGCAGCGCGAAGCGCTGTGGCAGGCGGCAATGGATTCGGTGGCGACCGCCGGCTGAGAGACCGAGAGACCGAGCCGCGCGCCTCAATCCAGCGGGCAGCCAGCGCCCTTTGGCCAGCGTTGTGCAGGGTGGACAGCGACTTCCAGCATCACCAGTTCAAAGGGCCCAAGCCGCAGCTCGCTGGCCTTGGCGCCCATTGACTTCATGCACGCCCCCAGGCCAGGACGGGCGGCTTGTTGTGTAACGATCGCCTGTCAAGCCCGCTGCACTGCGCAAGTCGCCGCAAAGCTTTACGCTTGCGGCCCTCATCCTCGAACTCGACCCCGATGCCACCTCACCCGCTGAAGCCCAAGGCGCCGCCATGCACATGAACGACCGTTTGCGCTTGATCGAGCCTGCCCGACTGGCCGGCATCCGCCGTGGCATCGAAAAAGAAAGCCTGCGCAACCAGCCCGACGGCCGGCTGGCGCGCACGCCACACCCGGCAGCTCTGGGCTCGCCACTGACGCATCCACGCATCACCACCGACTTCAGCGAAAGCCAACTCGAGCTGGTCACCGGTGCCCACCCGGGGGTGCAGGACTGCATCGACGAGCTGACGCGCATCCATCAGTTTGTCTACCGCGCGCTGCAGGAAGAAGACGAGCAGCTGTGGGTCGGCAGCATGCCTTGCGGCTTGCCGCCCGACGAGAACATCCCGATCGGCAGCTTTGGCCCCAGCAACATCGGGCGCGCCAAGAGTGTCTACCGCATGGGCCTGGGCCACCGCTACGGCCGGCGCATGCAGACCATCTCGGGCATCCACTACAACTGGTCGATGCCGGGCCTGAGCAATGCCGAGCACTTTGCGCTGATCCGCAACTTCCGCCGTCACGCCTTTTTGCTGCTGACGCTGTTTGGCGCCAGCCCGGCGGTGTGCACGAGCTTTGTTGCCGGCCGCGAACATGCCTTGCAGCCACTGGCGCCGCACACCTTGCACTTGCCGCACGCCACCAGCCTGCGCATGGGCCGGCTGGGTTATCAGAGTGATGCCCAGTCCACGCTGGCCGTCAGCTACAACAGCCTGGAGAGTTACGCCGCCTCGTTGCAAGACGCCTTGACCCGGCCGTACCCGCCCTACGAAGCCATCGGCATCAAGAACCTGGGCGGTGAATACAACCAGCTGAACACGACGCTTTTGCAGATCGAAAACGAGTTCTACGGCACGATCCGCCCCAAACGCGTGATCCGCCCCGGCGAGCGCCCGCTGCACGCGCTGCGCGAGCGCGGCGTGCAGTACATCGAAGTGCGCTGCATGGACCTCGACCCCTTTGTGCCCGAAGGCATCAGCGCACAGACCGCGCGCTTTCTGGACATCTTTCTGTTGCACTGCCTGCTGCATGACAGCCCGCCGGATACCCCTGAGGAGATTGCGGCACTCAACCGCAACCAGCAACGCACCGCCGGCTTTGGCCGCGAGCCGGGGCTGACGCTGGAACGGGAGGGTGGATCCATCAGCCTGGCGGCTTGGGGGCAGGTGCTGCTGGCGCAATGCGAACCGATCGCTGCCGCACTGAATGCCGTGCATGGCGGCAATGACTACAGCCTGGCGCTGGAAGCGGCGCAGGCGGCTTTGATGGCGCCGCTGTCGCTGCCTTCTGCACGTGTGCTCGCGACGATGCAGAGCGACTTCAGCGGCTCGTACACCGCCTTCATCCGCGCCCAGTCAGCGCAGACCCGCGCACACTATGAGGCCCTGCCGTGGCCTGCTGATCAACAGACGGCCTTTGAGGCTGAAGTGCAGGCTTCGCTGGACAAGCGCTGCGACATCGAACGCGCCGACGAGATGGAGTTCGAGACCTGGCGCCAGCAGTACCTGTCGCCGCAGCGGCTGCAGGTGCAAAGCAGCGGCTGAGCACCGCTACGGCCGCAGGTAGCCGCGCTCAACCCAGGTCGTTGCACTGCGCCGGTCCAGCTTGAAACCGGCAGCTACCCGCACCTGCGCCAACTGTTCGCCTGCGGCGTCGCAGGCCGCCAGCAGCGCATGCGGATCGTCCTCGTCAGCCACCACGTCCAGCGTGATGGTCAAAACCTGACCCGCGTGTTGCAGCAGCACTTCGCGGTGCAGGATGGCCTGCAACTGCTGCTCGTGCCTGCGCACCACCTCGGCTGCGGTCTTGACCAGGGTGTTGAAAGCGGCACTGTCCAGCGGCTTCGGGTTCTTCTTGTCGCGGCCCATTGTCCAGGGGCCGACCAGTGCCGGTTCGGCCTGCCCCTGCAGGGTCATCTCGACGGCCCAGCCTTCGTCGTCGGGGTTCTTGATGATCCGCGCCGTCCAGCCGTTACCGCGCCACAGCTGCGCTTGCTGGATGTTGTCGGTGTCGGTGTCTTGGGGTTCGTGGCTTGGGGTGTTCATGGGCCCTCATCTTAGAAGGGCGGGGCAGGCGGGCGGGCTGAGCGGTCCGGGGATGCGCGATTCATCACTGCAGCATAAGCATGGCTGCGACCCGCAGCCACCGCCTGCGAAGTCGATGCACTCGGGCATGATGGCGTCATCTCACTTTGGGGTTCGCATGAATTTCGTTGCAGCGATTGGGCCGGCCAGCGAGGCCACCGCGCAGTGCTGGTGCCTGGCATTTGTCAACGGCCAGTTGCTGCTGCCCGAGCCGCAAGGGTTGGGCTCGTCCGTGGCTTCAGAGTCGACACCGGCGACACTGGCACCCCTGGCCAGCAGCGAGCGGCAAGCGCTGGCCGAAGTGCAGCATTACCTCGGCCGCCTGGACGACTTGGACTGCTGGGCGCTGCTGCTGCCCGAAGCCCCGCCCGGTTGGCGCGCGGTGCCCCTGCGCAGCGCGATGATGGGTTTTTCTGAGACGCTGGCGGGTGTGGCCAGTCGCGCAGCACAGGTGCTGGCCTGGGACCGCAACCACCGCTTCTGCGGCGTCTGCGCCACCCCGACCGATCGCCAGCCCAGCGAGCGCGCACGCCGCTGCCCGGCCTGCGGCCATGTCGCCTACCCCCGCATCGCCCCGGCGATGATGGCGCTGGTATGGCGTCCTGGCCAGCTGCTGCTGGCGCGCGCGCCGCACTTCGCCGCAGGCATGTACAGCGCGTTGGCCGGTTTTGTCGAGGCCGGGGAGTCCATCGAGCAGTGCATTCGGCGCGAAGTGGCCGAAGAGGTTGGCGTGCAGGTGCGAGACCTGCGCTATTACGGCAGCCAGAGCTGGCCGTTCCCGAACAGCCTGATGATCGCGTTCAGTGCCGAGTGGCTCAGCGGCGAGATCGTGCCCCAAGCTGAGGAGATCGAAGACGCGCAATGGTTCTCGATCGACGCATTGCCGCAGATCCCGCCGCGCTTTTCGATCTCTGGCCACTTGATTCGCGACACCGTTCAGGCCATGCGTTCCTGATGCTGGGCTGGGCTGAGCTGCGTCAGGTTGAAGTGATCGGACAGCGCATGCAGCTTGGCGCGCCAGACGAGGCGCCAGGTCAGCCCGGCTCCATGGCGACCTCCTTGCGCCCGAACTTCGGATCGATGCGCACCCAGGCGCAGGCCGCAAACGACAGGAACGTGGCCACGCAGACCCAGACGAAAAACGGCGCATAACCCAACCGGTCCTGCAGCCAGCCTGACCACATGCCCGGCAGCATCATCCCCAGCGCCATGAACCCGGTGCACAGCGCGTAATGCGCGGTCTTGTGCGGGTTGTCGCGGCCCTGCGCGTCGGTGCTGGCCACCATCAGCATGAAGACCATGTAGGCGGCGAATCCAAAGCCGTAGCCGAATTGCTCGACGGCCACGCCTGCGCTCAACAGCCACAGGCTCTGCGGCTGCGCCAGGGCCAGCCAGACGTAGACGAGGTTGGGCACATTCAGGCACAGCGCCATCGGCCACAGCGCACGCTTCAAGCCCACCCGTGAGATGAACCAACCGCCCAGCAAGCCGCCCACAGTCAGCGAAAGCACACCCACCGTGCCATAAACCACGCCTACATCCTGGGTGCGCAGACCCAGCCCGCCCGCGGCCGCCGGGTCCAGCATGAAAGGCGTGACCAGGCGCAACAACTGCGCCTCGGCAAACCGATAGAGCAACAAGAAAGCCAGCACGCGCCACAACATGGGCTTGCGAAAGAAGGCGGCAAAGACTTCCAGCGTGCTGGCCAGCCAGGACCGGCTGGCCGCCGGGCTGTCTGCTGATCCGGTTGCTGACCCAGTTGCTGATCCAACTGCTGACCCAACTGCTGACCCAGTTGCTGATCCGGCGCCTGGCTGCCCGGCATCAGACACAGCCCGTGCCCTGGCCGAGCGGTCACCGGCCGGCCGCGGCAACGCCCAGGCGTGGTACAGGCCCACCAGCACCAGGCCCAGCCCCAGTGCCACCAATACCGTCGCCCAGGCCGTCGCAAATTGCCCGCTGCGTTGGCCCAGCACACCCGCCACATAAACCAGCGCACCCTGACCGGCAATCATTGCCAGCCTGAAGAATGTGCTGCGCACACCGACAAAAGCCGCCTGGTCGCCAGTCCTGGGCAGGCCCAGCATGTAAAAACCATCGGCTGCGATGTCGTGCGTGGCCGAAGCAAAAGCCACCAGCCAGAACATGGCCAGCGAGAACTGCAGGAACTGCGGCCCCGGCAACGTGAAAGCCACCAACGCCAGCGCCACTCCCATCAGGAACTGCATCGCCAGCACCCATTGCCGTTTGCTGCCCAGCAGTTCGACCAACGGGCTCCACAGCGGCTTGATGACCCACGGCAGGTAAAGCCAGCTGGTGTACAGCGCGATCTCGGTATTGGACACGCCGAGGTTCTTGTACATCACGGTGGAGACGGTCACCACCATCACGTTGGGCAGACCTTGCGTGAAGTAAAGCGTCGGGATCCAGCGCCAGGGGTTGTGTGCGGGACTCATGGATCAGCGATGTTCACACACGGCAAGCACCCACAGACGGGCGCGGCAAGCATCTGGCCCATCAGACTTCGATCACTCCGCTTGGCTCGAGCGGCCAGCCAGCCGCCGCAGTGTCAGCAAAAAAACCACAACCATCCACTCAGGCGGGCAGAACCGGCAGACAAGGTTTCACACCACTTCCCACACC
>Ga0105044_10002676_pt1 | contig 24432 bp, 17 predicted proteins | sample MAT01_FD_78092 | JGI IMG/M metagenome (GOLD analysis project Ga0105044, IMG submission 78092) | Freshwater microbial communities from Lake Fryxell liftoff mats and glacier meltwater in Antarctica - MAT-01 | ecosystem: Environmental > Aquatic > Freshwater > Ice > Liftoff microbial mat | place...
GCATCTTTTGATGATTTGGATGCTGGCTTGTTTCTGGCTCTTCTACAGCGTATATGACGCCTGTGCCTTGCTTGTTGGCGTCTTCCTCTGCTTTGGCTCGGAAGAAATTTAGCAAGATCAGTCGACGCGTTCCACTTCCGCGCTTGTTAATCGGAATGTCGTCATCCCCCGTCAAAGAGACGTTGAATAGCGAGTCCCATTGTTTACTCTTGACCGTCGGATGAAGTTGATCCGCTAACTCTGGGTTCATTTCGCGAATCTTCTCGACGGTACGTGCAGCAACCGTAGCCAATTCATTTTTGATCTCTGCGATCACGCCTTGAAGGTCGGTTTCTCTGCGGCGGATCGCCTCCTTGATCGCTGTCTTCAAGGGATCTTGCGCTTCCGAGTCCTGATCCGTGCTGGCGCGGTCAGATTTGAAGAGCGCGTAGACCGGTAGGTATTTCTGAATCTGATCTAACGCATCCTTGGCGGATGCTTTCTTCAGGCTTACGTCCTTTTCGATAAGTTGCAAATCACCAACTGCATCTCGAATTGCTTTACGAACAGGTGCCTTGGCCGTTTGATTAATCGCTGACAAGTCAACTGAGCGCTTTTTAGCCAAGGCCTTAAGTTCAGTCAAAGTGAGTGAAAGCAAATCATCAATTTCCAGCACAGATGGATGCACAGCTCTAGCGGACGCTACGGCAGCTTTTACCGTGGCGGTACTACAGTCATACGTTTTTGCAATTTCAAGTCGTCCGTCCGAGCGAAGCAAATATTCCGACTCTAAAGTTGTTTCGTGGGTCTCATCGATGACGATTGAAGCAGGCAAATCTTCGAAAACACATGCGATTCGGACTTCAGCCGATTCAGTGTGAACACAACAATCGTCTCGTTCAATCTTTGCATCATTGAAATAAATATCGAGCGCTTCGAGAATCGATGACTTCCCCGCGTCGTTGCGACCCACCAACATTGTCAGTCCACAAACGTCAATGCACGCCTCTGCCGAGTAACCCGAAAGTTAGTGATTTTCACTTCAACAAGACGCATTTTCGAACCCCCGGTGTAATGCTCAAGTCTAGTGCCGCCGCTTAGTTGCCGGAAAGCTTTTTTATTCCGTCAAAGTCAGACTCAAGCGCATGCATCTCCAACCCCTCAATCTCCTGCAAAGATTTCCCCGCGATCCCCTGCAAATCGCCGTACATGCCGACTGTTGCGCCCATCACGCGCTCGATTCGTTCTTGCCGTTTTGCCCACTGTTTCATGATGGCTTTGCGTTCTTTGTCCAGGTCTTCCTGCATGGGCTGACAGGTGAAAACGTAGTTTGTTGACTTATAGGTTTTTACAGCGCCTGCCCCTGATCGAAGCCGCTTCTAAATGAAAGCTGATAGGTTCAACATATCCGCTATCAGCGCTCAATCATGCCCAAAACCACACCCAAACGTAGCCAAAGTTTCATCCAGTTTGCGATGACCGACGACGACGAGCCTGGTGGCTACGACGGTTAGGCCACCGGCGCTTAGGAGTGACAGGGCGATCCACATGGCTGCTTTCCCTACGTTTTGTTGTGTGACGAGCGTACGTCGCCCGAATGACAGTGCCAGGACACGGTTTGAAGTGTATGCCGCTCTCTCTTGTACGCAGTGATGCATTGGCCGGTTTCGGTCATGGCGGCGCGTGGCAAGTCACCCCCGTGTCACACGTCTGCAATATGCTCTACATTTTGGCGGGTTAGAAGCATCGAAACAAAACTATGACGGCGCGTAGACAGGGTGGGAACGAGCCGTTGGCGGCGGTGGATCTGGGGTCGAACAGTTTTCGGCTGTTGATTGCCAAAGAAGACGGCGGGCAAATCGTGCCGATCAGCACCTATCGTGAGGGCGTGCGGATGGCGGGCGGGCTCAACGATTCGAATGAGGTGGCAGCGGATAAGCTTGCTGAGGCGTGCGTCGCGCTCGCCCGGTTTCGCGAGCGTCTGGGCACGATTCCGGCTGATCGGGTGCGTGCCGTCGCGACCAGCACGTATCGAGTTGCGAAAAATCGGGCCGAATTGCTCAAGGCCTCCGAAGCGGCATTGGGCGTCAGTATTGACGTGATCTCGGGGCAGGAAGAGGCGCGGCTGATCTACCTGGGCTGCGCGCACACGCTGCCCTGGAGCGATCAGGAACGTTTGATTGTGGACATTGGCGGTGGCTCGACCGAGTTCATCGTGGGTCATCACTACGAGCCGGAATTGACCGAGTCTTTCCCGCTCGGCGCGGTCACGTTATCGCAGAATTTTTTTCCCGGTGCGACGGTGACGGCTGCTGCATTTCGCAAGGCCGAAGTGTTTGTGCGCACCCGCGTTGAGGTGCTGCAAAAGCGCTACAAACAGGGCTGGCCCGTGGCCTATGGTTCATCGGGCACGATTCGCGCGTTATACGAAATCGTGACCGAGAATGGGTTTGGCAGCGCGATCACCGTCGACGCGCTCTTGAAGCTCAAGAGCGTCATGATTGACGCGGGGCAGGTCAATCGGCTTGAACTGGCGGCGCTGAAATCAAGCCGTGCGCCGGTGTTGCCGGGTGGTCTGGCGATTTTGCTGGGGCTGATGCAAGAGCTGAATGTGCAGGTGATCGAGCCAGCCGAAGGCGCGTTGCGACTGGGAGTGCTCTATGACCTGCTGCACCGATCAGACGAGCCTTCCACCAGCGATCCTCGTTCCATCACGGTGTCGCGCCTGCAGAATCGCTACGGCGCCGATCAGGAGCAGGCAGACCGCGTGGGCGCATTGGCGCAAACGTTGTGGGCGGGCGTCGCCCATCCCGCGCCCGATCCGCTGTTGTCGTGGGCCGCTGCGGTTCACGAAATCGGCATGGCGATTGCGCATGAGGACTATCACCGTCATTCGGCGTACGTGATTGAACATTCGGATTTGTACGGTTTCTCGGAACAGGAACGCAGCGCGTTTGCGACGCTGGTGCTAGGGCACACCGGGTCGCTTAAAAAGTTGAACCGGGATGCGCTGTCTTCAGCATTGCTGATGCGGCTGGTTTGTCTGCGGCTTGCGGCGCTGTTTTGTCATGGCCGCGTGAAGGAAGTGCCGAGCGTTGCGTTGCGTGCGCAAGGTGATTCGTTCGTATTACAGATAGATGGTGACTGGCTGGGCAAGCGACCGCTGACTGCTGCGCTGCTGGATGAAGAAACAGCGCGTTGGGCGAAGTTTGGCGTGGCTTTGACGTTGAGTCTTCGCGGTTAGATTGCGGGTCGGTGTTCAACAGATTGTGGGAGCGGCTTTAGTCGCGACTGGCTTCGACACGATCTATCGCGGCTAAAGCCGCTCCCACAACAGGGACGTGCGCCCAGTCCCGATTCCCGCCTTCGCGGGAATGAACGAGCAAAAGGGGAGGCCCGCGAGAACAGGGACTACGTTGCCTCCGGTCCCGCTTCACCAATCGTATTGATGATCGCTTGAGCGGTGTGTTCCGCGCGACTATTTGCGCGCGTCGTTCACTGCATTAAGCGATAAGCCAGCCACAATTTTTGGTTGCGTATATGACGCACTGATGACAGCTACCGCATGTTGCGTGTCACATCAGCGTCTCGATTCCGTCACGTCAATGTCATCTTGAATTTCTACATTGCATGTGTCATCTCAAGGAGTCGCACGCATGCAAGTCGTTGCCAATCTCGCTACCGTCGCCGCCCACCCAACGCGCTCCGCTGTCGAGCCGCAACTAAGCGTTCGTCTCGCCAATTGCGCGTCCGATGTGATCGCCGCGCAGCGCTTGCGATACAAAGTTTTTTGTGAAGAGATGGGCGCTGACTTGCATCGTCACGATGGGCGCGACGTCGACATGTTTGACGCGGCTTGCGAGCATCTGATCGTTGTCGATGAAACGCTTGGCAAAGTCGTCGGCACCTATCGCATCCTCTCGCCGTGGGGCGCCCGTTCGCTGAAACGCATGTACTCCGAAGGCGAGTTCCGCATTGATGCGTTGAAGCTGATCGCGCACGAAATTTTCGAAGTCGGTCGCGCCTGTATACATCCAGCGTATCGCAGCGCGGGCGCGCTGTCGCGGCTGTGGTCAGGCCTTGGCGCGTATGTGCGCGAGAACAACGTGAAGTACCTCGCGGGTTGCGCCAGTGTTCAGCTTGACAGCGGCTCCCTCAATCTCGGCGCGCTACGCGCGGAGTTGATGTCAAAGCACCTGGCCCCCGTGGACTTTCGCGTGGAGCCGATCCGCGGCCTGCAATCGTTGGGCGACCCGCTGGGCGTCCGCCCATCGCCGCCGCCACTGCTCAAAGGCTATCTGCGTCTCGGTGCATGGGTTTGCGGCGAACCCGCATGGGATCCCGATTTCGACAGCGCGGACTTCTTTGTGCTTTTGCCGATTGAGCGCATGGTGCCGCGTTACGCGCAGCACTTTTTGGGCGCTCGCACCGCGCAGTAAGCGTCGCACAGATTGCATTTTTCGCGCGACCCAAGAAGAAGATTTAGCGCGTCAATATTGCGTTGGTCGCGGACTTTGGCTCGTTGCCCCTTACCGATTTTTCCGCACGTCGCCCATCGAGGCGTATGCCAAGTTTGGTTTCTTGAAGCAGGACATATTATGAATAAACCCAATCACTCCCCCAACGCTGTTGTCGATTTCAACGACGAAAATTCCAACAGTTCAGCCAACCCGACCTTCGATTCGATTTTCAATTCGCGCATGAGCCGACGCAACATGTTGCGCGGCGGTCTGGGCGTAGCTGCGACCGTCGCGCTGCCTACATTCGGGCTGGCTGGCTGCGGCAGCGATACCGAAGCCGTAACCGCGCCCGTTGCCGCAGAAAAGCTGCTCGGGTTCGCTGCGGTTCCGAAGAGTCTGGCCGATACGGTCTCGGTGCCCGTGGGCTACAGCGTCAGCGTGCTATATGCGTTGGGTGATCCGTTGTTCGCGAGCACCGCCGCGTACAAAAATGATGGCACCGACACCGCATTCGACGAGCGCGCGGGTGACCATCATGACGGCATGGAATGGTTTGGATTGGCCGCCAACAACAGCCCGTCTCTGGTCGCAGCAGATCGCGGCATCCTCGCCGTCAATCATGAAGCGACCACCGACGAGCGCTTGAGCTCGTTCTTCATCCATGCCAACGGCGGAACGACGACGCTGCCACGTCCTGCCGCTGAGGTGGACAAAGAAGTTGCAATACATGGTGTTTCGCTGGTTGAAGTCCGTAAAAACGGCAACGCGTGGGAATACGTCAAAGGCTCTGTGTTCAATCATCGCTTCACGCCGTTGACAGACATCGAAATCAGCGGACCGGCCCGTGGCAACGCGCTGATGGTCACGAAGTATTCAACTAACGGCACCAAAACACGCGGCACTTTGAACAACTGCGGCACTGGCAAGACGCCGTGGGGAACCTCACTGACCGGCGAGGAAAACTTTGCAGGATACTTTGTCAGGTCCGCTACCGACAACACTGCGCGCGGCAACGACAAGAGCGTCGCTTCGCTCAACCGCTATGGCCGCACCCAGGGGTCGGCGAGTCGCCACGGTTGGGAAACCGGCGGCAGCGACGACAAGTATGTGCGCTGGAACAACAGCAAAATCGGTTCCTCCACTGATGGTAGCGATGACTACCGGAATGAGATGAACGGCATGGGATTCGTTGTGGAAATCGACGCCTATGACAAAGCAAAACTCGCTAAGAAGCGCACTGGCCTCGGCCGCTTCGCCCATGAAAGCGCATCGTTCGGCAAAGCGACGGTAGGTCAGCCGTTGGCCGTCTACATGGGCGATGATTCCCGTGGCGAGTACATCTACAAATTCGTCACAGCTGCGAGTTGGGATGCTGCCGACGCGAGCACTACCAATCGCATGGCAGCAGGCGACAAATACCTCGATAGCGGCAAGCTCTACGTCGCGAAGTTTGCAGCGGACGGTACGGGTTCATGGGTCGAACTGTCGATCACTAACGCGCTGATTTCGGCCTATACGAGCTACAAGTTTGCCGATCAGGGCGACGTTGTGATCAATGCGCGTCTCGCTGCCGACGCCGTTGGCGCGACCAGGATGGATCGTCCGGAATGGAACGGCGTCAACCCGGTCAACGGCGAGGTTTACTTCACGCTCACCAACAACAGTAACCGCCGCGTCGAGCCATCTTCGTCGACCCAATCGGCACCGGACGCAGCCAACCCGCGCGTTTATACCGACATGAAAGGCACGACAGCGCAAGTCGGCAACCCCAACGGTCACATCCTGCGCCTGAAAGATGCCAGCACGGTTGCCACCACCTTTGTGTGGGACGTGTATTTGTTCGGTGCTGAAGCAGGCGCAGACAAAAGCACCGTCAATCTCTCAAGTCTCACTAGTGATCAGGATTTCTCCAGCCCAGACGGTCTGGTGTTCAGCCCTTACACGGGCTTGTGCTGGATTCAAACCGACGACGGTGCCTATACGGATGTCACCAACTGCATGATGCTCGCAGCAGCACCCGGTCAGGTCGGCGACGGCACGGTAAAAGCATTGACCTATCCGCGCACTACCGGCGGCGACCTGGTGGTGAACGCGCGAGTTGGCGCAACGCCAACTGCCGATACGTTGAAGCGCTTTCTGGTGGGCCCTTCCGCCTGCGAAATCACCGGTTTGTGCGAAACACCGGATGGCAAAACAATGTTCATCAACATTCAGCATCCGGGCGAAACGACGGCGCAGGCCAACCTCGCAGATGCGACGAAATACAGCAGTCAGTGGCCAAGCAACGCTGGCTACGGAGCAGGCAAGCGGCCACGTTCAGCCACCATCGTAATCACTAAAAACGACGGTGGGCGCATCGGTAGCTAGTGCAATTCCGCTCTTGAAAAAGCGCCTGAGGGCGCTTTTTTTCCTTGTCTTCGGCGCGAAACCTGAGGGGGTTTACAAATCCGAATTAACGGTAATACAATATTATTGTTTTAACAATCTGGACAACTCGAAATGAACTCATCCGTAAAGCTCGCAAAACCCGTGACCAAAGTCGCGGCAAAACCCATCACCAAACCCGTCGCAAAAGTGCCCGCTCGCAAACTAGCCACGAAGGCTGTGGTCGCCAAAAAAGTCACCACCAAGCCTGCGACGAAAGCCGTAACCACCAAACCCGTCAGCGCGCCCAAAGCCGTATCACCCATCGTGCGCGACAGTTTCACCATGACCACTGCGGATCAGGAGCTTCTTAAAAAGTGCAAGCTTGACGCCATTAATTCGGGCCGCGACAGCACCAAGAAGAGTGAAGTCGTGCGCGCAGCATTGCGCCACTTCGCGTCGCTTGCACCCGCGACGCAGCTAATGGAGCTAAACCAGCTCGATCCCGTTAAGACCGGTCGTCCGAAGAAGCAGAAGAAGTAACTAGCGAACGGTAGGCGCGACCCGGGTCGCGCTAGTCCTTGGTACGGCCATCATGGTGCCAACCAGCTTGAATGGGGTCGCACCTACCTAGCTTCATGCCTCAGACGGTGAAGTTCATTACGGCAGCGAAGTGGCAGCCGGTGCCTGTTGCCACGAATCCGTGCCACACCGCGTGGGCGAATCGCAGCCGCGAATCCAGCACGAAAAAGATCACGCCCACGGAGTAGGCAATGCCACCGGCCAAAAGCCAGAACACGCTGGCTGCGGGCACACGTTCAATCAGCGGCAACGCGGCAATCAGCACCGTCCATCCCATGGCCAGATAGAGTCCGGTCGAAACAAGCGGGTGTGAGAGTCGTTCAAATACTTTCAACGACGCACCCGTGAAAGCAAGCGCCCACACGCCCCCCAATCGCACCCACCCCCAGACATCGACGGGACCATCAAGAGCACTCATTGCGCCCATCGCAAATGGCGTGTAACTACCCGCGATGAACAGATAGATTGCGCCGAGATCGAGCCGCAGAAAGAGGCGTTTGGAAGATCCGTCAGGGAGCGCGTGATAAACCGTCGACGTTAAATACAAGAGCACCATCGTTGCAGCGAACACGGCGTATCCGATGATTTCCGTCATGCGCAACTCGTGATGGAAGCGCGCCACGAAGAGGAATGGCGCAGCGATCAGAGCCGCCAGCAGCATCAGGCCGTGGCTCAAACTGTTGGCGATTTCCTCCTGCGCACTTTGCGCGCGCCCGGTCTGATTCGACACAGCGTCGATCACTCAGGTAGGCGCATTAGAGCCTGTCCCATAAGGAGCGGCGTACCGTCGGCTATTTCGTCACACAGTGCAAATCCTTTTGGAGCGAACACGACGATGGTCGAACCATGCTGAAACCAACCCATTTCGTCGCCCTTTTGAAACGACGCATCACAGCGCATCAGATTCGGCCCGCGATAGCGCAAGTGCAACAACACGTCGAGAAAGTGCAGTCGAATACTCGCAACCAGTACGGCTGCGACAGCGACCAACAAAACCTCCTGTCCACTTTCTATGTGCGTGGTGTGAATCACAGCGCGCTCGTTCTTGCAAAACAGATTTTCCACGCGTTTAAGTGCGATGGGATTGACGTTCCAGGTGTCGCCTGAGATGTAATTCACCTGTTGCACCCGACAATCAAGCGGTGCATGAAAGCGGTGATACATGCTCGACGTAATGCGAATAGTGACGTAGCTTCCTTCCCGGTAGCGCTCCACCGCATCAGCGTCGCCAATCAGGTCGATCAACGTGTACGGGAACCCCTTGGCCTGAAACACCTGAACGCCGTTAATCGCACCACAAGCGCCAACAATTCCGTCACAGGGACTGGACAGAATTTGTGTGTCAGGATTGATGGGCCTGAGCCCCGGTTTCAACTCACGGATGAAACAGTCATGCAGGCTGGTGAAGTTCGATTTTTTTGCTTCTTCCAGGCGAATGTCGGCAAAGCGCCGCCACAGACCAATTGAGAAATCACGAACAAAGGGGGTTTCGATTTTGCTGAACCAGCCCATGAAGATCGTCAGTGAGCGTCGCGGAATGCGATTGGTCAGCAAGAAGTTCAACCGTTCCTGACTCATGAGTTGCTGGAAAAGGTCACGCAGTGTCACAAGCATTTCATCCCGCTCCGCTATACATCGGGGTAGGAGCAACTATGGAATTTTTGATGAACACTTTGACACTCGCCGCGCTGGCCGCAGTGATTCCGATTGCCGCATTGCCCAAACTCAAAGCCCGGATTCAGTTGTCTTTGGCCAAGCATCGCTCGCTCGCAGGACACGCCAAAATGTCTCGCCAGATTGCGAAATGGGTGCCTTACTACGAGTACGACGACGCCAATTTCTTTAAAGCGGACAACGCCCCCGACGACGTGGCTGCGATCCGCCGCGCTGGTTTCACCAAACTCAGCGCGTTGTACGAATCGCGCTTTGCCATTAGCGCCCGAATGACGGCCGAGGTCGCGGACAGCGTCTCCGATTTGCAGTTCACCTCGCACTACCGCGTTCCGTTTCAGTTCAGTCGCTATGTTCGTGCGCATCTCAAGGGAGGGGTGTTCGTTAACCAGTCGGAAGGAGTGCTCGTTACGGATCTCGATGGGAATCAGTTCCTCGACCTGACGGGTTCGTACGGCGTGAACGTATTCGGCTACGATTTTTACAAGCGGTGTATTGAACGAGGCGCTGCGCAGGTACAGGCGTTGGGGCCCGTGCTCGGCGCATATCACCCGGTGATGGCAAAAAACGTGGCCCGACTGAAGACGATTTCCGGTCTGGATGAAGTCTCGTTTCACATGTCGGGCACCGAAGCGGTCATGCAGGCGGTGCGCCTCTCGCAGTACCACTCCAGGCGCACCCATCTTGTGCGATTTTGCGGCGCGTATCACGGCTGGTGGGGCGACGTGCAGCCCGGTGTTGGCAATCCGGTCGCAGCGAAAAATACTTACACGCTGAAAGACATGGATGCGGCCGCATTGAAAGTGCTGGCGACGCGACGTGACATTGCCTGCGTCTTGGTAAACCCGCTTCAGGCCCTGCATCCCAACGCCGGGGCACCCGGTGATTCTTCGTTGCTCGATAGTTCGCGACGGGCCGAGTTTGATCGCACTGCCTACACCGCGTGGCTGATGCAATTGCGTGAGGTGTGTACAGCACGCGGCATCGCACTGATCTTTGACGAAGTGTTTGTCGGATTTCGAATTGCCCGTGGCGGGGCTCAGGAATACTTTGGTGTGCGCGCCGACATGGTGACCTACGGCAAGACGTTGGGCGGCGGCTTGCCGGTTGGCGCGGTGTGTGGGAAGCGCGAATGGATGAAGCGCTTCCGCGATGACCGGCCGGCCGACGTATGCTTCGCACGAGGCACGTTCAACACTCACCCTTACGTGATGGGGGCGATGGACGCCTTTCTCGACTACATCGACACACCGGAAGCGCGGGCGATTTACGCGAGCGTGGATCAGGTGTGGGAGCATCGCGCCGCCGAGTTCAACCGTCGTTTGCAAAGCGAACAATTGCCGGTGCAAATCGCCAATCTGTCGTCCATCTGGACAGTGCTCTACACCCAGCCCAGTCGCTACAACTGGATGTTGCAGTATTACCTGTGCGCCGAAGGATTGGCACTTAGCTGGGTCGGAACGGGCCGCTTGATATTCAGCCTCAACTACACCGAAGAGGAATTCGCAACGGTCATGGATCGCTTCGTCGCCGCCGCCAAGGCAATGCAGCGCGACGGCTGGTGGTGGGCGAGCCCCGACGTGACGAACAAGGACATCCGGCGGAACATCGTCAAAGAATTGATCGCACACCGGTTTTAGGGACGTAGCCTCGCCGTCCGCGCGGACGGCGAATTCGGACCGCAGGCGAAGCTCGTAGCCGCTATCGCTTGGCCACATTCGGGTCGATTAGCTCGCCGCGCATCAGATGAAGGGGAGCGCGGCAATAAAGCATGATGTCGTGAAACGGATCGGTCAGGATTTTGGTGAACCAAACCAGGCCAGTCTCGATGTCACGGATGAAGAACAGGTGGATCGTACGGAACAGCAGTCCGCCGACGCCAATGGCAAGCCACAACATACCGATGTTGTTGACAAATTCCATCGTGTTCGCGGGTTTTGGCAATACGCCAAAGAACGTGGGATCGAACCAGAGCACGACGGGTGAAACAGCCCAGATAGCCATCAGTACGACTTTGCGCTTCAGGTTGTAGCCCACCTTGATGTCTTCTTTGTGTTCGTTCGTTGCCTGATTGACTTCGTCATAGCCCTTCGGTTCGAAGAAGAAATGGCCCGATTGTCGTGACACCATGCCAACCAGCCAGCACACGAGCGCAGCCATCGCTGGTGCGTAGAAAAGCAACACATAGCCCACCACAAAACTGATCGCACTGACCAGATGCAGACTCTGGTTGATGCGACTGTGGTGGTAGTAGCGGTGATCGTCCCAGCGCTGCTCGCGAAGTTGTTCCATGAATCCGCTCATCATCGTCTCCCCTGAGTGTTCGTGCGTTCAATTACCGAAAGATTGCAGAGTGGTTGTAGCGCTCGACCGTGACAGAACGATGAATCTCGTACCGGCTCGCTGACGCAAAAGCGCCATGCATCAGACATCGAACGGTCACAGTCCTTTGTTCCATTACAGCTTGGGAACAAGCGTGCGTTGGTCGCCTGGACGGCGTTGTGACATTCCGTGTTCCCCAAAAATTAGCTTGCCAGCATGGCGAATGACAGAACTGGGGATTGACAATGCAAAGCGAAAAAGCCACGAGCGTCATCGCGAACAGCCGAATTGAGCGCGTGGACTTCCACCTTCATTCGTACGCCTCGAATGTGACCGATTACTACGCTGCCAACAGCTTCTCCATTCCCGAGTCGTACTCTGACCCGATCAAGCTTTATCACATGCTCAAAAAGCGAGGCATGTCGCTGGTGACGCTCACGGATCACAACTCCATCGACGGCGTGCGTGAGATGCTTGACCGTGGTTTCAAGGATGTGTTCATCAGTTCCGAGATGACCACCACCTTCCCGGAAGATGGTTGCAACGTCCACATTACGGTCGGCAACATGACCGAATCGCAGTTTGCTGAAATTGATCGGCTGCGCGCAAATGTCTACGAAATGGTTGCGTATGTTGATGCCCTAGTTGCCGCCGAGCAGACGCCGAACTACGCTGGCAACAAACTCGTGTACTTCATGACGCATCCGTTAATGAGTACGCAGAATCGTCCGTACGGGCGCGAGGGTTCATTGAGTGCTGCGCACATTGAAAAAGCACTGCTGCTTTGCAACTGCATTGAAGTCCGGAATGGGGCGCGTACCCGCGTGCTCAACGACCTGACCTGGGAAATCGTGGGCGGCCTTGATCGCGCCACCATCGAGCGGCTTGCCAACCAGCACGGCATTGAACCGAAGGGGTCGACGCCGTGGCTCAAGTCCGTGGTGGGCGGATCGGACGACCATGCCGGTATCAACCCCGGCACGACCTGGACCGAGTTTGAGGTGAGCACGGAGACCGCGTTATCGGCCGACGCGATGGTTGATTCGATCCGCGCGCGTCGCAGCCGACCCGACGGCGTACATGGCGGCCCGGTCACTATTGCCCATTCCATTCTCAAGTTGCTGTATGAAGGCGGCGACTCCCGCAATACCAATACTTCACAAAAAGCGGTGTCGGTAGGCGGGTCCATGCAGTCGCTGTTAAAGCTGGTTTTCGATGCAGACAACCAGAGCCTCCTTGACAAGCTGTCGTTTCAAGTGCGGCGTAGCCTCTACCGTGTCAAGCAGACGTGGTCACGCAACCAGGCCAGCAAACCTTTCGAGGCGGTACTGGAGGCTGAGATCTACGAGATGCTGGCCGATTGCGACTTCCGCGACAAAGTCAGCGCCGCGACCACGATGGATGATCGAATTTTTCTGGTGATCACCACGCTGGTGAATCGGATCTTTGCCCACTATGTGCGAAATTTGCGTCGCAGCGGATCGCTCAACATCGTCAGCGCGATCAAGGAGTCCGTAGCACTGGTCTCCTCCAATCTCTTTGTTTCTTTGCCCTACCTCGTGGCTTTCATGGCGCAAAGTGCCGACTGCCAGATCGCGCGCGACGTGCGCCGCGCCTTCAAGGTGCGCGAATCCCAAAAAGTGGTGTTGGTTACCGACACGTTCTTCGAAGTCAACGGCGTATCGAACAGCATCAAGCGCATGATTCGCGAATCGATTCGTCGCGACATAGATTTCACCGTTGTGACCTGCGTCGCTGACAGCGATTTTGAACGCCTCGCGCAAGATCCAGACACCGCCGCTTTTGTCGCCGCAGGAAAACTCAAGATGTTCCGCGCAGTCGCGCACCTGGGCTTCCCGCAGTACGATGGTTTGCAGATTTGCTTTCCACCGCTGCTCGACATGCTCAAGTACCTGCAGGAGTCCGGCTTCACCAAGATGCAAATCAGCACGCCCGGTATCGTAGGTCTTGCGGGGCTGGTGACGGCCAAGCTTCTGCAAATCGAAACGGCTGCGACGTATCACACCAGCTTTCCAGAGTACGTGGAAAATTACACCAAGGATGTGAGCCTTGAGGCGATGGCATGGAAGTACATGCTCATGTTCTACCACTCGGTTGACGAGATGCTGGTGCCGTCGCAGTTCGTCGCAAAGCACCTGCACAAGCGCGGCTTGCGCAACCGGAAGTTGCTGATTCTCGACCGCTGGGTTGATGTCGACCGTTTTCACCCAAGCAATCGCATCGAGGGCTTTTGGCAGGACCTTGGCGTTGCCCCGGATGCCGTGAAGTTTGTGTATGTGGGCCGCGTAGCCGTCGAAAAGAATCTGCACATCCTCGCGCAGGCATTCAAGAAACTTCGCGAAACCGAGCCGAACGCGCATCTTGTGATCATCGGCGATGGGCCGTACCGGGTCGCTTTGACCGAGCAACTCGCGGGACTGCCGACGACATTCACCGGCTATCTTGACGGTGACCGCCTTGCGACTGCACTGGCGTCCTGCGATGTCAAAGTATTTCCAAGCACCACCGATACCTGGGGCAACGCACCGCTAGAGGCACAGGCATCCGGGTTGCCTGTGATTGTGACCGACATTGGTGGACCTGCGGAATTGATGCTTGACGGTGTGACGGGCTTGATGGTTCGAGGCAACGATGTCCGCAGCCTGAAAGACGCAATGTTGCGCCTGATGGAGCCTGATGGACGAGCTGCGATGGGTCGCGCCGCGCGCACCTTTGCCGAAGCCAATCGTGTTGACGAGCCGTTTACCGCCGTGCTGGACTCCGAGGCTTATCGTCGGCAGTTGCGCAAGCTGAAACGCCTCGCAGAGGAACGCGACGAACTCGATACCATGCGAGTCAAGGTGTTGCGCAATGTGGGTGCTCTGGAGGCTTCCAACCAGCCGCTCGAAACTAAGATGCAAGTCGGGGTTCCTCGACTGACGGGTAACGCAAGCTACTCGTGAGTACACACCCTGCGCACTGATTGCACCAATCCGAGCCATTCGCTGTAGGCTTTGCGACAGTTTTAGCGACGAAATACCATCGGAAATCTTGACTCTTCGCAACCCGCCGTTCGCGCTAATGTCCGGTCTCGGTAGTCACTTTTTTCAAATTCTTTTCTGCACTTGACATGACGTCATGCCGCAACTTTCCCGCCATTGCGGGCGCAAAAAAACCGCACCAGTGCAATCCGTTCTCGCATCCCTGTCGCCAGATGAGGCCCACTCACTACTACCGAATCGCCACACAGGCTTTGTGAAAGGCAATCACAGAATGTACGATGTGATCGAAGAAGCAGGGCTTGCCGTGGGTCGCACCAAAGCGCAGGCGCAAGGAGCAGCATGCTGCCACTGACTGTCGACGCTAAAGGCGCGATCTGCTCGCCTCAGTATCGCTACGCGCCCAGTGCGCTTTTGAACAGCCCTGTGGCTCAAACTCACGCCGCCTATGTCATCGGCTGTCTCTACGGCAATGTGTTTGCACTACGCGAAATTTTGCGGATGCAGAAGTTAGAAGAGCGCTCAGGTTTCCCCGTCTCACTGGACTTTAACGGCAACCGCAACTGATTTGATATCGACGCCGCCAGTTTCGACGAGATCAACACGACGGTGCTTAAACACGCCGCCATCTGCGGCAATGTCGGGTTCGCGACTGCAGCGCCGGAAGACGTTGGTTGCGGCTGCGACTATCCGAGCTATGTGAACCCGCAGGTGGTCGACTGGTCGAACGAAATCATGACGCAACTTCGGCACACCGCGACCGAATTTCCAGACATTGTGCTTCAGCTGGGTGAACTGCCAACGAGCCGACTTCTTTGCGTCGGCGATCAACGAATCGGAAACGTTCATGGCGACGCTGAGTCGCTCTCAGGCTGGTCATTTGCGGCAGAGTGCGTGTCGACGGCTGCGGCGAGATGCTCTGGCGATCTGCCTTCGGGTCAACTCACCTCAGAGCGCGACATCGAAGCGTTTTTCAGGGCTGCTGACGTGCTTGCGTTTGCCTCATCACACACCTGTCTTCCGCTTGCGCGCGATTTTTCTGTGGACGGATCGCACGCTTGGTCATCAACAATGGCGCGGCAGGAATGGCTAACTCTGCGGGTACAACGCATGGCGTGATTACGCGCATATTGATCGACCCAACGACACCGCTTAATTCACTTTACGGTGTCACCATTGCTGACATTCGCTTTGACGCGCTAGCCGTAAATTTCGACGCGGCCGGATGGATTGGTCACTTTGCGCTCGTGTGGCCCGCGGGTACACCGGCACATCACTCCTACTTTGACCGCATCAAACACGGACCCAACTATGCTCTGTAGCAAGGGGCATCGGGCAGTGTGTCGTTGGCTTCAGCAAAGCGGGGATTGAAAACGGCCACCGCGGGCCGGTAAAAGATTATTCGCTGAAGCAACGGTTAACGGACAAAGCGCCGTAACATCATCTTCACGCGGATGCCGTTGGGCCTCCCGTGTTCCGGTTTCTCTACCACCCAAGCTGAGACTTTCCCATGAAAATGTTTCCTATTTGGATTGCTAACCATCCCTGGCGTGCGGCGCGCAAGCTTGGCACAAAGGGGCTTCGTGTCGGCGCTTCGCTGCTTGCGCTTTCGAGTTTGCTGCCCGGATGCGGCAGTGACGGCGTGGTTGCAACGGATGCAGCGGCCAACGCGGCGGCGGCGACGGCTGCCCGGCATGCGCAAGCCGAAATGAACACCCGGATCGGAAGCCCCGGTCTAACCAGTTCGGTTCGCTCGCTTTCCAACGGAAACAACAGCTCGCCAGCGCAGACCAATGGACGCGTTGTCGATATTTTTCCGCGATGGACGATTGAATCCGGTGCCGAGAACGAAGCGATTTATGTGCTTTATTCGTTCTATTCGGATACGTTTTTGAAATCAGGCGTGCTTGGAAATCCCGGCACCAATGTCGTTTCTGAAATTTGGCGCTACACCCCGCGCTACAGCCTTTGGTGTCCCATTGTGGCGGGCGGCCTGCCGTTCTCTGTCACAGCAGTCAGCCAGCTGAATGCGGCCGGCCTACCCAAAGTGGCAACCAAAGCCGATCCGGTTCGACTCTTGGTGGGCACTGCCGACGGCATACTGGGGCAAATCAGTTTCTTGGATAAGGCGCCAGATTCCCCCACCTGCATCAAAGACAACTTTGAGCCAGCGCCAGGGAGCGATAGTATTTACTCAGTGATGATGAATCCGGTGGGCGTTGGCGGAGTCACCCAAATTAAGTTGGTCGACGTGCAACCGCCAGCGGGAACTGTTCCCGCAAAAAACCTGTTCGCTGACACTAAGTTGGTCTACACATGGGGCGATGCTGGCTGCGCATTGAGCTCAGATGTCGACGCCAACGGCAACTGCACGACTCAGCACATTCAACCACTGATGTACACCCCGGTGCGGGTCAGCACCGGAGCCGTGGTGCTGCCCTCGCTCCCGGTTTTTGTTCCGATGCCGGCCGGCTCTGCGCAGGATGCGCGTGCTGATGCATCCAGTGCGAACAACCAGGTGATCGGGCTCGATGTTCAGGCGCAAAGCAACGCAACCTTCGATCAGGTTAACCTGGTACTGGCCGCATCGTTTTCAGGTGGCGCCAATCGCGTCAGAACTGCAACATGGTCCTCACCGGTGGGCGCGGCGCCCAACTATTACGTTCGCGGCCAAGTGCAGACTGGCGGTGCGGGGGGCTACAACGATTTGTCTGGCCCCCTGCGCGGGGAATCACCCGCATTTGTTAACCTGGCGCCCGGTGCGGCGCTGTCGCCGAGCGCCGCCAAAGTTCAACTCATCTATCCTTCACCCGCCAGCAATCTGTGGGGCCGAATGGTCAACTGCAGCTTTAGTTCTGCCTCGCCCTGTTCTGCCGTTACGAACTTAACCGGGGCCGCCGCCAGCAGTCCTGCAGGACCCAACTTCCTGCCTGTACCGTATCAGGCAGCGCCCGTTAACTGGGCCGCCGCGCCGGATCCTTCAGCCTACTTAAAAGGGAGTTTGCCGCTCGTAGGGGGTGCCTTTAGTTTGGGCACGCCCGTGCTGACATGGGGTAATTCGCTCCCATACACGGGCAGCCCATTTCCTAAGACCGGCTCTCCCCAAGTCAGCCAGAATTTTCTCAGCACAGCCGCCGATGGAAGCCAAGACCTGATCCTGTCGAATGCGCAAGCACTATTGGTTCCCAGTTTCGATGGGCAGCGAGTGCGCGCATATCTGATGGCGGCCACCACTGACTTGAGCCCCCTGCCCGGAGGAAGTCAAATATCATCCGCAGGTCAACTGCTCAAAGGCGGCGTCAGTCTCTGTGTGCTGACGCTTTCGGCGACCAATCAGTGGGACTACAGCGCGTGCAATCGAGCGCGACCCTCGGCAGATGGTGAAGCCACCGACGGCTATGTCTTTGCAGAAGCGACCACTATGTTCGGCGACAACCGCTACATGGTCGCCCCGCACATCGTCCGTTTCTCAGTGGCACCTTCGGGCACTGTCCTAGTCTATGCGGCCAATCGTCCGGGCCGCATTGCACGCATCAACGCGTCCGCCGGTAACCAGGATTGGCAGCAAACGAGCAACAGTTGGTCCACCATTAGCGGCGGACGACTGTCCACCTGCACCGACGTTTTGAACAAGCCCGCGGTGCCGCCGAAGCCTTCCGATCCGCCACCCAAACCACACGAAAGCTTCTGGCGTGGTGCGTTCAAAACGACGCTGGTCACCCTCTTGGCCGTCGGCCTGGATGTCACCTCGACCTATCTGACCGGTAATCCCGAACTCGGCATGCTTGCGGCTGGCTTGGCGGATGAAGCGCTGGGCTTGTCTGAGAGCTATGGAAAATCGCGCGCCGAAAAGTCAACCAGTCCCGGCGACATTTACGCGCAATGGGCGAACGTTTACAACAACATCAACATCAGCACCACATGCGCTTTGGGCGACTAAAGAGTTAGGCGTCGTACAGGCTTTCAACGGCTCCCGTCGCGGAGCGGATGTCGAACCATAAACAGCGCCAGCTACAAAACCGATAGCAGTACAAGTGAGCCGCAGGGCACTTGCACCGCGCGCGCAACGCCTTTTGCAATTGCTAAGCCGTCGGCGTGCCGCGTGCGCAGGCTCACGCAGTATCGAGCAACCAACAATCATCTAGCGAGATTGTTGTCACGCCCGCCTCAACGTTTTGCAGCCCTTGCCTATCATCGAGGAACAGCGAGTGGCACGCTTTGCGCGAAGTGGAAGACATTTTTTGGGTCGTACTTTTGTTTCACGCGTGACAGCCGGGCAAGGTTTTCGCCGTAGTAGCGGTTCGCCCAGTCTTTCATGTCGCGATTGGGGAAGTTGACGTACGAGCGCGGTTGCAGGTAGCGCTGCATCGCGTCATAGTACTGGGCAAGCCAATCACGCTGGCGCGCGACAACGTCAGGCCGGTCAAGCGGGCTCCACATCGTTTCCTGCTCGAACACAAAGTTTGAATTGCGGTGCGGATAGGCCGTGCCGTCGACCGCGATGTCCTTCACGGCTCCGCCCATTGCGAACAGGATCCCCATGTTTTCCTGAAGCAGTGTTCCACCAGGCCAGCGTGACATCCAGTTGAGCATGGTCTCAATGGCCTCGCCACCAAGCGTGCTACCCACATAGCTCGAGTTCATGTCGTACAGGCCGGTCGGATCATCCGTCACCAGGTAGTCGCGCGCCTGCCAGTACGATTGCTCGCGGAATTCAAGGACATCCGGTTTCAGAATTGCCAGCAGTGGCGCCATGAGCTCGCGAAGCGCTTCCGCCTTGCCCCAATACACACCCAACGATTCCACGATAAGGTCCGAACGGGCCGGGAAAGCGCCCTTTTTGTTAGGCCGAGCCTTGCTGCGCGTCGCGATGGTGCGTGCATTGTCAATCTGCAGTTTTTGCAATGCCTCAAGTAGTTCTACCTGTTTGCCCGAAGGCCACACCATGTTGAAGGTCGTCACATCACCCACCTCGTGCAACTTGAACGTGAACGAAGTGTGCACGCCAAAGTTGCCTCCGCCCGCGCCACGTATGGCCCAGAAGAGATCGTCTGACTCAGCGCCGCTGACATTGATCACTGACGCATTGGCCATAACCGCCCGAGTCGACAGCAGACTGTCGCAAGTTAGTCCCTTGTGTGAAGCGGCAAACCCCCAGCCTCCACCCAGCACCAGTCCGCTGGCACCGACCGTCGGGCAACGACCGGAGGGAATGGCGTACGGCACAGCACGCAGCGCATCGGCCATGTCCTGATTGTTGACGCCGCCCTGAATCGTTGCCGTGCCGTTCTTCAGGTCCATTGTGACGCCCTTCATGTAGCGCACGCTCAGCAGCAAACCGCTGGTCGTTGAAAAGCCGGCATAGGAATGCCCGCCGGATCGTATGGCGAACTGCTCCTTGTAATCGGTGGCCCAGCGAATGCAGCGCTGCACATCGGCTTCGCTGGCGCAAAGCGCGATCGCTTTCGGTGTGACATTTCCCCAACGTGCATTGTTCGGAGCGACCATCAACGGAAAGCCTTCGTCGCTCGGCAAAAGCAATCGTCCGTCCATGTCACGCTGCAACGCAGCGAGCCCTCGCGCAGACCACGACGGCACAGACTTGGCCGTCGCTATGGAAGGCACAGCCCCGACCATCACGGATCCAGTGAGAAGCCCGCCCATTTTCAAAAGTTCGCGGCGTGTCGTCATGATGAATAGGCTCCGAGAATCGAGGTTAGTTTAGAAAAATCATTCTGGCATATTGCCTACACTGGTTGGCGAAAAATTCCGAAACAAGCCGTCGTTAACTTGCAGGCCGCGCCGGCAACTGGTAACGTGAAAATCGCTTTCGAGACGGGAGTAAGAAGTTGAAAAGTATGCAAATCAGCGCCGGTCGCGAGCGCTCGGTCGCGCTCACTCGAGACGGGTCGGCATACGCGTGGGGCAGCATCAAGCGCCTTGGCGCCACCCTACCGCCCGACTATCCTGGGGAGCTATGCACTTCAAACTCGACTGAAATTGGTCATAACCGGTACGCGCAGCCGGAGCCGCAGCTTCTCAATCCAGACGCTCCGTTTTCGGCGGTGTGCGACTCGCGCTCCGACACGCTGGGCGTCGCTCAACACGGTGGGATCGTCGCGTGCCGGCCTGTCGTTTCTCCCGAGGTGGGCGCTGCGAAAGCGGCCGTCGCCCTGTTTCCATCGAAGGTCGTTCACATCGGCTCGACCGACTCCGCGATCGTCGCACTCTGCGCTGATGGGAGCGTGTGGTCGTGGGGGGTAAGCGCAAACGGCCAGCTGGGTCGCGTCTCATCAGGGCTGATGTCGCCTCCCGCAATGATCGCGGGTGTCGCTCCGATTGCACGGGTCGCGGCGGGCGGAGCGCACCTGATCGCGCTGGATCGCGACGGCAAAGTGTGGTCGTGGGGCGCAAATGCGGCCGGTCAACTGGGTTTAGGAAACCTGAGCGAGCGCTCAGCACCAGTCAACATCAAGTTCCCGGTTCGCGTGACCCAGGTTGCCGCAGGCGACACGCATAGCTTTGCGGTCGACGAGTCCGGTCAGCTGTGGGCCTGGGGTGCCAACAATTTCGGCCAGCTGGGCGAGTTGGTTTCTGGCGATGTTTCAGCGCGTTATACAAGCAAGCCACTGCGCATTGAAACCGGGTTCGCGGTCTCGAGGATCGACGCTGGGATGTTCTACACGGTGGCGGTGTCAACCCAAGGTGACGTGTTCGCCTGGGGTTGGAATGGCATGGGGCAACTCGGCGTTGAAGGCGTATTCGCATCGGCGAGGCCACTTCGAATAAAGGGTCTGTCAAATGTTCGCCAGATTGCCGCCGGGCAGGGGCATGTTCTCGTGGAGAAGAACTCCGAGGTATTCGCGTGGGGTGATAACCGCGCTTCCGCTTGTGGCGTGAAGCCTTCCGTCAAGGTGCAGATCAAACCCTTTCACGTTGTGATCGCGTAGGAGCGCCGAATGACAAAAAGTTCAACATTACCCGTCGATGCGGGTCGTCGCGATACGCTTAAGTGGGCGTTCGGTCTTTCCGTTGGTACTGTGCTTGCCCCGCTTGCGGGTTGTGCCAGCGATTTGGCGCAGACGGCGGACACCCTGCCGGACGCATCGATCATTGCGTCGTCAGGCGGAAAACTCAGCCTTGATTTGACGGCGCAATACGCATCGCAAAAGCTAACCATCGCCACTGCACAGGAGCCCGCCTATCCAGGCAGCGCAAACACGATCGCCACCACGCTGCGAAGTTTCAATGGACAGTACATGGCACCAACGCTGGTGTTGAACGTCGGTGACACGCTGCGCATTAAGCTCAACAATAACCTGCCCGCGAATTTAGGTGGGCAATCGTCGCTCGCCTATCTCAACCACCAAAACAGCACCAACTTGCACTTTCACGGGTTGCATGTCGATCCCAGGGAAATTCGGCCGGGCGTATTTGGTGACTATGTCGTCGACCTACCGGAAGCAGGCGTCGCACCGGGGGCAGTGCGACAACACGAACTTACCATTCCGCTCGATCACACCAACGGCATCTACTGGTATCACCCGCATCTTCATGGCTCTTCGAATGCGCAGGTTTCGAGTGGCATGTTCGGCGCCATCATTGTTCGTGACCCAAACGACCGATTCATCACCTCGCCAGACATCCGCGAGCGGGTGATCTTCACGCACAAACTAAACCTCACTGCAAACGGCAAGACCGAATCGTTTTACGACTCGATTGCGACGCCGCCGTCGGCTTTTTTGCTTAACGGCGCGTACCAACCCACGATCGTCCTGCGGCCTGGAGAGGTTCAAAACTGGCACTTCGTCAACAGCGCTTCTTTCTACCCATTTAATCCGGTCCTTGACGACCACACGCTTCTTGCCTATGCAAAAGACGGCAATGTGTTTGACCGCGTTTTCAAGCCCATTAACAAAGCCACTTCAGCGCAGTTTGACAGTCAGCACTGGCCCGGCAATGCAATCTACCCAGGCGGGCGACACTCGGTCGTGATCAAGGCCAGCGACGTTCCTGGCACGTACTATCTGCGCGCTGTGCAGGCGCCTTCCAGCGCAGCGAAAGACGAGATTGTCGCGCGCATCGTGGTTGAAGGCGAACCGGTCCGCACGCCATTGCCGCTAGCGGCCAACCTACCGCGCTATGCGGACCATATTCCGATCTCAGACAGCGAGCTCGCAAGCCACGGCGGCAAAACGAGAAATCTCGTGCTGGCGATCTTGCCAAAAACGAGCGATAAATTGGCATTGCCCATTCCCGATGGCGAAGAGTGGTTCATCCCATCCGGTGATGGGGCGGACGGTTCGGCGAATTTTGTATTCGCGTCGGGCGAAGCCAGCCTGTCGGCAAAGCTGTCACCATTCCAGTCGATGTTGACCGAGACTCAGACGGTAGCACTGAATGCGGTTGAGGAATGGACGATCAACAACCTCAATCAGTATCCGCATCCTTTTCACATCCACGTCAACGACAGCTATGTGGTGAAGGTCAACGGCGAAACCGTTACACCTTTTTGGGCTGACACCTTGCCCGTGCCGCCCAACGGGAGCGTTACTTTCCGCATGCGCTTTACCGATTTCACTGGCAAGTACGTGTGGCATTGTCACGCGCTCAACCATGAGGATCTCGGCATGATGCAATTGGTGGATGTGGTTGCCTAGTAACATTTTCCAAATCAAATATCAGGGCTTTATCCAATGAATTCAATCCGTCGTTCTGGTGTCACGTTGATGCCTTTGCTTGTCGCTATGGCGGCGTGTACCGTAAATGTGACCGCGCCTGCGGAGACGGCACCATCCGCCACCGCCGCGACCTCAGTCCGTGCGCCCGAAAGCGCGGCGCTCGCGGAGGCCCGAAAGAAAGTGAAAGATATTGAATGGCAGATCGGCCAGGCCGAATCCGCGCTCCGGCAACTTTCGCCGCCGATACGTTCTACCGATTCGAAGGGCACCACCTTCGATGTCGACAAGCAGCGCGCCTACGAAAACAACCGCTCCCGCATTGATCGACAGATCCGCGACCTGAAAGAAGAAAAACTGACCTGGGAATTCCGCGTGAATCAGCTCCTTGCTGCAAATGCGAACGTGTCGACTGAAGCCGCACCGCTGGCACCGATAGCGGCTCCGATTCGGGCCCCAGAAAGCACGGCGCTTTTAGACGCGCGAAAGAAAGTTAGGGATATTGACTGGCAGATTGGTCAAGCAGAATCCGCGCTCAGGCAACTCTCGCCCCCGGTGCGCGTTACCGATTCGAAGGGAACCACCTTCGATGTCGATAAGCAACGTACTTATGAAAACAACCGCGCTCGTATCGACCGGCAGATCCGCGATCTGAAGGAAGAAAAATTAATTTGGGAACTCCGTGTGAACCAGCTCGTTCTCGCGCAAACGCGATGAACTGCAACCCGAAATATCATCTGACGCCTTGTCTCAGCGCGAGCGCTCGTCCCAAACAAACGGGCCGAGCATGCCGTCATCACGCGGCGTTTCACCGCTAAGCCATCCGGACTTTGCTGCAATGGGGTCCAATAAGTCCGGGTAAGAAACTGAGCGGGCGCGCCGATATGGCCTCCTCGGACATGATGAGCATGGAGACGACCAAACGGGTCTGGCAGGCGCACGTGGATCCGCGCCGAAACACGCCCTCGGTTGAAATTTATTCTCACGTGCCGGATCGGCGGAGCGTGCTGTATGCGCAGCTCGAACATCCTTCAAAGTTTACTTATCAGCTAACTATCGCTTTGAACAACGTAACTGTTGATTTGTACAGGTAAGTCGCAAACAACGCTAGATCCACTACGAGCATGACATGGCCGGTTATTTCGATGGCAGATCGGGTAAACACACTGATGCCGTCAACCCTCGCAACAGCATCACCGGCCGCATCCAAAGCAACTGCGATTGAACCAAGCACAATGAAAATCAGGGTCGCCGACAGCATGTGTAATAGCTGTTCTTTGACAATTTGATTATGACTCGCCACGAATTTCCTCCCCTGCGCATGGCCCTGTATTGTAAAGGCGAGTACCCGGCCACTGCGCCCGTCAGTGCGCGTCC
>Ga0105044_10002677_pt1 | contig 24429 bp, 20 predicted proteins | sample MAT01_FD_78092 | JGI IMG/M metagenome (GOLD analysis project Ga0105044, IMG submission 78092) | Freshwater microbial communities from Lake Fryxell liftoff mats and glacier meltwater in Antarctica - MAT-01 | ecosystem: Environmental > Aquatic > Freshwater > Ice > Liftoff microbial mat | place...
AGTGCCAAGGCACAGGCCAGCAACTATCGCTTTTGTACCATTGATCCGAATATAGGATTGGTGGATGTACCAGACCCCCGTTTGAACAAACTGGCAGCATTAGTTATTCCTGACAGAATAGTTCCCACACAAATTGAAATTGTGGATATAGCCGGGTTGGTTCGTGGCGCCAGTAAAGGAGAAGGTCTGGGTAATAAATTTCTAGGCAACATCCGTGAAGTAGATGCCATCATCCATGTAATCCGTTGTTTTGAAGACGAAAACATATTGCGGGATGAAGGAGCTATTAACCCTGTAAGTGATAAAGAAATCATTGACACCGAACTTCAGTTAAAAGATCTTGACAGCGTAGAAAAGAAAATTTCAAAAACGGAGAAGCAGATAAAGCTTGATCCAAAATACAAAGCCGAACTGGAAGTACTTTTAAAGTGTAAAGAGCATTTAGAAGAAGGAAAAAGTATCCGTGCCTTAGATTTAGACAAAGAAGAAAAAATAGCCATCGCTGATCTTTGTTTACTGACAGACAAACCTGTGTTATATGTAGCCAATGTAGATGAGCCATCTATGCACACCGGCAATAAATTCTCTGATGCCTTAAAGGAGTCGGTAAAGAATGAAAAAGCGGAAGTGATTATCATGAATAATAACATTGAAGCCCAGATAGCAGAGATGGAGAACCCTGACGACAGGCAATTATTCATGGAAGAATATAAAATGACAGAGCCTGCCCTTGACAGATTGATTCACTCTGCCTATAAACTCCTTAATCTCTATACTTATTTTACTGCTGGTGTGCAGGAAGTAAGGGCATGGACAATCCACGAAGGCTGGAAAGCTCCACAGGCTGCCAGCGTTATTCATACTGATTTTGAAAAAGGGTTTATCAAAGCTGAGGTAATCGGTTATGACGATTTCATTCAATACGAATCAGAAGCAGCTTGTCGTGAAGTTGGTAAACTACGAATAGAAGGAAAAGAATATGTGGTGAAAGATGGTGATGTGATGCACTTCAGGTTTAATGTGTAAACCCCAACCCCTAAAGGGGCTTTATTTCCCTACCATTCAAAAAAACTTATTGTTCTTATAAATCCTGTTTAAAAGAATTTATTAGAATTGAAATAACTCTTTGACCTAAGTTTTCCCTTTAGGGGGAAAGGGGTTAAAACAACGCCGTAATAGCCACCCTTCCGATATGAACCGTATTTGAAGTGCCTGATTTTCTTCCATCATATTGAAAATTCAACTCCAGGTTATTTAATAATCGTTTGCTAAACCCAAGCGACCAGAGGTAATTTTTTCCGGGCAATAATCCATCCAGCATAATGTAACTGACAGTGGTATTTGCCACATTACCACTGGCCGGGTCTTTATAGTCAATAGTGTTAAACGTAAACTTGCCGTTGATGGAACTGCTTTGGAGAATATTATACTTCGACTCAATATTAACCGAATGAGAGGAGGATTTCTGATTCCCATATAAAGGAAGGTTCTTTTTATTATCAAACTTATAACTGGTTACAACCCGGAAAGTAGTTCCTTTGATAAAAGTCATAAAAGGCTCCAAACTGTAAATAGAAAGCTGGTAATTCCTGTTGGCAAACTGTGGTGTGTATAATGCGTTTTCGCCTTTCTTACCATTTATGGTCAATGAAAAAGCCCTGCTGATATTCCATCGCCATTTTATCAGCCATTCATTCAGCTTACGGCTTTCATAGCCATACGTCAATAATGATTTTCCTGTATTCCGGAGATTACTCAAATCAATCCCCCATTTACTGCTGTACCGGTTAAATGAAGCAGTGTTCAGAATGGTGGTAGTAAGTGTTACTAATGCTGTATCATTTACATTATACTTGAATGGATTAAATTCAAACGTTCCTTTGGCGATTGATTTCTTACTGGTCTGTAATGATGTAACTACATTCAACCTTGACAAAAACTTCTTTATCCCTTTCAAATCAGGTGAAGTAAGAAGAGAACGGGGACTGATATTAAGACTGTAATTAAAAGTGGTGAAGTTCGCTTTAATAAATTGATTGGTAGGAGTAAATACACGGATAAACTTTGCCTGGTCAACAAAAGCCGCCAATTCAAATTCATTTAACTGCTGTACCCCATCGTTGTTATAATCTATCCATGCAAACTGCCCGGTACCCGCAGGCACTTCGAGGTAAGCAAAATCCCTTCGCTGCTCCTGCCCTGCACCTACTTCGTATAAAACATTACCGGTTAGCAATCCTTTCCACTCATTCATTACATACTCTGCCCGTCCAAGAATGGTTTCATCCTCTTTTTGTTTTGACACAGCAACATTATACACTTTCAATTTCCGGAACGTTGTATTCAGGTAAAACTGCCGCTTAGGATTTGCCAACAACTCTGTTTGCAGGTTAAGGTTTAAACTACGATCTCCACGGACAAAGGCCTTACTTATTGGGTATTTATCAGACCGGGTAAAGAAGGTGATGCCATACCTGTTCCTTTTAGCTTCGTCAGACTTCAGATATAACGAATAGATGTCGAAAGAAAAAGCTACTGGTGTTAATGTATCAGTAAGTTTACCCCTTACTTCATTTTTTTCAATCGCATAACCGAGACCCAACCGCCAGTTATTGATTTGCTTCATTTGTTTGCTAATATCAATTACGGGCCGCAGGAATGTACCTTTGTCCGCAGCAGTATTGAAATTAGTTATTACAAACTGGTTGTTTATTTGCCAGCCTTTCCAGGCAGCAGTATGTTGCAGTGTATTCTGGAAACCATTATACTTATCGCTGCGATTATAATTGATTAATCCGTAAGTAAGTGAATGATTGGTTTTATCCCTAAGCCCTGCAGTAGCCCTGAAAATACTTTCATTGGCAGGTAATAAAGTAAATGGCAATCCCCAATCTCTGGAGAACTCCACGGTTCTTAACCTCTCTAATGGTTTAAACTTACTTTGTACATACTCATAATCCAACGCAGTATTTAACTGCAGTTTTTTAGCAACCTGCAATATTTTCTCATTGCTTATCTGAAACTTAGCTGCCCATCCTCTGTCATCGCCATTATTTTTAGAGGAAAAAGTATTTACATCATTATTGCTGGTAGCAATTTCTGTTTTCAGCAAAGTGGTTTTGCTGAAAGCATGATCAATACCGAGGTTTACTATTTGCTGTTTCTTTGGCGTTACTAGTATTTGCACCGGTTCATATTGTCCTTGCTTCACCCCTGCTACAGGGGCCACATAGCGATACACTTTTCCATTGGCCCCGTTAAAATCAGGAATATAATTACCATTACCGGGTCTTACATCTACAAACGATAAATTGTATTTCGCCAATATAGGATTAGTAGAATACTGGTAAAAAGAATCAAGACCAATGTATATTTTTTCATACAGTATTTTACCAACAGCAAATGTATCCAGTAAGGCAGCCGGATAGAGTGCATTCTGAATACTATCCCCTATGTTGGATAGAAATTGCTTTTGCTTTGGGTCTAATACCTGATTAATAGACGAATTTTTTGCATCGCTGTTATTAAAAGCATCAATGCGGATTTTTGTTTTCTGATTAATTTCAAATTCCTGCGACAAGAATAGGTTAGCATTAAGAAAATTTCTGTCCGCATATTCAAACTCCACTTGTATGCGGCTGTCCTTTGTTATCATCCGCCGGGGTGTGAATGTAATTTCAGCAGAGTTGTAATTAATCACATAATCCTGATCTTCTCCCCGTTGCAGCAACTGGCCATCTACAAAAACCCTTTCTGTATTGGGAAGAACAATAAAAAACACTTCGCTATTAGCACCTCTTAACCGGTAAGGCCCCTGGTTACCTTCCAGTGCATCAATAAAATTGCGGGTAAATTTTCCTTTGGCAATAGAACCGCTTACTAATGTTTTGGAGTTGATGTTTTTTGAAAGGCGATTCGTTGTTTGAAAAGCGACTCCTTGTAATCGTTTATAAAAGTTCAGAAAATAACTTTGGGTCTGTCGTATATCCAAATCGCCGAGGCTTAGTTGCCAGTTTCTTTTTTTAAACTGCAGGTACACCTGGTCAAATTCATTCAGCTGCTGAGTGTTTCCATCAGGTTGTATCGGGATATTATTATCGGTAATGGCTGCCTGTATTTCGATGCTGTCGCCCAGCATACCACTTAACTGAAGGTTCAGTGTCGAATTAACAACAGCATCCTGCCGGTTACCAAAACCAATCTGACGGCCAAAGCTTCCTTCCGCTTTTAATGTACCAAAATCGAATATTCCCCGTTGCGCATTGGTAAGGCCGCTATTAAACTCAAAGGGTTTTATATAAAAGCTGTTCATCACACTATCAAAACTCATCCGTTGTGCCACCGGATTTAGCTGAAAAGAAAATACCCTGTAAGTAATAACTACTGTTTCCGTAGCGGGTTTTTTATTCCAGTATAGTATTGCTTTTACAAAATCAAGCCGGTAGTCAGAAGACGGAACATTTTCAACCGAAAAGGCACTGGGGATGATACTGATTGTATCAATGCTGATACTGTCGGCTGCCACTTTAAAAGTCTTTTGACGGAGGTTGCCGGGGGCAGTACCAGCGACAGGAAATTGAGCATTGCTCCATAGAGAAATGAATGAAAGAAAAAAGATACCGGATATTCTACGTAACAATCTCAAAAGCAATGCATTTAGCTAAAAATCGTAAAATTCGTCCTTTTTATTGCCCTAAAGTTATCCTATGATGTTAATTAAGGGAAAAGCCTCAAATTTGATTGAAAACAGTCTAAATCTCTATAGTATGATTACTTTTTTGTACCGGAACAATAAATACCAGTTTCTTCTTTTGTTTTGCCTGATAATAGCAATTTCAGGGATTGGACAAATCAATACCAATAAGAAGGTTATTTCAACTGGATACAGTAAAACAGTGTCAGCAGGGATTAATATTTCTTATGTTGAGTTTAGCCAAACCCATCCACTTGGTATTGGAGCCAATTTTAGCTGGAGTAAACATCGCTTTGGATTAATGGAGAAAAAGCTTTCGAAGCCTTTTGGGTTTATTGCTGACGGTGGTATTGATTATTACTTTGGCAAAGATGAAACAGTAAGTGGTTATTCATACAAATACAATGGGTTCACTTATATCCATGCTTATGGTGGTGCCATTTATAATTGTGGCAAACGGGGAAATATCAATTTAACTACAGGCCCGGCTCTTGGGCTGGAAGATGGATTTACCAGTTTCTTTTTGGGAGCAAATCTTAGCGGAGCTTATTTCATCAACAATAAAATTGCTGTAACACCAGGTATAAAATACATGCAGGACTTAAATGGACCTGACCCATTGGTTTCTTTTTTTTTAAAAGCAAGTTTTGCTTTTTAGCAATAAAAAAAGCCCTTAGATAAAAGAGCTTATAGAAATGAGTTAGTAAAAAATTATTTATCTGAAGCCGCCCCTGCCATCATATACTCCCTGTTCAGCCTTGCAATATTTTCAATAGAAATTTCTTTAGGACAAACGGCCTCACATGCCCCGGTATTAGTGCAAGAACCAAAACCTTCTTTATCCATCTGTGCTACCATATTTAATGCTCTTGACTTTCTTTCGGGGCCACCTTGTGGCAGCAAGGCCAAGTGAGAAACTTTAGCCGATACAAACAGTAATGCCGAAGAGTTTTTGCAAGCTGCCACACAGGCCCCACAACCGATACAAGCTGCTGCTGCAAAAGCTGCATCTGCATTATCTTTATTAATAGCAATAGTATTGGCATCCACTGCATTACCAGTGTTAACTGAAATATAACCTCCGGCCTGTATAATACGGTCAAAAGCCGAACGGTCAACTATTAAATCTTTAATTACGGGGAATGAATTAGCTCTCCAGGGTTCAATAACAATCATATCTCCATCCTTGTAAGCCCTCATGTGCAACTGGCAGGTGGTGTTAGCATGCCAGGGGCCATGCGGGCGGCCATTAATATACATTGAACATGATCCGCAAATACCTTCCCGGCAATCATGGTCAAAGGCAATAGGGTCTTTGCCTTCATGGATAAGTATTTCATTCAATACGTCAATCATTTCTAAGAAAGACATTTCAGAAGAAATGTTTTTTACGGGGTAGGTTTCAAATCTTCCTGAATCCCTTGCATTTTTTTGACGCCAAACTTTGAGAGTCAAATTCATGTTATAATGCTCCATAAACAACGGGTATAGTTCGGTTAATAATATTTTTATTTATAAGAACGTTGTGTTGGCTTCGCCACTTCAAATTCCAATTTCTCTTTATGCAATTCCCAATCACTTTCGCCTTTATATTCCCATGCCGCTACATACGCATAATTTTCATCATCTCTTTTTGCTTCGCCTTCTTCTGTCTGGCTTTCTTCTCTAAAATGGCCACCGCAACTTTCATTTCTATTGAGAGCATCTTTACACATCAACTCACCCAGCTCAATAAAATCTGCCACCCGGCCAGCTTTATCTAATTCAGGATTCATTTCATTTATCGTTCCGGGAATTTTTACATCACTCCAGAATTCTTTTTTTAATGCCTGCACATCTGCAATGGCTTTTTTCAGCCCTTGCTCATTTCTGGACATACCGCAGTATTCCCAGATAATTTTTCCTAATCGCTTATGAAAACTTTCCACCGTTTGCTTACCCTTAATATTCATCAGGGTTTCAATTCTTTCCTTCACTGCTTTTTCAGCTTGTTCAAACGCTTCATGTGTAATGGGAATTGGCTTGGTTGCAATTTCGTCTGCCAGATAATTACCAATAGTATAAGGCACCACAAAATATCCATCAGCCAGTCCCTGCATTAATGCAGATGCACCAAGCCGGTTAGCACCATGGTCGCTAAAGTTGGCTTCCCCTAATGAATACAATCCTTTTACATTTGTCATTAATTCATAATCAACCCACAGCCCTCCCATTGTATAGTGAACCGCCGGAAAAATCCGCATTGGTACATCATAAGGATTTTCACCGGTAATCTTTTCATACATATCAAACAGGTTTCCGTATTCCTCTTTTATTACCTCTTTTCCTAAACGTATCAATGTTTCTTCATCAGCTTCGCCTGAGGCGAGGTCAATGCCTAATTTGCCAGCTTCTGTCTTACCATATTTATTAATCAGGTTGTATTTGAAATCTAAGTAAACTGCTTGTTTGGTTGTACCAACTCCATAACCGGCATCACATCTTTCTTTTGCCGCTCTTGAAGCCACGTCTCTTGGTACAAGGTTACCAAAAGCAGGGTAACGTCTTTCCAGATAATAATCTCTTTCTTCTTCAGGAATATCATTTGCTTTTCTTGTATCACCTTTTTGTTTAGGCACCCAGATACGGCCATCATTTCTTAATGACTCCGACATCAATGTAAGTTTCGACTGGTGGTCGCCACTTACCGGAATACAAGTGGGATGAATTTGTGTAAAGCAGGGATTCGCAAAAGTTGCTCCTTTTTTATGAGCTTTCCAGGCCGCTGTCACATTACTGCCCATGGCATTGGTAGAAAGATAAAATACATTACCATAACCCCCGCTGCATAACAACACGGCATGACCAAAATGTCTTTCTAATTCACCATTCACCAGATTACGGGCAATAATTCCTCTCGCCTTTCCATCAATCATCACCACATCCAGCATTTCATGCCGTGCATACATTGTTACATTACCCAATGCCACTTGTCTTTCCAATGCCTGGTAAGCTCCTATCAATAATTGCTGACCCGTTTGTCCGGCTGCATAAAAAGTTCTTTTTACCTGTGTACCACCGAAAGAACGGTTATTCAGCAATCCACCATATTCCCTTGCAAACGGAACACCCTGCGCCACACACTGGTCAATAATATTTGTACTTACTTCTGCCAGCCGATGCACATTGCCTTCTCTTGAACGGTAATCGCCACCTTTAATCGTATCATAAAACAAACGGAAAACTGAATCGCCATCGTTCTGGTAATTTTTGGCTGCATTAATACCACCTTGGGCTGCGATACTGTGTGCCCGGCGTGGAGAGTCCTGGAAACAAAAAGCTTTTACCTTATAGCCCAGTTCGCCAAGAGCAGCTGCTGCCGAAGCGCCGGCCAAACCAGTACCTACAATAATAATCTCCAGCTTTCTTTTATTGGCGGGATTCACCAATTTACAATGGCCCTTATAATCTGTCCATTTATCTTCTAATCGTCCGGCAGGAATTTTTGAATCAAGCATAACAACCACTGATTACTATGATATAAAATGATTTAATACTTTTTTATTGTCATCGTTCTGTTCCCTGAGCATCGTCTGTTGTGTCACTCACTTCATCATTCTGTAATTCTACCCGGCAACCCACCCCATTTTACTAAAGCAATATATTTTCCTCAACTCGCCCCGCCCAGGCGGGGAAGTTTCCGAAAGCAATTAATTCATCAAACAAAAATATCCACATCCCTACTCAAACAGAGTGGTGTATTAATTTCAAAAGTTAAGCGACCTGCATCCCCTCTCTGGAGGGGACGAAGCATCTTCCTTTAAAGAACTATTCGAAAGGGATGGGTTTATTTCACCCATCCTAAATAAAAACTCACCGGCATCAATGCAAAGGCAAGAGGAACGATAACTGAGAAACCAATTCCGATTACATTCAATAAAGCCAGGTATTTTTTATTACTTACACCAATTGTTCTGAAAGAGCTTTGAAATCCATGTAGTAAATGCCAGGCCAAAGAAAAACATCCCAGTATATATAAAATCACAACCCAACCCACCTGAAACACTTCTTTCATTTTATCATATAAAGAAATTTCAGGCCCCAACAGCCATCCTTGATTATTACGATTGGGTACCCAAAAATGTAAAAGGTGCATAATCAGGAATAGTAATATTAATGTACCTAACAAGCCCATACTACGGCTGTACCATTTGCTGCCCTTATTGCCCATTGCCACCGCATAGCCCTTTTTTCTTTTGCTGCGATTCTGAAATTCCAGCATCAATCCCTGGATAATATGCAATAGAATACCCACCATCAATCCAATTTCCAAAATGCGGGGTACAATGTTTGAACCCATAAAATGAGCTCCAGCCTCAAACATCTTGCCTCCATCATTAGCCCATATAGTAGCATTCAACGATACATGTATAATCAGGAAGAGAATCAGAAAAATACCCGTCAGTGCCATTACCCACTTTTTGCCAATCGAAGAAGTAAAGAGTTCAGACCATTTCATATTAATAACTTATAGGGAGAAATCCGGTTTCGGCAAAAATACTACCCGAAGGCCAAAAACTGACAAAAGTTTTACATTATAAGCACCTATTTCAGAACCCGGCTTAAAGGGTCAATTACCCAACCTTGCCATCAGCTCATTATCTATCTTTTTAAACAAATGAAAAGGCTTGTAAGTTCTCCAGTTGTCCAATTCCATTAGCTCTACATAGCGGTTCAGCCGGGCATGTTTAAAGTCGTATTGGGTTTGCTCCGGCATGTTTAAACAAACCATCCAGCCGTTTTCATCTGTCACTTCTTCAAACAGTTCTTCGTAATAATCCTTTATATCACTGTGGTAGTTGAGTACATTCTCGCCGATTAAAATAAACTTGTAAATACCCTCTCTCATGAACTTTTCTAACACTTCCCGTTTCAATTCCATGATGTCGTTTTCAATCGCATCATTCCACTCACCTATCATTTCAATGACGGCATACTTTTCTTCATAATCTGCCAGCAATACTTTCAGGTACAAGGTCCGGCTGCCAAAATCATCCCATTGCGGATGGATGTAAAAATTGTAAACTGTTTGGGAAAATTCAAACTCAGAATAGGTTCTTCCATAAAAAGGAGATCTTTCGTCTTCCTCACTTATATAAATGTAACGCCAGTTATAAAAAGGTTCAATGTCCTGCATAATCTGTACAAAATTACTGACAGAATGCAATCACAACAAATAAGCAGGCGAATTAAATATTCAGTATTTCAAATAATGCTTTCAGGAGCATAAATCCGAATATTAAAAATAAACGGCGGCGGTTTCTGCCGTTTTCCCGGTCTTCAATAAAAAATAAATATCGCAGGGGCAGGTAGAAAAATAAAAAAAGGATGGACAGGAAGACAAACAGGAACCATATATCACCTATTGTTTTTGTTGAAGCCCTTGATAACATGGCCATTACTCCTTTTTCCCAAAAGACAAAGGACAATATGGATACTCCAGCAATTAAAAGAATATCAGCCAACAGTTCCATCCGGAATAAATAACCTACAGAAAATTTGTTCCTGCTTTTCCGTTTGCTTTTGGTGCGATAAACCAGCCAGGTGATAAAAAGGGATACAATACCAGCAATGATTATCAACTGCCAGCTTCCGTCATTTTTTTCAGTAACCCGTGGAAGGCGAAATATAGACCGCAGCGGTCGTTCCGACAATATAAAAACAAAAAGCATAATGAACCAATGGCCGACCCCTAAAAATAAAAAATAAGGAACAGGCCTGATTGCTTTGCCCGAGTGGATTAGACGGTAACTAAGTGGTAAATGTTTTAATGCCGCCCCGCAAGTGTATAACAACAATGCTGCGAGCATCCAGTAATAAAAACCCGGAGACCGTATAAAATCTGTAATGGTAGGAAATATAAACCCCAGCAAAAAGCTAATGGAAATAACTGACCAGTCAAACATAGCAGCCCTGTTGTTAAGTATGTAATCTTTGGGGGCTATCATTGACTTAGTGCTATTCAGGATTTACTTAATAAAAATTCTTTCAGGGCTGAGTAATCAGCAGGAATAAAGATGCTGAGCTTGTCCTTTTTCATAATCGGCTGAAGCGAAACGGGAACTGCGATAGCCTGACCAGTGGTTTTTTCAACGGCCTCCGGAAATTTAACCGGGTGGGCAGTTTCAAGGAATATCCCATTATCAGCAGGATGATTCGCCAAATATTGCAATAATGCAAGATAACCAACGGCACCATGTGGGTCTGCGAGATAATTATATTTATCAAACACTTCCTTTATGGTTGCCAGCGTTTCTTCATCAGTAATAGTAGCTGAGGATAATTTATTTTTTATTTCTGGAAACTGGTGCTTAAATATTTCCAGTATCCTGACAAAATTACTTGGGTTGCCCACATCCATTGCATTACTTAATGTAGCAACAGCCTGTTTTGGTTTTAATTGCTGTGAGTGCAAGTATTCAGTCACAATATCATTAGCATTGCAGGCAGCAATAAAATGTTTAACCGGTAATCCGGATTGCATAGCCAGTATTCCTGCACAAATATTTCCAAAGTTGCCGCTGGGAACAGAAATAACCGGCGGATTGCCCCCACCCCCTAAAGGGGAGTTGAGCCATTGTTTGTAAGCAAAGAAATAATAAAACTGTTGTGGCAGCCATCTTGCTACATTGATAGAATTGGCAGAAGTAAGAAAAAGTTTATCCGTTAATTCCGTATCTGTAAAAGCCGCTTTCACCATAGCCTGGCAATCATCAAATGTTCCCTGTACTTCTAATGCGGTGATATTTTTTCCTAATGTGGTCAATTGTTTTTCCTGCACGGGGCTTACTTTGCCTGAAGGATAAAGAATTACCACTTCCACCCCATCCACATCATAGAAACCATTAGCTACGGCGCCGCCAGTATCTCCTGACGTTGCTACAAGAACGGTTACGGTACGGTTCAGGTCGCTTTCAGCGTCCCGATCCACAAAATAGCCGAGGCAGCGGCTCATGAACCTGGCACCAATATCTTTGAATGCCAATGTGGGGCCATGGAATAATTCCAGTGAAGAAATGTTCTCATTCACTTTTATCAAAGGAATTGGAAAGTTCACTGTTTCACTTACTATTTGGAAAAGCTTTTCTTCAGTAATTGTACCGCCCACATAGGGCTTAATAACCCTGAACGCAATTTCCTCATTAGAAAAGTCAGCAATGTTTTCTATCAAAGCCTTGTCAACCTGTGGAATTTCTTCCGGAAAATATAACCCTTTATCCGGGGCTTGCCCTTTAATGGTTGCTTCTTTGAAGTCAACAATTGGTGATTGTTTATTTGTACTATAGTATTTCAACGCCTTTCTTATTAATGGTTGTTACATACGTATTATAATCAATTCCTATTTTGTTATAAACATCCTTCATTACTGATTCAATCGCCTTAGCAGTTTTTTCTTCCTTACTAAGCATGAATATAGAGGGCCCGGAGCCAGAGATGCCTCCACCTAATGCACCAGCTTCTTTACAATTTGTTTTTACTTCATGAAAGCCGGGAATAAGGATACTCCGGATTGGTTCTATAATCACATCTTCTAATGAACGACCAATAAGGTCTAAATCATTTTTCATAAACCCTGCAACCAACCCTGCAATATTTCCCCATTGCTTAATGGCATCTTTCAATAAAACCTGCTGACGTAAAATTTGTCTTGCATCAGAAGTTCTTACTTCTATCTGCGGATGTACTACTGTTACAAATAAATCAGGTGAAGCCAGGTGAATTATATCCAACGGGTGAATACTGCGGATAAGTGTTACTCCTCCTAATATACAAGGCGCAATATTATCTGCATGCTTTACTCCGGATGCAAGCTTTTCTCCATTCATAGCAAATTGCACCACTTCATCACTAGAAAAAATATTTCCCAATAAATGATTAGCAGCAACGGCTGCTCCTGCTGCACTCGCCGCACTGGAGCCAATACCGCTTCCGGGTTTAATATGCTTTTCTATCGTTACTTCAAACCCAACAGTACCACCCACTTTCTCCATCACAGATAAAAAAACAACTCCGGCTACATTCTTTTCCGGTTCGGCAGGTAAATTATAATTGTCCCGGTTATGAATAATGACTTTTGGTTCATCCAATAGTTTCACTTCCATTATATCATACGGCTCATTCAAAGCCATACCAAGAATATCAAAGCCACAAACAAGGTTTGCAACAGTACCGGGAGATTTTATTCTTACTTGTTTCATTACTGTTATTAAATTAGAAATAAGGAACAGAAAAATAAACAATGAGAAAGTAATTTACACTTCCAGAAGCCATCCTTTCTTATTTCTTATTCCACCTTTCTGATTTTTTATTTTCTACACTTTACTTGCCCTCATAATATCTGCAAATACACCACTTGCTGTTACCTCTGCACCTGCACCGGCTCCTTTTACCACCATTGGTTGTTCTTTATAGCGATTAGTATAAAACAATACAATATTATCTTTTCCGTATAGATGGTAAAGGTCATGCTTTGGATCTATATGTTGTAATCCGACAGAAGCTTTTCCATTGTCAAAAGAGGCAACAAATTTAAGTATGCAGCCATCTGCCTTTGCTTTATCCAATAATTTTTTGAAATGTGCTTCTTCCTTTGCCATGGCAGCATAAAAATCTGCTACACTGCCCTGCATACAACTGGCTGGCATAAAGGAGTTGTTAGCAATATCCTCCATTTCCATCGTTTCTCCTGCTTCCCGTGCCAGTATCAATATTTTTCTCATTACATCCGTTCCACCAAGGTCAAGCCTTGGGTCTGGTTCGGTATAGCCTTCATCTTGTGCCTGTTTTACCACATCGGCGAAAAGACGACTGCCATCATAATTATTAAAAACAAAATTTAATGTGCCGCTTAATACCGCCTGCATTTTATTTACCCGGTCACCACTATGTACCAAATCACTCAACGAAGCAATAACCGGCAATCCGGCACCCACATTCGTTTCGAACAAGAACTGACTGTTGAATTCTCTTGAAAGATCTTTTAATTTTTTATAATTGCTATACGCAGAAGATGCCGCTACTTTGTTACAGGCAACTACTGAAATACTTTTTTGGAGAAACTGGTCGTACACCATTGCTACTTTATCATTCGCTGTTATATCAACAAAAACAGAATTACGAAGATTCCGGCTGATGATCTCGTCTATAAATTTTTGAAGGCTGGCTGTTTCTCCTGCATCCAATTTTTCTTTCCAATTATTAAGATCAATCCCTTCTTCATCAATCAGCATTTTTCTGCTATTAGATAATCCAACTACTCTTACCTGCAGGCGCATTTGCTGTTGCAGAAAATCTAATTGCTGCTTCAACTGACCCAATAGTTTAGCCCCCACATTGCCAGTACCGGTGATGAACAAGTTTACCTGTTTATAGGTTGTTTCAAAAAACTCTTCATGCAGAACGTTGATAGCTTTGCGTACATCCTTGGTCGCTATAACTGCCGAAATATTTTTTTCAGAAGAACCTTGTGCAATAGCCCGGATATTAACACCATTTCGGCCCATGGCACTAAACATTCGTCCGCTGATACCAGTATGATTTTTCATACTCTCCCCTACCAGTGCTACAATGGAAAGCTCTGCCTCAATTATCAATGGTTCCACTTTTTGCAATGCAATTTCATTGGCAAATGCAGCATCCACCACCTGCTTGGCTTTTTCTACCGAGGAAGAATCAATACCAACACAAATAGAATGCTCTGAAGAACTTTGTGTAATTAAAATCACATTTATCTTCTCACTGCTTAATGCTTCAAACAATCTTTTAGAAAAACCGGGAATACCAATCATCCCACTTCCCTCAAGGCTTATCAATGCAATATTGTTGATACTAGAAATTCCTCTTACTATATCTCCTTTCCCTTTTGTCAGCGATTCTATCACAGTTCCTTTATCAGCAGGAGCAAAAGTATTTTTTATCCAAACCGGTATTCCTTTACTCATCACCGGCTGAATGGTTGGCGGGTAAATAACCTTAGCACCGAAATGAGATAGTTCCATCGCTTCCTGGTATGAAATATTAGGTATGATACGGGCATTGTTTGTCAGCCGTGGGTCTGCCGTCATCATACCACTTACGTCTGTCCATATTTCCAGCAGGTCTGCTTGTAAGGCAGATGCCAGTATAGCAGCTGTATAATCTGACCCACCTCTTCCAAGAGTTGTTGTAACTCCATTCCTGTCTGCTGCAATAAAACCGGGGAGAATAAATAAAGAAGACTTTTCACCCAAAAAGAAATCATTGATTTTTTTATCTGTTGCAACAAAATCAACTTCCGCAGAAGTAAAATCGGAATTAGTCGTTATCAGTTCTCTTGCGTCTTTCCAAACTGCATCTGTTCCGTCTGCTTTAAACTTGGCAGCAATTATTTGTGATGAAAGCCATTCGCCATAGCTGCCGATCCTGTCTTTTGATCTTGCCGTCAATTCTCTTAACAGGAAAATGCCGTTACAAATATCTTCTATCTCGTTACATGATTTTTTTACTAAACTCAACAACTGGCTTTGCTGCGCAACAGGTATCAGTTGCTTTACTGCTTCAATATGCCGTTGTTCTATCGTTGTTAGTTTTTCCTTGTACAATTCATCCCCATCAGCCGCTAATGCTGCTGCACCCAGCAGCAAATCTGTAACACCACCCAGTGCAGATACTACAACTACCGTTGTATCTTTCTTTACTGTTTCCTTTACAATAGCAACTACTTTACTGATATTTTCTGCGTTGGCAACTGAAGTGCCTCCGAATTTTAAAACCTGCATAATTGAAATTTGAATGTTGAAAATGATATGAAGCGATAAGCGACTTTCGTCTTCTTACAGCAAACTGCCCATGTATTGATATGAAAATGTAGAACCCTTAACGGGTTGTTGTGGTAGTTGCTGATGTAATGAAATTTATCACAACAGAAGTAGTACCGGTATGTGTGTAGTTATTTACCACTTTGTATTTGTCAGAGATGCAATATAGATAGAAATTAGCAAAAAGCAAATCATTTAGCAACAGAATCGGCAGCTTTTTTTACGCTGCCGTATTTTAAGAGCAGGTCTTTGGCTATTTCATAATCCGTCATTTTTACTCTTTCCATCAGCATTTTAGTTCCTCTGTCAACCAACTTATCGTTCGTTAGTTGCATATTCACCATTTTATTATCTTCTACCCTTCCCAGCTGAATCATTACAGAGGTCGAAATCATATTCAACACTAATTTTTGGGCTGTACCACTTTTCATTCTTGTACTGCCAGTTACAAACTCAGGTCCTACAACAACTTCTATCGGAAAATCGGCAGCAGCACTAACCGGTGAATCGGGATTGCAGGAAATACTTCCTGTAATGATTCCCCTTTTTCTGCATTCTTCCAATGCACCAATAACATATGGAGTTGTTCCACTTGCAGCTATTCCAATTACTACATCCTTATCACTTACATCATATTCCAATAAATCCTTCCAGCCCTGCTCTTTATCATCTTCAGCAAATTCAACTGCTGTAGTTATTGCTTTTTCTCCACCGGCAATAATACCTATCACTAACCCGTAAGGCACCCCATACGTTGGTGGGCATTCACTGGCATCTACAATCCCTAATCTACCGCTGGTACCTGCGCCAATATAAAACATTCTGCCACCCATCAGCATTTTGTCACTCGCCACTTCCGCCAATTTTTCTATCTGAGGGATTGCTTTTCCAACTGCTTCTGGAACAGTTGTATCCTCTGCATTAATATTCTCCAGTATCTCACCCACCGTCATTTTTTCAAGGTGACGGTAATTGCTCGATTGTTCTGTTATTTTTTTAAATGCCATGCTTCCATTCTTTTTAACGGTGATACTCTACTAATCCTTCCATCGGATTCTTCATTATTTTGCCCAGTTCAAACTCATAACTGTTGCAAAGTTGCTGCAACACATCCTTAAAACCAAATGCAACACTTCCGGCAAAGTGTATGGGCAGTGTCCAGGTTTCCCTGTACTTACAAAGATGGCTAAAGAAAAAATCATTTAAACCATCTTCAATAATATTCTCAATCATATAATGCCCCCGGTTATCCGCCAGGAACCTGGCGTAGCTGGCAAGATAACGGTTAGGTAAAGGCTTTTTATATACGTTCTCCAATATTTCAGCCGTATTGGTAGTATAAGTTAAATCAAATCTTCCTCTCAGTTCATCATCAAAAGTGCCATACAGGTAATACTGAATTACTTTTTTACCGAGATAGGCACCGCTTCCTTCATCCCCTAACACATAACCAAGGCCGGGACTGTTTTTTACAATCTTCTTTCCATCGTAGTAACAAGAATTGGAACCAGTACCAAGAATACAGGCCACCCCTTTTTTTTCCCCGCACAAAGCCCTGGCAGCTCCCATCAGGTCGTGGTTTACATTTACTCTGGCACCTTCAAAAACTTTACTTACCGCTTTCTTTACTGATTTTGCATTGACCGGGTTGGCACAGCCAGTACCATAATAATAAACCTCTTCCACCTCAACATTTTTCAGTTTCGGTTTCAATTCTTTTAATAATAACTCAGTTATTTGTCCTGTATTGAGAAAATAAGGGCTGATGCCTTGTGTAATTATGGTTTTTTTTCTGCCGTTAGTTAGCAAGCACCATTCTGCCTTTGTTGCTCCGCTATCTGCTATGAGTATGGTTGATGGCATATACTTATTAAGCATTTCTGGTTTCTTTAAAAATGAAGGGTATCTCTGAAAACCCTCCAAGAGTTAACCAAAAGAAACTCTTTTTGAGTAGAGAACTCTTGTATGGATTATTTTTTAGAGATGCCCTGAATTTTATCAGGCAACCGTATAGTTTCTGAACCGGCCATGAAACAAGTAACCAGCAACCAGCAACTTTTGGTTATTTTGCGTCAAATTACATAATAAAGGTGTATGATGGGGAATAAAAAATTGCAGGTTTGGCTGCCGCTGCTTTTTTCGATTGTAATGATAGTGGGAATGCTTTTTGGCTATAACCTGGGCAGCCAGAGTGGCAACAGTAAAGGTTTCTTTTCTTCCAATAGTCGTAGTTCGCTACAGGAAGCTGTTGACCTGATTAAGTTGAGATATGTTGATTCCGTCCGTATTGACTCATTAGAAGGCCGGGCTATACAGGAAATGATGAGTGAACTTGACCCCCATTCAGTTTATTTTCCACCGTTTGATTTAAAAGCAGCTAATGAAGACCTCGCCGGAAACTTTGAAGGCATCGGTGTTCAGTTCAATATTTTCAGTGATACGGTAAATGTGGTGTATGTAATGCCAAACGGCCCCAGCGATAAAGCTGGTTTGCAAATAGGCGATAAAATTCTGGCTGTAAATAATGTGCCCCTTACATATAAGGTGGCTAATATTGACAGTATAAAAAAATATATCCGTGGTGAAAGAGGTTCGAAAGCTGTAATGCAAATACTGAGAGGAAGTAAAATACAAAGTATAACGGTAACCAGGGGTACCATTCCTGTTTCGTCTGTTGATGCTGCTTATATGGTTGATAAAATAACCGGCTATATCAAACTGAATAAATTCACTGAAAACAGTTACGAAGAGTTTATGCAGGCTATGGAAAATCTGCAAAAGCAAGGATTAAAAAGTCTTGTTTTTGATTTGCGGGGAAATGGCGGAGGCTTTATGAATGAAGCCGTGGATATGGCAGATGAATTTTTAGAAGGTGATAAATTAGTAGTGTACACAGAGGGAGTCAACAGTAAGAAAAGAGAATATCGTTGCAAACGCCCCGGTTTGTTTGAAAAAGGCAAATTAATATTGCTGGTAGATGAATTAACAGCCAGTGCCAGCGAAGTATTAGCCGGTGCCTTGCAGGATTGGTGCAGGGCAACCATCATTGGCCGCAGAACTTTTGGAAAAGGCTTGGTACAGGAGCAGTATCCCTTAAGTGATGGTTCAGCAATTCGATTGACTATTGCAAGGTATTATACACCGCTTGGCCGCAGCATTCAGCGTTCCTATCAAAAAGGGAAAAAAGTTTATATGGATGAATTGTGGGACCGGTATAGCAGTGGTGAAATGCTGTCTGCCGATTCATTAAAAATTCATAATACCGGGAAAATATTTACCACCAGTTGCAAAGACACTCTGTTTGGTGGCGATGGCATCACTCCCAATATATTTGTTCCGATTGATACCAGCCGTGCCATGCAAAAAATGCTGCGGCTTGTAAGCGATGGCAAATTCAATAGCTATATTTATAATTACTTTCTCCAGCATAAACAGCAGATAGAGCAATATCCTGCTGCAACCGATTATGCCAATAATTTTAACGGGGCTGATATATTGAATAATATTATCAATGCAGCTCCCGATTCTTTACGACTCAAAATGTTTTCTGTACAGGAAAAAGCATTACTTCAACAGCGACTGAAAGCATCACTGGCAAGGTATAAATGGAGAGAGTCTGGTTTTTATCAGGTACTGAATAATGAGGATATAGTTTTTAAAAAAGCAATTGAACAATTGGCAAAATAAAAAAGTCCCGCCTCGTTTAAAACGAGGCGGGACTTTTGGATAAGGTGTGTTGTAACTTTTATATTTTGTCTTTATTATCATCCCACCACTTCTTCTCAATCCGGTAAGAACCAAACAAGCCAAGGCCGCCGCCGATTGCTATAAGAGCAAAGTAAATAGGTACATTTCTTCCTCCATCATGATGGCCATGTTGATTTATTTCTGTCGGTAACATATAATTATCCATTAAATAAGCCAGAAACAATCCTAGACCAGCTCCTATCAGCAATAAAGCCCATTTGAGGTTTTTGTAAGGAGCAGGCCGGTTGGCAAACTCTTTTGGGTTCATCCCTTTTTCAATCATTGCCAGGTTTTGGCGGGTTTTTAAATAATAAATACCAAATACCATGGCGAATCCACCGGCGAACATGGTTACGGGTACTATTGCTTCTGCTCCATTCATAATTGTAAATTTTAAAGTTAGTGTTTTTGTTATCGATTCTTCTAGGACTACCCCTCTTTCAAAGAGGTTACAGTTTAAAAGAATTTTTTGGAACTGGTTTACAGGATATATGACTACAGCTTATAAGAAGTGGTTACAGACTATCAAAGAGTTTCTTATTCCCCTTTAGGGGTTAGGGGTAAATAAACGTAACTTGTACTGTAACCTAACTGATTATCATGTAGTCTTACTACCAGAATGTCAACCGGACTGAATGATAATGAAATCATTAGCAAAGTGCTAAGTGGTGACTACCAGGCTTATGCCGGGTTGGTGAACCGTTATCAAAACTATGTTTTTACCCTCACCCTTCGGATTGTAAAAAACCGGGAAGATGCAGAAGAAGTGGCGCAGGATGTATTTATAAAAGCCTATAAATACCTGGCTGATTTCAGGGGGGCTTCAAAATTTACCACTTGGCTTTACACCATAGTCAACAATACCTCCATCAGCTTTTTGAGAAAAAAGAAATTGGATATTCATTCATTGGATAATGAAAAAATATTTGAAATGGCCGACAACCAGGATTCTGGAATGAGAGCAAATATGGTAGAACAAAAATCGAAATTAGCGATGGTGAATGAGGCAATTGGTTTATTAAACCCTGATGATGCACAAATCATCACCCTGTTTTATAAAGCTGAGCAGTCGCTGGAAGAAACGGCACAGGTATTGGGGATAGAAGTAAATGCGGCAAAAGTCCGGTTGCACCGTGCCAGAACGAGATTAAAAGAAAAAATGGAAACTTACTATGCTGAAGAAGTAAGAAATTTATAGCCCCTGTCCCCTAAACTGGGACTTAGGTTTGATTTTAATAAAAAAATTATACAAGTCATGAATTTAAAAGGAGGTCTGATATGAAAGAAAACCATGTAAACTCCCCTTTAGGTGCTGGGGGTATCGAGGAACGCCTCTGGAATTTCATTGACGGAACTGTTTCCGCCAAGGAAAAATCGGTGATTGAGCATTTGTTGCAAAGCAACGCTGAATGGAAAGAAAAATATAACGAGTTATTGCAGATAAATGAATTATTGCAATCATCTGATCTGGAAGCCCCTTCCTTGCGGTTCAGCAAAAATATAATGGAAGAAATTTCAAAGCTTCATATTGCTCCGGCCACTAAATCATATATCAATAAGAAAATTATCTGGGGCATCGGCTTTTTCTTTATCGCTATGCTTGTTGGATTTCTTATCTATGGTTTTGCACAAATGAGTCTTACAGGTGGAGAAGAAACTATTTTATCAAAAGATATTATTAAAGTTGACTTCAGCAAATTCTTCAGTAACACCTGGGTAAATGCTTTTATGATGATTAATATAGTGATTGGGCTGGTGCTACTGGATAATTATTTAAGTAATAAAAGAAAAGAGTTCAGGAAACAAGTATAAAAACAAATAAAGAAGCTTGATGATAAATTATCATTGAGTCCGGTACGCCTCTTCTGATCCTGAGTTTATCAAAGGACAGAGGAGGCTTTTATTTTTGATTAACATGTACTCCCACCTAAAATCTTACCTTTGCTGTGAAGAAAACTTCATTATGGATATTAAGAACAACATACTGGAAACTATCGGGAATACCCCGCTGATTAGGCTAAATAAAATTACCAAGGACCTGCCTTGTACTGTATTGGCCAAAGTAGATTATTTCAATCCCGGTAATTCTATTAAAGACCGGATGGCATTAAAAATGGTGGAAATAGCAGAGCAGGAAGGTAAACTGAAACCCGGCGGTACTATCATTGAAGGTACAAGTGGTAACACCGGGATGGGATTAGCATTGGCTGCAATAGTAAAAGGGTACAAATGTATTTTCGTTACTACTGATAAACAATCAAAAGAAAAAGCTGATATCTTAAAAGCTGTTGGTGCTGAAGTAATTGTTTGTCCAACCAACGTAATGCCGGAAGACCCAAAAAGTTATTATAGTGTGGCAGCAAGGTTGGCGAAGGAAGTACCGAACTCCTACCACATGAACCAGTATGATAACCTGGCAAACCGGTTGGCCCATTATGAAACAACCGGCCCCGAAATATGGAATCAGACAGATGGGAAAATCACTCACCTCGTTTCTACAGCAGGAACAGGCGGTACTATTACCGGAGCAGCACAATACCTGAAAGAAAAAAATCCCGACATACAAATATGGGCTATTGATGTATTTGGTTCATTGCTTACAAAATATTTCCGCACCGGTGAAATAGATATGAATGAAGTGCATCCTTATATCAGCGAAGGTTTTGGCGAAGACTTTGTGCCAAAGAATTATGATATGAATATGATAGATTACTTTGAACAGGTGACAGATAAAGACGGAGCAGTGATGGCAAGAAAACTGGCAAAAGAAGAAGGATTATTTTGCGGCTATAGTGCTGGCAGTTGCATACAGGGATTAATGCAATTAAAGGGCAAATTAAAAAAGGATGATTTAGTTGTTTGCATCTTTCATGACCACGGCAGCCGTTATATTGGCAAAATTTATAATGACCAGTGGATGATAGAAAGAGGATTCCTTGATGTAAAAACATTTCGTGATGTGGTAAGTGCAAGAGGAACCAAGCGTTTGATTACTGTTGATGCTTCGCAAACAGTTTTAGAAGCCGTTGAGTTGATGAAGAAGTATGATATAGAACAAATCCCCGTAATGAATGGTAATGGACCACTTGGTGCTATCAGTGAAGGTGGTTTATTTCAAAAAATATTCAATAATCCTGAGATAAAGCACTCCACCGTACAGGAAGTGATTGAACCATCTTTCCCGGTTGTGGCATTTGATACTCCGGTAGAAAGATTAAGTAATCTTATTAACAAGGAAAATGGGGCTGTACTGGCAAAAGATGAGGCTGGCAGTTATCATATCGTTACCAAGTACGATGTAATTCAGGCACTCGGCAATTAACACACAATAAGCAGAACATTGATTAAAAACAAGACCGCTAACGATGCCGGAACCTTTTTCCCGTAAAACTACGATAGGAATGATGTGCAATACCGCAGCCAAATACTGGCAGGTATACGATGAATGTGGTAAATACCGTCGTAAAAAAATTGGGTTGTTTTGCTCTATAATACTAACGAACTGCCAATTATATTTGTCTTCTGATTATCCAATACCTAAAGAAAGAAACCAAACCAAATCCTAAAGAAAGACCAAAACCAAATCCTGTAGAAAAACCAAACCCAATCCTAAAGAAAGACCAGTTAAAGATCCAAAGTCCAATTCGAAAAAACCAATTAAAGTCCAGATCCATTCGAAAAACCATCCTAAAGTCCAAAAGAGATCCATTGAGAAACCAACCCGAGTGTCACCGTGTCCAAATCCAATGAAAAGATTCAAAGTCCGGAACCCTCCTGCTAAACCCAAAATTTAGCAGGAGGCGCGGTGAACTTCACAACTCTTTCCTTTTACAATTTTTTCAATTCTATTTTTACTGAGTTATTTGTTTGCAGTAGTCTGCGATTCTGATCTTTGTGGAACGTACCGGATTCGAACCAGTGACCCCTACTCTGTCAAAGTAATGCTCTAAACCAACTGAGCTAACGTTCCGGGGCAATAAAAATAGTAGTTTTCAACATTCTTTTCTTTCCCGGTGCAACTTTGCTACTTTTAAATTGTCATTTAAGTAAATGGAGAAATACCAGGTTACCATACATTTTGAAATAAGTGAGGAATTCATGGAGTTAGTGCTACCTCATCGTACTTATATTAATTTCCTTATTAATAAAGGAACGATTGACCATTATGCAGTGAGCATGGAAACACAACGGTCGTGGATTACGCTGAATGCAGATAGAAAAAAAGAAGTAGAAAAAATTCTGACAAAGTCTCCCCTCTTCAAATTCTGGACTTACGAAATTGATGAGCTGTTTGTTTTAGATGGTCAGCATTATCGCCTGCCGGAAGTAAATCCCAATTGAATTATTTTTTAGCCGCCCATTTTGGTTTCTGTTGCAGCACCTTTTTATAAACAGGACAATCTTCTGCATGTGCCCCGGGCAAGTAGCCGGTACTCATTAAAAACTCTTTTACAATTTCACCACCAGTAAACCGAAAAGTTATTTTAAAAAGCTTTACCCATTCTTCTTTTGTTTTTGGGTGATGTGTATCTAACCAGTTTTTAAATGATCCGGACTCATTCTGAATTATTTTAATAGCTTTTGCATTATGTACAGCCGCTTCAATCTTTAACCTGTTGCGGATAATACCTGCATCAAGCATCAGCTTTTCTTTTTTCTTATCGGTGTATCGGGCTACTTTATCAATATTAAAATCATCAAAAGCTTTGAAGAAGTTATCTTTCTTCTTCAAAATTGTTTCCCAACTCAACCCCGCCTGATTTATTTCTAATATCAATCTTGCAAACAACAGGTTATCGTCATCAATCGGAAAGCCGTATTCTTTGTCATGATAATCCTTGTGGACGGTGTCTTTTCCTTTCTTTTGAACAAATTCGCAGTAAGTTGTAGCCATACAATCAATTTGGGCTGAAAATAGGGTAAAAATATTTTGTCTGAAAACTGCTGCACCCCTATCTTTGCCGTCCCGAAAAAGGGAGTTTAGCTCAGCTGGTTCAGAGCATCTGCCTTACAAGCAGAGGGTCGGCGGTTCGAACCCGTCAACTCCCACTTAATAATTAAGCAGTTATGATTTTTCATAGCTGCTTTTTTGTTTTTGTGACCTCAAATGTGACCTCAGATTTATTAATAAAGGAAGTTGCAAAACAAAGAAAG
>Ga0105044_10002678_pt1 | contig 24429 bp, 18 predicted proteins | sample MAT01_FD_78092 | JGI IMG/M metagenome (GOLD analysis project Ga0105044, IMG submission 78092) | Freshwater microbial communities from Lake Fryxell liftoff mats and glacier meltwater in Antarctica - MAT-01 | ecosystem: Environmental > Aquatic > Freshwater > Ice > Liftoff microbial mat | place...
ACCTGCTACGTAATTTTTGGGATGTGGCTTCAGAAATTCATTTACAAGACGTGTCTTGCCAATGCCTGCCTCGCCTCTGATACCGGCGACGACTGGCGGCTCTTCTGAATTGTTTGTTATGTGTGTTTTTTTGAGATCCTTTAAAGCTGTAAGTTTCTTCTTTTGTGTGAAGTATATCCTGCGTAGTTCCGAAAGTTCATTTGCTCTTCCGGTCAGTGGTATGTCCTGATCTCTTTTTATCCGGGAGATCCTTTCATCAATGTTTGCCCGTTTCTTATAAGTGTCTTTCAGCTTTATAAGCTTGACATCACCTGCAGTCTTATTCAGTGAGTAACTTTGAAGTTTGCTGAGCTTATCCGGCATATTGAAAATTTTTGTAGATCCTTTTGATTGAAATGATTTTGTCGGGGAACTGCTAAACTTACAAAATGCACTCTTGAAATTAAATGTTATTTTTTTTAAGTTTGAATTGAAGGAAAAAAATGATAACTCCCCCGACCATTCGTAAATATTTTTGTTCGTATAAATTTCATCAAGTATAAGAATTACTAAGACAGTTTTATTCTTCGTAAATAAACCTGGAAATTTTTTATTAATAAAATCAGCTTTTAGAAAATTCTCTCTAGGCTTTCATAAAGAAGGTTTTCAAAAAGGTTGAACAAATCCCTTACAAATATGAAAAAATTCTTATTGTTATTAATTATTACATTCTCTCTTGCATCAAATTCTAATTCACAACAGCCTCCCGCAACCCCGGAAATTAAAATTGTTGAAATACTATCGGTTAAAAGTGTAAATAGTGAAGAGGCAATAAATACTATTGAATACAATTCTTTGATTGCCGTTACCTTAAAAGATACAAATTACTTTAACACAATAATCAATACTCTCGGCTTTGAAAACAAGCAGATCTACTTAGCATTTAACGGTTACAAATTTCCAAATTATTTTCTGAAAGAGTACAACGAAAGAGATAATGTACTCTACTTCGATTTTTATCATCAGGAAAAGAATTTTAATCTGAAAGAATTCTTCGGATCAAGTTTTGCAAATCCTATTGATGTAAAGTTTGACATCGTTTATAACGGCAAGATCATTTCTCAGGCCGGTAAAGCTATAAAAATACAATTCTATGAGCATTACAGGTTGATTCTCGCTTGTATAACACTTCTTGTGTTTTGGGCGATTGTTATCTATGTATCAACCAAAACAAATCTATTAAAGCAACGGGTTAAAGTCTACGATAGGGAAAAAAAAATAATATTAGCAGAGGCAGATTTTGAACAATACAGTCTTGGAAGATTTTTCGCGTTAATGTGGACAGGAGTGATTGCCTCAATTTATTTATTTTTTTATATACTGGCTTCTCAGATACCGGAGCTACTCGGCAGTACTCTTGTTTTACTGGGAATAACATTGGGAACTACTCTTGTAGGTGAAACAAAAACTCCGACTAAGCCACAAGTTAAATCAAATACTAATAATACTTTTTTTCAACAAATACTTGATGACAAGAATGGTCCGAGCATTGACAGATTTCAGGCGTTGGTCTTTAATATTATTTTTTTGGTAATATTTATTTCGTATGCTGTGGCTGTATGGGAGTTTTATCAGTTCAATGAGTATCAGCTTGGGTTGATCGGAATTGCAAACGGGGCATTCTTAGGATTTAAATTAATGAAATAATAATTGCAAATATTTTTTAAAAATAGTAATCAAAACCTAAAATATATGAAAACTTTAGTATTCATACTTATTATATTCTTGTCTTCACAGTCCTCTTTCTCACAAAAAATTATAGAGTATAATTTTCTGAATGATAAAGTCACCGGTGCCACTACTATTGATGATGGTGAACAGATAAGCTTTAAGATCACCGAAATTAATACCTTCCTCTACTCTGCGACGATAACGGTTGAAAACAATTATTACATAAATGCTGCTGTTCCTGAAGCATTTAAAAAATATCTTCTGACTGTTGATACGGACGTTCCTACAATATCCAAGTCTTCACCATCATCAGATTTTACAGAATTCTATAGGCTGTATTCAAAGTTTAAAACTACAACAAAAATTTATAATGACATCTTGTTTAATTTACACACCGACAGGCTTTCTTTTAAAATTATTGAAGAGAATACAACTATCATCATAGCCAGGGGAGGATTCTCCAGAGAAACTATTGTTAATGATTGCGAAATTATCGTGGAACAAATAAAAGATGTATATCTAAATTTTCCTGCTAACCCAAGTACAGAAAGAACTATGGTTGAAAAGTTATACAAGGAATTAGAGGACAAAAAGTTTGAAGAGTTTCCGGATCAGCTCCAATTGCTCCTAAGTAAAGTTAATGTTGAAAATTTTACAGTTCGTTCATCACAGCAAAAAGCCGGCAAAGATGAATTGGTTTATAAAATAAGTATTAAACCTATAAGTGATGAGATCGCAAAGAAATACGGTGTCAGGAGAGTCGAAGATTTTAAAATTGAATTGGAAGTGCTTGGTAGTTTCAGGTTTGATTTCAGCACAGGCGTCTATGTCACAGGTCTGGTAAATGAAAATTTTATAACATTCAAAGAAAATGACAGTTCACGTATTCTTCGCAACGGAGACAGTAAGATCAATATGGGTTTATCCGCTCTGGCACACGGTTACTGCAGGACGGGGAAAGATGTTAATATTGGTTTTAATGTTGGTGTGGGAGTGACAAGCGATGAAAATGTTCAATATCTTGCAGGACTTAGTTTGCTGATCGGCAAAAAACAAAGGATCATTTTAAATGGCGGAGGTACTATCGGGAAAGTTAACAGATTATCATCTCTGGTAACCGAAGGGCAGAAGTACAAAGAGATTCCTGTAGTCGACTATAATATCAAAGAATATAAGATTAGCTGGTATGGAGGTGTTACTTATAATTTTTAATAATTTAAATGTGTACAATCAGACTTTTAACATTTCCCCTAAAACGTATCACCTGACAAATTGATAAAAAATCTGTCTGTACCTTTATAAAGATTATTCAGACGCCATGCAAAGTCTATCCTGAACAAGTCAAGTATCCTGCTGATACCAAAGCCCGCTTCCATGTATATTCCTTTTGATATTGAAAAATCTTTGAATGCTGCGAGCTTGTAGTTTGCATCGCCGATCTCATTTCTGCCTGCACTGAAAAAACCGATGAGATTAAATTTATTCAGAACAGGTATTCCTCCCCAAAGGATCTTCCCGAAATTATTTTCAAAATTAAAATAATATATACGGTCACCGAGAAACTCATTGTACTTCATTGCCTTGAATATATTATTAAAATCGATAATTCCTGAAGCCGCTTTGAAATATGCCAGCGACTGATACGGAACCTCGCCTGTCATGAGCTCGCCACCAAGCTTATACCTTACATACAGATAGCTCTTAATGTAGTTCTGTCCCGAAAGCTCTCCCGAAAATTTGCGATATTCGTAAGTGCTGTTAAAATTTTTCCCTGAATATTTAAACTCAAGATCGATCTGTGGAAATTTGGTTTCTCTGAATCGTGAAACATCTCCGTCACCCCAGTCAATAGCTTTGAAAACATTCGGATCAATGCGAAGGCTTATTCCGGCTATACGCTGAAAGGCATCATTGATCGGTGGATTCTGATTGAATAGCTCGTTCTTCTTTCTGAAGCTGAAGTCCGTGTTCTTTGTTGCTGTCCACTGTTTCTCCTGTGTAAAGTTTATCCCCGCTCTTAACTGTGGAATGAATCTGTAATTCAATCCTATGCGGTATCCCGACGAATAATAGTAATCAAGATTATCTTTCTTATCAAAAAGTGCTTTTAGTGTATTATAAAATTCAGAGATCCCCGCCATATTATCAAAAGCTACTTCCTTTAAAATTCTGAATAATTCAGCATTGACCACAAAACGCCTGTCATTGAAAAATCTCTGGGTATACTCAAGCCCATACTTTGTCTTCTTATCTGAAAAACCGTAGCCAATGCTTCCGTTAGCACTAATCCTGTTCAGCTTTCCACGATAATTCACATCAAAATTTAAAGCACTTCCTTCTACACGGTTGAAGTGATAGTAGTTGAGTGGATTTGTAGTAACATGTTTTCCGTAACTTATATTTGTCAGACCCAGCCTCAGCTCATTGTTTTTTCTTTCATCTTCTCTTTCAATGATTGTATAAGCTTTTTTCTCTTCATAAGAATTTCTAATGAGACTGTTCTTTTCCCAGTAGGTCGAATCCTTCTTTGCATCCGGCATTACCTTTACAATAAACTCATCAAATGTTCCCGCAGGAGCTTTCTTATTCAATTCATACTGCGACACTATCGTAAAAACTTCAGCTTCAAATTTTACAAGTCCTGCGAATGATCCGTCAGCGAAGATCTGCACATCAGTCGGCATCCAGAATTCGTAACCGCCTTTCTTATCTTTGAACTGTGAAAACTTCTGTCTGAAATTTACCTTGCTGATACCAAGCGGCTTAGCTGCTTCATTCGTCGAAAGGTCAATTCTCATAAGTGAATACAGACTGTCCGCAATGTAAATAATACCCTTCAGCAATGGCTTTGTCTCGGTTGAATTTATAACCTCAATCTTATAGATCAAAGTTGAATCAATTGAAGTCGTACCTGTAAGCTTATATTCGTAATCATCAAATGCATTATCTGAAAGCGGTGTCGGTATCTTGAATTCCCCGAAGTCAACTTTCTCATCATAAAAATTTACAATCAACGGCAGTGCAAATCCTCTTGTAATATTTGCAGTCTCTTTTTTTGCTTTTACAATTTGTTTCTCCAGATCAGGTTTTTTGAAATATCCCTTTGTCTCGGATTCAAGTATTCCGAAGATGCCAAGCTTATCGGCGCCTGAGGTATCCTTTGTAAGATCTTTTTTTGGAATGTCGCTTCTGTTTGAACGGATGACAAATTTAGAGTATGCATCATATTCATATTCATTGAGGTTCTTCTTAAACTCTTTCTTATACTTTATCGCCTTCCGTATTATTTCATAAGCAGGATCTTCACCATAAACCTCGATCGCTTCAGTCATGATTTCCGAAGTATAAAGAAATATATCCCTGTTAAGATTTTCAGTCTGAACATAGTAGTATGAAGTATCAGACTTGTAGCCAATGTAAGAAAAGATGAGCTTATACCCGCCCGGCTTCAGCCTTATGAAAAATTTTCCGTCTTTGTCAGAAGTTGTTCCGTAAGCTGAGTCTGAGAGTTTTACTGTTACGTACTCCAGCGGTTTATTTGTCTTTGCATCGGCTATCGTGCCGCTGACTTCGTAAGACTGAGCCCTTAGGAAAGAAGGGTTTATCGACAGCAAAAACGTTGCTATGATTAGTGCAGTTCTCATATCAAATGTTATTAATGACAACAAGTTTTTTATCTTCGATTTTGAATTTGGGATCATAGTCAAAGTTAATTACTTCGGTTTTAAAATTATACTTCAATTTGTTTAGCTCTTCAATTTCTGTAATTATATCTCCTCCTTTAATGCAAAGTACTCTGCCCTTTTTTTTGAGAAGACCCCGGCTCCATAGATATACATTAGTCAGACTTCCGACAGATTTCGAAATGACTGCCTCATATTTTTTATTATAAATTTTATCTTCAGACAAAATCTCAGATCTGCCGCAGACCGCAGAAATTTTTTCAAGTTTCATTCTTTCAATGATATCATTCAGAACCATGATCTTTTTTTGAATGGAGTCAATTAGTACGACTTCCATTTCCGGAAATAAAATTTTTAACGGAATACCGGGAAACCCGCCGCCGGTGCCAATGTCCGCCAATGCAGTAATTTTATTCAGATCATATTTCTGTAGAAAAAATACAGAGTTAAGTATATGCTCTTCAGTCGATTCAGACTTACGTGAAATTAAGTTTATTTTTTTATTCCATTCAAGCAGAAGAGAATTGTATTCATTAAATTGCTCTGAATATTTTTTCCAGTCAAGATGAAGCACATCTTCTGTAAATCTTTGGAGTAATTCCATTTGAATTAAAATAAGAAAACTTAATTAACATTTAAAAGCAGAACTTATTCATAACAATAAAAAAAGGGTGCTCATTTCTGAACACCCTTAGCTTAATATCTGATCTGACAATTAGTCCTTTATAATACGCATCTTGTAGAACGATCTCCATACAAAGTATAATGCAATCGCAAGGAAGACCACTCCTATCATCGGAGCAGTATCTCTGAAACTTTCAGTAATGGCAATTTCCATAGCAAGAAGTCCGAACAGGGTTGTGAACTTGATTATGGGATTCAATGCAACAGAGGAAGTGTCCTTGAAAGGATCACCGACAGTATCACCGATTACGGTCGCATCATGAAGCGGTGTACCTTTTTCTCTCAGATCAACTTCCACAACTTTCTTTGCATTGTCCCATGCTCCTCCGGCATTTGCCATGAATATCGCTTGGAACAATCCGAACACTGCGATTGAGATCAGATAACTGATAAAGAAACAGGTAGCTGCATTGTTGCCGTTTGCAGGAGCTGACATGAATGCGAATGCAATTGCAAAAGAAAATACTGCGATAAAAATATTGAACATACCTTTCTGCGCATACTTGGTACATATCTCAACTACTTTCTTTGATTGTTCAGTCGATGCGCTCAGTGATGCATTCTCATCAAGATTAATATTTTTCTTAATATACTCAACCGCGCTGTATGCTCCGGTCGTAACTGCCTGGGTTGAAGCGCCCGTAAACCAGTATATGACTGAGCCACCGCACAGGAATCCGAGGATTGAATACGGATTAAGCAGGTTTAGAACTGTTTCCGGCTCGACACCAAGAACCTTTTGCAGAACAAGTATAAGAGAAAATATCATCGTCGTGGCACCTACAACCGCGGTTCCAATCAGTACAGGTTTTGCAGTAGCTTTAAATGTATTTCCGGCACCGTCATTTTCTTCAAGATAAAGCTTTGCATTCTCCCAATCGGGCTTGAATCCAAAATCTCTTTCGATCTCTTTTTCTTTTTCTGGCTTATTTTCTTCTATCAGTGACAATTCATAAATTGACTGTGCATTATCTGTAACGGGTCCGTATGAGTCAACTGCGATCGTTACAGGTCCCATTCCAAGCATGCCGAATGCTACCAGACCGAAAGCGAATATCGTATGATAGACCATCATGCCTTCAGGAATTGATCCTGAAGTAAAATAAGCACCGTACATTAATGCAAAGAAAACCATTCCCATCCAGAAAGCGCTGAAGTTACCTGCAACAAGTCCGGAAAGAATTGTCAATGATGCTCCGCCTTCTCTTGATGCGGTTACAACTTCATTAACGTGTTTTGATTTTGGAGATGTAAATATCTTTGTAAATTCAGGAATTATTGCAGCTCCCAAAGTTCCAAAACTTATGATTATAGAGAGCGTTATCCATAGGTTTTGCGGAAGGTCGCCGATTAAATAATAACTTGCAATAAAAGTCACAATAATAGAAAGTATCGAAGTGATCCATACAAGATAAGTAAGTGGTTTTTCGAAATCCATTTTGTCTTTACCGGTATATTTTATCTTGGAAATCAGACCGTTAAAATAAAACGCCCCTATTGAAGTTATTATCATCAGAATTCTCATTACAAAAATCCATACAAGTAAAGTTGCCTGAAGATCTACATCAGCTATGGCAAGCACTATAAAGCTGATCAGGGCTACACCCGTAACACCGTATGTTTCAAAGCCGTCAGCTGTAGGTCCTACCGAATCACCTGCATTATCACCTGTACAGTCCGCTATAACACCAGGGTTTCTCGGATCATCTTCTTTGATCTTAAAAACAACCTTCATCAAATCCGAACCGATGTCCGCGATCTTTGTAAAAATACCTCCGGCAATTCTAAGAGCTGATGCACCAAGTGATTCACCGATCGCAAAACCGATAAAACTTGCGCCCGCGTATTCTCTCGGAACATACAGAAATATTATAAGCATCATTATAAGCTCAACACATATAAGCAAAACGCCGATACTCATTCCGGCATTTAAAGGTATGGTTAAAAGCTTTAAAGGTTTTCTTTCCAGCGAAGCAAAAGCCATACGGCTGTTTGCAAATGTGTTCATTCTGATACCAAACCATGCAACTCCATAAGAACCAAGAATTCCGATAACAGTCCACATAAGGATCAGTGCAACTCCGCCAAATGACTGCTGCTGAAGTACACCAAAATAAAACGCCATACAGGCAGCTATGAAGACAAACAATATGAAAAGAAATTTTCCCTGCTGAAGGAGATAGGTCTTACATGTTTCAAAAATAATCTGTGAAACATCAAGCATTGATTTGTGAGCCGGCAGTTTCTTAACAGCCAAGAACTGATACAACCCGAACAGGATACCAAGCAAGCAAACAAATATTCCGTAAACAAGCAACTGGTTTTGTGCAGCACTCAGCTCCGGGATCTTTAGGTTGGCTTCACTTGCAAATGACATTACCGGAGCAATGATCACAAGGAAAATACCTAATAAAAGTTTTCGCATATCTTTTATTTTCATTTATTGAATTATTTATAAAAAATCCCAATAATAACATTATTATCGGGATACCTATTTAAATTATTAGTTTAATTTTAAGATTTTTTTGATTCTTCTGTATTTTCGTTGGGTTCATTTAAAAATGATCTGTTAAACCGGTTCATAGTTTTGACTATTCCTTCCGTAACAAAGCTTCTTATGCATTCAATATAATCGGGAATCAGCTTCTTAAAAATCTCTATCTCTTCATTTGAAAAGATCCCGAGTACAAAATCAATGTATTCATCTTTTCTGATAAGTTCATTTTTACCGATCCCGATTCTCATCCGGGGAAATTCATCCGAGCTCAAATGATAAATAATACTCGCTATCCCGTTGTGTCCTCCTCCGCTTCCGTCTCTCCTGACCCTTATTGTACCTAAGGGGATTTGAAAATCATCAGTTAATACTAATATGTCTTTGATATCTATCTCTTTTCTCTCAGCAAACTCTTTCACCGCTATACCGCTGTTATTCATAAAGGTGAGCGGCTTCAGCAGGCAAACATCTTCAGTCCCAACTTTGCCTTTGCCTTCATACCAGTCGCCTTTTCCGGGATTAAACTTTATTTTAAAGAACTCTGCAAACAGGTCAATCAGTATAAATCCGGCGTTGTGTCTTGTTAATTCATACTGCGAACCGGGATTTCCCAGTCCAGCTATCAGTTTCAATAGAAAAAAATATTATTAATGAAATATTATTTTTCTTTCTCGTCGTCGTCTTTCTTGGATTTTGATATTACTTCAGGTTCTGCAGCAGCTTCAGCGCCATCGGCAACAACTTCTTTTTCAACTGTCGGAGGTACCACCATCACAATGGATGCATTCTCATCATTGAGGATCTTAATGTTATCAAGCTTCAGATCACCGACTTTTACTGAATCGTTCATGTTCAATTCTGAGATCTCAACATCAATGTGAGATGGAATATTAGAAGGAAGACATTCAATATCAAGTTTATGAAGTATCTGCTGAAGAACACCGCCATCCCTTACACCCTGTGCATTTCCGATAAGATGTATGGAAACTTCGATTGTTATGGTTTCACCTTCTTTTAAAGCAAACAGATCAAAATGAAGCGGCTTATCCGTCACCGGATGAAACTGCACATCTTTTAAAATACAGCTTAATGTTTTGTCTTCGTCTATTTTAAGGTTAACAATGTGTGATTCGGTAGTGAAGATTATCGGTCGGAGATCAAGTTCTGCAGCAGCAATGGTAATGTTATCTATACCGTGACCGTAGTAAACTCCGGGGATCATACCCTTTTGACGCATTTGGTTGAGAGTTAATTCTTTATAATCCTCTCTTTTTTTTGCTTTTAAAGTGATTTCTGACATTTTATTAGAATTTATTGGTGAACTACAAAAATAGCTTTTATATGAAAATTAATCAATCGAATTCTTAATCAGGACAGGTATTTAAGATGAAAGGAGAATAACTGCTGAAGGTGAAAAATTTTGTACCGGGAGAGGGACTTGAACCCCCGACCTACGGATTATGATTCCGACGCTCTAACCAGCTGAGCTACCCCGGCATTTCTTTTGCAATATAAGTATGCAAATTACGTTTAATGATTTTCTAATTCAATACAATTTAAAGGTTTCTCGAGAAGAATAATCACATCGGTCCAAAATAAGGAAAAAACTTGCCACGAATTTCACGAATGATCCCGAATTAAAAATATTATATCACTAATTTTAAAAAAGAATTACCGTAAATTTATTTGGACATCCTATCTTTTCAAAAACATTTTGGAAGGCAATGAAGAATAATTGTTGAACATTATAAATTGATAATTGATAATTGATAATTGACTACGGCAGACTGTTTCTTTTACGAACGAACCATTCAAGACACATGAGCAATATAACGGCAGCAAGAAAATAAGGATTTACATTCAACTCAAAATTCCTTTTAGATCTGAATTCCGATCTGGCTTTCTCATCAAAATTCAAAAGAGCTTCATTTATCCCGTCTGAATTTAACCCCGAGAAATTCCTGCCGCCTGTCGCATTCTTAAGTGAATTCAAAACCGAATTATCAGCACGTGTAAGTCTGTATTCAAAATTGTTTTCACCTATTGCAAACCTGTTCTGAACGCTTTCGGCAACGTTATCTTTTGAGATCAGCTCAGCTTTGTACTCATAGTTACCATCGCTTTCAATGTTTATCTTTCCTTCATAATATTTATTTTCTTTTTTTGTAAGCTCAAGCTCTTTGGATATACCGTTCCCGGATATCTTAACTAAGATCTTCTCACCGCCCTGAATTTCAAAATTTGTTATTCTCGCCTGGAATTCAACATCCTCAAACTTTGAATAAACAGATTTTGTGGTTTCGATTACAAAATTCTTATTCTCTTTTTTATCGGTGATCGCGACGACAGAAGTAGTCAGCAGATAATTCAAAACTTCCCTTGCATTGTTCTTAGCCGGACTCAGCCGCCATTTATAAACTCCGTAAGGAAGAAATGCCGCAGATCTGTTCTTGTCAGTATTCTGAATTACAAAAGCCGGCTCTGAATTCCTTCCCATCAACAGAAGAGTTTCTGCGGAAGAATTGATCAGAAAGGAAGTTGATGTTTTGAAAATGTTAGGAAATGAATTTATAGAAGATATGAGCTCACCGTTCTTAAAGATCTCATTTTTAAGTGAAGCAAAGGTCTTGATCCCCGTTTCTTCTTCTCTGTCAGAGATACCGCCGATCTTCATTGGCAGCTTATTTTCAAACAGAGATAGTTTCTGCATATCCATATCGCGGCTTGTAAACATTATCAATGAAGCATTTCTTTTGTCAAGCTGTTCGCGTACTTCATTAAGGATCAAAGGATTTGTAACCTGCGTCGGGTATCCGATGAAAATAAAAGCGTCATAGCTTCCAAGATCCCCTGCCGCTCCTTCATAGAATTCACTTCCTGATTTCTGAGTGAGAAATGATGTCTCAAAATTATTTATTTTAAGAAGCTCTTCTTTAATGAATGCAAAGTCTGCACCCGGACCTCCTGCAATTGCAAGCACTTTAAATTTATTGCTTACAAACTTAATGAAGATCTCACTATAGTTATTCTTTAGAGTAATTTCATCTTCGGCTCCTTCTATCCCGATTTTATACTTGACGATCTTCTCAGTGTTTGACTGTACATTGAATGAAGCTTCATAGCTGTTCTTACCTTTCTCAACTTTCACATAACGCGTATCGAGGAGCTTGTCTTCTTCATAAAGATCTATTTTAATATCCCTGTCATAGTTGAATGAATTTATTTCCAGCTTAACAGGAACATTACTTTCAATGAAAGCTGTCTTATTGTAAAAAATGTTTTTGAGGACAAGATCATTTTTCTGAATTGTGTCGCCTGTAAGTATATAATTGAACGGTACATTCAATGTCTTCACGGCTGTGACGGGGTTGCCTCCTTCATTGATAATGCCGTCTGAAACGATCGTTACGGATGAAAGATTTTTGCCTGAGAGCCTTCCGGGAAGCGAATAAATACTTTGCGTAAGGTTTGTTTTGAAATTGTTAATTCCGGTAAAGGGAATATTCTGAAGATCCTTCAATTCAATTTCCCTGTATAAATTTTCCGAATACAGAAAAAATAAATTCTCAGCATTCACTGAGACTTTGATCTTCTCTGCAATGATCTCTTTTATCTTCGCATCCCGGTTTTCAAGCAGAAGACTTTCTGAATTATCAATAAGAAAAACATTTACAGGATCTTCGGTTATCTTTTTTATGAATGATACTACGGGTGAAAGTAAAAGCAGGAAAAGAAAAAATAGTGAAAGAAAACGGAGGAAAGTAAAAAGTTTTTTCTGAAAATTTTCTAGACGTGTTTTTTTATAATAGAAATAAGAGATTACTCCGGCAAGGATAAGAGGAATGATGATGAATACAAAGCCGTAATCTGTTTTAAATGTAAAATCCAAACTTCAAACCAATAGTCTAATGATATGATAAATACTGTATGCCGCCCCATCTTACATCTTTACATCTACATAAATTGTTTCACGCATTTCGTTGATCCACTTTTCCATTTCGGTGTTTTCCTTGAAGGATACTGCAAACTTCTTTACCCTTTCATAATCATCTTCGATAGTAAGCTTATGTTCAGGATAAACCTTTCCTAATTTGTAGATCACATAGCCGTAGCTGATATCGCTTCCGAGTCTCAGTGGCTCTGTGATCTGTCCGGCGGAAAGTCCTTTAAGACTTACGACTGTCATGCTGTCAAGCTGTTCCATGCCAATCTTCCCAATATTTCCGCCTTTAAGTTTTGAAGCTTCATCCTCGGAATATTGCTTGGACGCTTCCTCAAAAGTAATTTCACCGTTTTCAATCCTTGCCTTCAGGTCTTTTAGAAAATTTATTGTTTCAAAATCAGAAGACTCAAACTTAGGAAACTTAATCAGTATGTGCTGACTCTTTACTTTATCTCCCAGCTTCTCATTAAGCTTAATTATATGATACCCAAACTGTGTTTCAACAACTTCCGATACTTCACCGGGATTCAAATTGAAAACGGTTTCTTCAAACTCTTTAACAAATGTGCCTTTACGCGCATAGCCAAGATCACCGCCCTGTATCGCTGACATTGAATCTGTTGAATTGCGTTTTGCAAGATCTGAAAAATCACCGCCTGCCTTTATGCTGTCAAGAATAAGCTGTGCAATCCTCTTTGCTTCGATTTTTTCAGCATCGCTTACCTTTCTTTCCATAAGGATCTGAGACAATTCAAACTCTTCGCTTACATCCGGAAGACTGTCACGGTATGTATTAAAAAAATCCCGTATCTCTCTCTCACTTACTTTGATACCGTTCTGGAATTTTCTTCTTTTAAGCTTCTCTACTTTTAAATTCTTCTGAAGGTCTTCTTTTAATCTGGCTTTGATCTTCGGTAATGACATTGAATATATTTCTTCAAGTCTTTCCTGTGAACCTACCTGATCGATAAGATTCTTTATTCGTCCTTCAAGCTCTTTGTTAACTTCCTCATCGGTCACCGAAATGCTGTCCTGTTCTGCTTTTGCAAGTATGATCTTGTTCGTCAGCATCTGCTGAAAGATCTGCTGGACAAGATACGGCGATATTTCCTGGATCTGATTCTGACTGGCATAGGATTCGATCTGATACTGAAACTCAGATTCTGTAATTATATCATTCCCCACTACTGCTATCACCTTGTCTCCTTCAGGCGCCTGTGTTTGTGCAGTCACCATTGCAGAGATAAATATTAATAAAATAACAGCAGATATTTTTATTTTTTTCAAATTCCCTTTTGTAAGTTTATTCTTTAAATGCTTCTATCAGTATAGCTTCGTTTACTTTTACGGGATACTTTTTCTTTAAGTTATCCACATATTCCTTTTCCATCTCCTTGAACTTTTCCTGCTGAAGAGTATTTGAAATTTCAGACTTAACCTCTTCCATTGGTCTGGTCACAACCTTGCCGCTGTCCATCGATGAATATTTATCTTTATTCTTATCATAATATGCCTGAAGATCTTCCGGAGTGATCTTGATCTTTCTCCACAATTCTTCCTGATCAACCTTGAAGCTGAGCAGTCCGTTTTCATACTCTGTAAGCTGCGCAATATATTCAGGATCCTTTTCAACATTCTCCTTCATTGCATATTTATACATGACAGGAGAGTCAGCCGAGCCCTCAATTATCTTTCTCCAGGTATCCGCATTTGATACGTTGGTAAGGTTATCCCGGTTCTTGCCGAGATAGGTTATGACATCCATGATCTTAATTTCACCGTCCTTATAAACAGCTACAATCTTAGACTTCTCATCCGTTGAAAAAATACTGTCGAGATTATATACGGATACGGGCTGTGTAGAGTCCATCTTGCTCATTATAAGAGCAAGAACATCTTCTTTAATTTCAAATTTGAAATCCTTCTTTGCCTTTTCCAGAAACTTTGTGTAATCTATTTTAAACTGAGGTCCTTTTTTGAAATCACCCTTCAGTGTTTCTTTTTGTTTGTCAAATGCCGGATAAGGTTTTATCTCTGTCACTTTAATAATATGCCAGCCGAATGGTGTTCTTACAAGATCAGATACTTCCCCTGCCTTCAACATAAAGGCAACACTGTCAAACTGCTGAACCATTCTTCTCCTGTCAAAGAAACCTAGATCACCGCCTTTTTGTGCTGAACCGGGATCTTCGGAAACTTCCATCGCAACTTTTGTGAAATCCTCACCGCTCTTTATTCTCGATAATACATCTTTAGCTTTTTGCAATGTTCCAAGTGAATCAACAACCTTCCCTGCACTGTCCTTCTTGTCCTGGATAAGAATATGCGAAGCTCTTACTCCTTCAACTCTCTTTTTCTTGTCTGTAAGCTTAACAATATGAAGACCAAACGAAGTTCTGACGGCTTCCTTTGTATATTCACCCGGTTTTAATTTGTAGATAGCGTCTTCAAATTCCGGCACTGTCATCCCTGCGGTAAAATAATACAGATCCCCGCCGTTTTGCTTTGCGGAAAGATCATCTGAAAATTCCATCGCGACCTCTGAAAAATCCGCTCCTTCCTTCAATTTTTTTAAAGCATCGGCTGCTTTCTGATATGCCTTAATGGAATCTTCCGGAGAGTAATTCTGCATTGGAAGATTTATTAATATGTGAGATGCTCTGATCTCGTATTCTTTTTTATCATAAAGGTCTTTTATCTTCGGCTCAACGATCTCCTTGTCAATTAAAAATGAAGTAATGAAATTTTCCTTATACTGTTTGAGATCAGTCTGAATATCATCGGATTTAAGCAGATCTCTTTCCCTGGCGTCCTTTACTTTCAGTCTGAACTTCACCAGAAGATCAAGAAATTCTTTTCTCTTTTCCATATCCGAACTTTTAGCGGAATCAAGATTATTAACCGTCTTCATATACTGCTTTTCGTAATCATCAAGATAGATCTTCTCATCACCGATCTCGGCGACTACCTGCTTTTTCTTGGATGAACAGGCGACAACCACTATTAATAATATTATTGAAAGGAAGGAAAGTATCTTTATAAATTTTTTCTGACTTTGCATTTAAATTTGATTATTGTTTTAAAAAATATCCTGCAATTATACTCAAATCGCTTTTCAATTTAAAGGTGAATCCAATTAATCGGTTTACCTACTTACATACGTCCAAAACAAACTTTTACCACTAAGACTCAAAGACACTAAGAAAAAAATCTTAAATTTTTTTACCTCTAAGACTCAAAGAAAAGATTTTTATAATTTAATCTTCATACGCATCTGTTAAAGTTTTTGCTTTTCTTTAAGCCTTCGAGGTTTTCCCGGCTCTGTTTTCTGATATGATCACTTACTGATTTGATTTAACCGAGGGTCTGAATTTCTTAACAGAAGAGTTTAACAAAAAAATTTCACTTGCGGTGAAATCAGTTTATTTCTTTCCACAAATCAGAGCTTCCTTTCCTTAATAATTTCAGTAAAGGTCTTCTTCGTAGTATTGCATTCGATCCATGAATAGAAATCAAAGTATTCGAATGCCTTTATTTCCAGTATGTCATCGGAAATGCTGTTAAGCTCTTTCCTCCATTCTCTGAAGATGAAAGTCTTATCGTCTGGTTTCTTTGCATTTATGAGCTTCCTGATATAAATTAGCGTGATAAGCTCAAATTTATTCAGCTTATTTTTATTGGAAAGGTAGCGCCGGGTGGACTTCATTATGTATTCGATAAGGTCATAATTCTCAAGCTGATAATGAACAAGTAGATTAAGTATGCGCGCAAAGCACTGTATGTCCTCACGTATATTGAGCTCTTTATCATTAATTATTTCATTTATCCATTTAAGGGAGTTTGTGTATTCACCAATTCCAAAATAAAGATAAGCTATATTATAAGAGAAAAGAACTTCCGATTCCTTGTTTATCTTTTCATTGAACTTCTTCAGTCCTTCCTTGATATCCTCAATAAGCAGAATGCCTTTTTCAAACTCACCTGTTCTAAGATATAAATTGAGTTCGGTATCATAGGAGGTTACAAAAATCCTTGCCTGCATTGTCGGGGATTTCGTTTCAAGACCTCTGAGCTTTTTAATAGTAGCAAGAGCGTCATCATATTTTTTAAGCTCGATCTGTACCAGCAGAAGATTGTATAAGGAGGCAATATAATTATCTTCCTTCATCAGCAGAGGGTTTGCTTCATGAAGTCCGACAAGCTTTAGGCAATGAATAAGCAGATTCTTGTAGTCCTTATTGGTAAGATAATAGAGACCTTTAATGTTAAAATAAAAATTCTTTGCCAGAAAGGTCTGGGCTTTGTCTTCTGATTTGAGAAGAGGATGATTTATAATCTCGTTGAATTTCTTTAATTCTGTCTTATCCCTTATCTCACCCTGTTTTTTCCTGAGTAAAAAAGCTTTCATGGTTAGCTTCCAGTACTCATTGATGTTATTCATCTTTTCAGTCGTATCGGAATGCTCGTTATAAAATTCTATCAGACCTTTTTCATCTATGTCAGCGTATGAATTAGTTCGCGCGAGGATCTTTTCCCAGTCAAGAACCGCAAGTATCTGAGAATGTTTTTCGTAAGTGTAAGCGATCTTCTTTGCCTTATCCAGAAGCTTTCTGCATTGCCTGAACAGTGACTTGTCATAAAGTATCTGTACGTCGCGCAGTATGTCGATGAGCTCATTAAGCTTTGATTTATCAGCATGATACAATCTTAAGCTTTTTAAGATCGTATTGTATAAATAATTCTTTGCAACGTGAAGCTGGTTGAGAAATTTTTCTTTGGGAAATTTCTTCCTGATCAGGGTTTCATCGTATTCGGTCTGTGAATCGATCGCATCGAAAAGGCTTACATACTTATTATTGTCAGCCCCTTTTATATGCATCGTTGCAAATACTTTGAAATATCTTTTTTCAGAAGGGTCGAGAGACTTTATGAGCTGGAAGAGGTCGTCAGTGACTTTCATTCACGTTGAAATTTTTATTAAGTGTTCAATATTAAAATAATATATTTTAATTACAACTCTGTTTACCGAATCTGAAACCTACGGATCATTGAATTATTGTTTGGACATTGACATCGGGTAATCATATTTTTGAATCAGTTAATTAAACAACCAGTATCATTCAAATCAAAATTTAAAGTTAACTACCAAGGAGAAAGTAAAAAATTGACCAGAATAATTTTTCTAATTTTAATCGCGCTCGGTATCTCTTACTCTGAACTATCGGCGCAGATCATAGCTCCTTCGGGTCTTGAAGCGCAATCCGAAGACTCAAGCTATATCAAAGTAAAGTGGGATGACAACTCATCCAATGAAGACGGATTTTATATTGAAAGAACCCAATTGCCTTATTCGACCGGCTGGGAAATAATCGACGCGGTTACACAAAATCGTGAACAGTATTTTGATTACTGGGTTACTAGAGGGATCAAATACTATTACCGTGTGTATGCCTTCAACAGTCAGGGAGTTTCCGGATATTCAAATGTTGACTCCACCATTCTAGAAGGTGATCCGAATGTGATACCTTCAACTCCGTCCAACTTAAGGACACTTGATATCTCTCCAACAAGCATTGAAATGGAATGGACTGATAACGCAGTGAATGAGAACGGATTCGTCATTGCAAGAAAAGGTCCTGATGATATCTTCTTTCAATACATAGATACCGTAGCTGCTGATGTTCTCACTTATCAGGAAGTAGGATTGACTCCGGACAGAATTTATATTTACAAAGTATGCTCCTTTAATCAGCACGGAATTTCCGATTATTCAAATAATCTTTCGGCAAGGACTGAGAAAGGCACACTGGTTGTACAAAATCATCAGACCGTCCCTGTGATGTATTTTCTTAATCATAATTATCCCAATCCGTTCAATCCTGTGACAAACATTAAATTCGGGATAACGGGCAGAGCTTTTGTAAAATTAAAAATATTTAATTCGCTTGGAAGAGAGATCGAGACGCTGATCGGACAGAATTTACCCGCAGGAACATACGAAGTAACCTGGGACGCTAAAAATCATACAAGCGGAGTTTACTTCTATTCAATTGAAACAAACAGCTTCACCGAGATCAAAAAAATGATTTTAATCAAATAAATAAACATATAAAAAAAATGAAAACTGTAAAAATTTTGTTCTGTATTGCGATAATGATGCTAATGAGCACACTAACTTCGCAATTATCTTATTCAAGGATCATCAGCATCAGTGCGACATCAAACAACACATTTACACCTGCGAACGTTACCAATGCAGTTGTAGGTGATACAATCAGATGGACAAGAACCGGCGGAAGTCACACTACAACCTGTGACGGTCAGCAGGGTACCGTAAGACCGAACGGAGCAGCAGCATGGAGCGCGCCTCTGACATCAGGCAGCCCTACATTTACTTATGTTATAGCTGTTGCCGGAACATACAATTACATCTGTGAGCCGCATGCACCGAGCATGTCAGGAGTGATCATTGCAACACTTTCCTCGATAACACAGACGACACAGATCGTTAACGATTACAAGCTTTCACAAAATTATCCGAATCCTTTTAATCCTGTTACCAATATTAACTTCTCCATCCCTAATTCAGCGAAGGTAGTACTGACAATTTACAACGGCGCGGGTCAGGAAGTGGAAACACTGCTCAATGAAAATCTTACTCAGGGAAGCTACAGGGTAGACTGGAACGCAGTGAACTTTACAAGCGGTGTTTACTATTATAAGATACAGGCAGGTGAATTTGCAGAAACAAGAAAAATGCTTTTAATTAAATAGTGACTATTGTCACTATAGTTAATGAAACACTTTTTTATTATAAGGTAATAATTAATCATACAACATGGAAAAAGAAAATTATAACAGAAGGGATTTTTTAAAAACTTCTCTGAAAACAATTGCCATCGGCTCACTTGCCCTAAGCACGATTGACATTAAAAAATTAATGGCTGAAGCGGACGCTGATACAGCATCAAAAATAACCAAGGTTATAAATGTTGCAGATTATCCGGCGCTCGGAAGTGTCGGAGGCAACGCGGACATAGGAAAGGCAATGGTATTCAGGGCAGGTGAATCAAAGTTCACCACAATAAGCACTGTGTGCACTCATAAAAAATGTGATGTTGAATTCAACGGAAGTGATTTTGAATGTCCGTGTCACGGATCAACATTTACAAAGTCCGGAAAAGTTACAAACGGACCCGCTACAAAGAATCTCAAAAGTTATAAGACAAAATACAACGCAGCAGACAATACATTAAACATAAGCATGTAATTGGTAAAATAAAATAGCTTCATTTTATTTTACTCCTTGGAGTCCGGATTTAAGTAATTGAATCCGGATTTTTTTATTTGCATAAATTAAGTTAAAGTTTATGTCATAACTGACAGAAGAACAGATAGTTTTATTTAAAATTATCTTTGAAACTGATAATAAAGAGCGGCACGTGTATTGTTATTTATTCTATACAAATCATAAACAGAAAGGTTTATTCATGTTAAGCAACAAAGTTTACGTATCAGTAATGTTAATATTAACAGGTTTTACACTCAGCGCTTATGGACAAAGTGATACATCAATGTTCGGAAAAATTCAAATAAAGGATGTCACAACTTACGAAGCACTCCCGGACGATATTCGCAACTCACTTGGAATGAGCTTCGATACTTATCTCAGGATAATGGAAGATCTTGGCAATAACGATTCGATAAGTTCACGCGATAACGCTCTGAAAGTGTTTGATCAGATGAGCACATTAATGAAAAGTAATGTCATCGAAGATAACTGGAGAATGAGTGATGACAGGATGTCAATTTACAGGACATTGATAGGAAATGCCACATCCTTAAATCAGCAAAGACTGCTCTTCAATGAACTAACCGGAATAATGACAAAAGTGATTGACAAGTACGGCATACCGGGAAGGACGATATATATGCTTCAGTCCGATGGTTCGCTTTCCGGCGGCAAAGGGAAATGGTTAACCGAAGGCATAAACGGATCAGATCCGTATTCGGGAATAAACGGCACAACTTACCCTGTAACGGTAATTCAGGGATGGAATTTTAGAAATTCGAAATAAATTTTAACAATAAAAATAGTGACGTGAGTATGAAACCTCTCGTCATTCAAAAAAACCTGAAGGAGGCTTATAATGTCACAACCAACAGATCAAGAAAATAAAGACAACGAAAGAATACCGGACAGCGAATTTCCTACACCCAAAGAAGGCAAGAATCAACCAAAAAATCCCGAGATCGAAAGCATCCGGAATACTGATTTTCCTGAAAAGGAAAAAAACTTCGAAGGTGAGAAACGTAATGATGACCATCATCAGGAAACAAACGGAGAACTACCTAAGATAGGTCTTCATGAAGATGGTGAGATCAAAGAGCACACGGTGAGCGAAAAAGCAATGGAGGAAGAAACAGCGGGCGAAGCCGGGAGCGGAAATGAGCATGTGATCATTCCAAAAAGGATTGATACGCACAAAACTTCGTATGATGTTGTAGGAAAGAGCATAAAAAATCCAACGGAAAATCCCATAACACCGGATAATCAATAGAATATTTACATCGTCACAAGTCGATACATAAAGAACAGTAAGGAGAATTGAAATTCTTCTTGCTGTTTTTTTTTTGAAGGAACACTTGCACCATTCTTCCACTTATGAAATTTGATTCTTCCAAACATTCTCTGTAAATTATAATAATCTAATACATTAAAAGTTATGAGTGCCATAGAATTTCAATCCGACATCATCTGTCCTTTTTGCGGTCATAAAAAAACTGAAGTAATGCCTTCCAATGCGTGTGTGTTTTTTTATGAATGTGCCTTGTGTAAAAAAATAATAAAGCCAAAGCAGGGTGACTGCTGCGTGTTCTGCAGCTATGGAACAGTTAAATGCCCTCCTGTACAGTCCGGAAATGAATGCTGCTGAAGCTTTTTTATTTTGAATCTTTGGATTTAAAGATTTATGGATTTGGGATTTGGGATTTCAATTTTTGTGAAGTTTTGTTCTTAGAATAGTTCGATAACAGAGAAAATTACTTCAAAGTTAGTGTGATCTCATTAAATAAAGTTGAATTCTGGCTTATTATTTTTGGCACGGTGTTTGTTCTAATGAGAAGCAATTAGGATATTAAAATTAAAAAAATAAGGAGCGGTTTAAATGCATTTCGTAAAAATCAAAAAAGATTCCGAATTACTGAACGACACTTTTAAGACAATTTTTAACACACCCCTTTTTAACAACCGGGAAAATTTAAAGCCATCTAATTACACCCCAAAAGTAATGATAAGCGAAGATAAAGATAATTTCCATATCAAATTGGAGCTTCCGGGCATTTCAAAAGAGGATGTTAAGTTATCAGTAGAAAATGATGTGTTGTCAGTGACCGGTAATAAAAAGCAGGAAGCAAAAAAAGAGGAAACAAATCTGATAGTAAATGAGATCTATTATGGCGAGTTCAGCAGAACGTTTAATTTGTCGAAAGATATTAAAGTTGAATCGATCGACGCTGAATTCAGAGACGGAGTTCTAAACATTACTTTACCAAAGATAGAAGAAGCAAAACCAGTCGTAAAAGAAATCAACATAAAATAAATTTATAGCAACCGAAAATTATTTTTTAGTGCTTAAGCGGGGATGATGTAATTCGTCCCTGCTTATTTCTTTTTCGAAGAGCAAAAGATTTAAACCACAAAGACACTAAGAAAAGAAAAGATTTAAAAACACTATAAAGAAGAGCAAAAGATTTTATCAAAATATAAGATTTTTTCTTAGTGTCTTTGTGCCTTAGAGGTAAAAAAAATTAACATAGAAAATAATTAAACTAACCAATCAGCTTATTAAACCAGAAAGGAAAACATTTAATGGGTAAAATCATTGGAATTGATCTTGGAACTACAAATTCCTGCGTAGCAGTAATGGAAGGCAACGACCCTGTTGTAATACCGAATGCCGAAGGCGCAAGAACAACACCTTCAGTAGTGGCATTTTCAAAGAACGGAGACAGGCTTGTGGGAGACCCTGCTAAGAGGCAGGCAGTTACAAATCCAACCAACACTTTATTTTCCATAAAGAGATTTATGGGAAGAAGATTTGATGAAGTAACAGAAGAGATAAAGAAAGTCCCTTATAAAATTGTTAAGGGTGAAAATGATACAGTAAGAGTTGATATCGATGACAAGGGTCAGAACAGAGTTTATTCACCGCCCGAGATCTCAGCAATGATACTTCAGAAAATGAAGAAGACGGCTGAAGATTATCTTGGACAGCCGGTCACTGAAGCAGTGGTAACTGTTCCGGCGTATTTCAATGACGCGCAGAGACAGGCAACAAAGGACGCGGGTAAGATCGCAGGTCTTGATGTTAAGAGAATTATAAACGAACCGACAGCGGCAGCTCTTGCTTACGGTCTGGAAAAAAAGAAAGCGAATGAAAAGGTAGCAGTATATGATCTTGGCGGCGGAACGTTTGACGTTTCCATACTTGAACTAGGCGACGGAGTATTTGAAGTGAAATCGACTAACGGTGATACACACCTTGGAGGAGACGATTTTGATCAGGTGCTTATTGATTATCTTGCGGACGAATTCAAGAAGAAGGAAGGCATCGATCTCAGAAAAGACGCGATGGCTTTGCAAAGACTGAAAGAAGCTGCTGAAAATGCGAAGAAGGCATTGTCTTCAAGCTCACAGACAGAAGTTAATCTTCCATACATTACAGCGACAGCAGACGGTCCTAAATTCTTACTTGAAAATATTACAAGAGCAAAATTTGAATCGCTTATAAGCGGACTTGTTGAAAAGACAGTCGGACCGTGCAAGAAGGCAATTGAAGATTCAGGTTATAAGGTAAGTGAAATTGATGAAGTAATACTTGTCGGAGGTTCGACCAGAATTCCATTAGTACAGGAAACTGTGAAAAATTTATTTGGAAAAGAACCTAACAAGAGTGTAAATCCTGATGAAGTTGTAGCCATCGGCGCAGCGATCCAGGGTGGAGTTCTTGCAGGAGATGTTCAGGATGTGCTTTTACTTGATGTTACACCATTGTCACTTGGAATTGAAACTCTTGGCGGAGTAATGACAAAGCTTATTGAAGCAAACTCAACCATTCCGACAAAGAAGTCACAGATATTTTCAACTGCTTCTGACAATCAGCCATCAGTTGAGATCCACGTGCTTCAGGGTGAAAGACCAATGGCAAATGATAACAGGACACTCGGAAGATTCCATCTCGACGGCATACCGCCTTCACCGAGAGGAGTTCCACAGGTTGAAGTTACATTTGATATCGATGCAAACGGAATTCTGAATGTTGCCGCTACTGAAAAGAATACAGGAAAGCAGCAGCAAATAAAGATCACACATTCTTCGGGATTATCCGAATCTGAAATCGAGAAGATGAAAAAAGATGCGAAGGAACACGAAGCTGAAGATATGAAGAAGAAAGAAATGATAGAGATGAAAAATCAGGCAGACTCAATGATATTCCAGGGTGAGAAACAGTTGAAGGAATTTGAAGGAAAGCTTACCCCTGAGATCCGTTCGAGAGTGCAGCTTGCGCTTGACAGACTCAAGGATGCCGCTAAGACTGATAACGCCGGCACACTGAAAACCGCGATGGATGAATATAACACAATCTGGAATGAAGCATCTTCACAGATGTATTCACAGACTACAGGTGATGCAGGACAGCAAGGTCAGGCAGGATCACAGCCGGGAGAAGAGCAAGCAACACCTCCGGGAAATGACGCCAATGTTGAGAATGCGGATTTTGAAGTTGTGGATGATAAGGATAAAGATAAGAAATAGAACGTGAAACGTGAAACGTCAAACGTGAAACGTGAAACGTCAAACGTGAAACGTGAAACGTCAAACGTGAAACGTGAAACGTCAAACGTGAAAC
>Ga0105044_10002681_pt1 | contig 24423 bp, 18 predicted proteins | sample MAT01_FD_78092 | JGI IMG/M metagenome (GOLD analysis project Ga0105044, IMG submission 78092) | Freshwater microbial communities from Lake Fryxell liftoff mats and glacier meltwater in Antarctica - MAT-01 | ecosystem: Environmental > Aquatic > Freshwater > Ice > Liftoff microbial mat | place...
CACGACCCGGTCAGGGACCCGGCGGCGGTGACATCCCCACGGGTGGGTCGGGTCGAACTCGGGACGGTCGGACTCGATCAGGGCAGCGAACTCGACCCACAGCGGCTCGATCAGGGATGCTGGTAGCAGAGGCACGGACTCTCCAGGCGATCATCAGGACTTCAGCAATCCCATGATCACTTGCAGGTCCGTGCCTCTGCCCACGACACGCCACGAGCCTCATGTGCCGGGCGCTCTAAGCGGCGTGGCCACGGTGCCGGTCTTGGACAGCGCGCCCCAGTAGCCGTGCAGCTCGGCGCTGTCGTCGCCGCTGAGGCTGATCGTGATCGCGCTGCCCGAGTGGTGCTCCATGCCGGGCGGGGTGTCGGCGCCCATCAGCGTGACGCCGGCCGGGTCTCCAGCGGGCCGCGGACCTGACCGGTGAGCCCGCCGGTACCGGCGGGCTCACCGCCCGTCTCAGCTCTGGTTGTCGTCGTCGTCGCCCACGGCGCTCTCCTTCCGGTCATGGCCCGGTCACGCCGGACATGCCCGTCACCGATCCCGCGCCGACGGGATCGGTGGGAGGCGAGGAGGGCCGGAGACACCGGTCCGGAGAGGCAGCCATGAACGTGATGACCCCGTGGGGCCGAGGTGGCCGCGAGCCGCACCCCGAGCTTTTCGACCCGCCGGCCGCCGCGCCGCACACCGGCGGCCCGACGACCACCGAGGCGGCGCGCTACGCCCGTGACCGCCACCGGGCGCTGTGCCGGGTGCGCCACGCGCGCCGCAGGCTGCTGCGGCTCGGGACACGGCTGATCACCGCCCGGCTCGCGGCCGAAGCCGCCCCGGTCCCCGGCCCCCGGCCGCTCCCGGACGCCTGCGCGCGCGGCCTCGGCATCCCACCGTGGTTCACCGGTGCGCTGATGGCGCTGATCGCCGCCATCGAGTTCCTGTTCTGGCTGACGCTGGGGCGGCAGTCGGTGCGGTACGACGACTACCTCTCGCCCGCCGCGCTGCAGGCCGTCGCGCTCGCCCTGGTGTTCCCGGCGGCGGCGATCGCGGGCGCGGTGCTCGCCGCGCCGGTCGCCCGCCTGCCGCTGCTGCCGATCGGGACCCGGCAGACCTGGCACCGGGGGCGGGCGGCCATTGGTCTCGCACTGGTGGCGGCGATGTCGGTGGCCATGGGCGTCACGGCCTTCACGCGGTTCGCCGCCGACAACGCCGAGATCGGCGCCCGCCCGCTGCCCGTGCTGCCGCTGGCGCTCGCGTTCGGGCTGCTGCCCATCATCGCGATGGCGGTGCACGCGTTCGGCCGGCATCCCGACGAGGAGGTCCGCGACCGCGCCGAGCGGGCGCGGCGGCGGCACCACCGCGCCGCGACCGCGCTGGAGATGGAGCTCGATCGGCTGATCGGCGGCTACCACCGCGACGTCGCAGGCAGCGACGTCGCCACACTGCGCGGGCGGGCGGGCCACGGTCAGACCGGTCCCTACCCGCCGCTCGCCACCGCTCCCGCCGGTGTTGCGGACGTGATGATCGCGGCCCCGGTGAGCTGGCTCGACGTGCCGGTCCCACCCGCGCTGCAGCACGCGATCGTGCCCAGCCTGCGGGTGCTGCGCGACAACCGGCCCCGGGTGGGGGAGGTGGCGCCGTGAGGAAGCCCCTGTCCGTCGCGGTCGTCGCGGTCGCGCTCGGCATCGCGGGCTGCACGGCCCCGGCGCCGGGCGGCCCGCAGCAGTGCGACGAGCTCGCGCGGGTCGCTGTCGAGCCGGGCGCCCCGACGGTGTCGGTTGTGATCGACCGGACCGCCTCCGCAGCGCGCACCAGCTGGCCCGCCGCCACCGTCGCCCGCGTCACGGCGGTGGCGCGGCTGGGCGGCACCCTGTCGATCGTCGGGGTCGACGGGGCCGGCGCCCCGCCACTGGCCGTGTGGACCCGGCACCCGCTGGTCCCGCCCGCGGTGCGGGGCACCCCCCGGGAGGACGCGGTGATCGCGGTGGCCGTCGCCTGCGCGGTCCAGGCCGGCTGGGACGCGATACCCACCGCGCCCGGCAGCGACCTCCTCGGCGCCCTCAACGCCGCCGTCGACGCCGTGGGCCCGGACCGCGCGGGGTCCGCCGTCGAGATGGTGACCGACGGGTACGCCTCGGCGGGAGCGTTGCGCTTCGACACCGGGGTCGACCCCGATGGGAGCCCCGCGGGCGAGCTGGCCGCCCGGGTCGTCGCCGACCGCGGGCTCGCCGATCTGACCGGCACGGACGTCGCCGTGCACCTCGCCCCGCTGGCCGACCGGCCCGCCGACGAGGCGTCGCGGCAGTGGATCGAGCAGGTGTACCGCGAGCTGCTGCGGCTCGGCGGCACCCGCAGCGGCACGGTCGACCGCGACACCGGGCCGCCGGCGCCCGCCGCGACCGGGCCGCTGCCCGCCGATCCCGTGGTGCTCGCGGCGCCGCAGCCGCCGGTCGTCGCGGCCGCGCCGGACGTGCGGCGGCTGAGCGGCAACGCGTTCTTCGAGCCCGGGTCGGCGGCGCTGCGGCCGGGTGTGGACGTCGAGCTCAGGCCGATCGCCGCGCTGCTCGCGCCCGGCCTGGGCCGCCGGGCCGAGGTGGTCGGGCACGTGGCGTCGTGGGGCCCCGTTCCCTACCGCGAGGACCTGGCCCGGGAGCGGGCGGGCGCCATCGCCGCGGCGCTGGTGCGGCTCGGGGCCGACGGGGCGGCGTTGACCGTCCGCGGCGCCGGTTCCCGCGAGCCGCTCGCCGCCGACCTCGACGGCGCAGGCAGGCTCATCCCGGACCGCGCGGCGCAGAACCGCCGGGTGGACGTGCTGCTGGGAGCGCTGTGATCACCTGGCTGGGGATCAGCCAGTCGACCACCACGCCGGCCCGCAGCGGGTCGGTGTAAGCGCGGGCGGCGTCGAGCGGCCCGGCGAGGGCGACGGTGCCCCACGGCGTGCGGAGGTGGGCGGGCCTGCCCAGCAGGGTGCGGCTCTCCTCGCCGTTGCCGAGCATCGCCGAGCCGGCCAGCGCGGCGACGGGCGCCGGCCCGGCAGGCTCGACCGGCGCGGGGGCGCCGTCGAGCACGGTGTCCAGCGCGGGGCCCGCCCCCGCCGCCATCGGGGCTGGCACCGCGTTGGCCCTGGCCACCTCGATCAGCTCGGCGAGCAGCCGGATGTCCCCGGCCGCGTGGGCCGCGCGGTAGGCGGCCGCGAAACCGGCGGCCACGACGGCGGCCCACCGCCGTCGCCGGTCGGCGCCGTCCAGGCTGAAGCGGACGGCGTCCAGCGCGAGCACCGCGGGCACCAGCACCTGCACGGCCCCGGTGGCGTCACCCGCGTCCAGCAGCAGCATGCCGCGCCCCACGGCGATCTGCGCGGCCAGGAAACCGGACTCGCGCTCCAACATCCGCGACTCCAGATCCGCGAGGTCGCGCTGCGCCGTGGATGCGCGGGACGCCGCGCTGCCGGGGGACCCGCCGCGCAGGTCGAGGCCGACGCGCAGCATCCCCAGCATCACCTCCAGCCCGTGGCTCGCCCCGCGGTACACCGGTGACCCGTCGGCGAGGAACCGCTCGATCCGGGCCACGCACGCCTGGGCAGGCCCCAGATCGCCGCGCTCCAGAGCGGCTGTGGCCGTCCGCGCCTCGAGCCCCAGCTCCCGCAGCTCGGCGATGACGGGCGAGTCGCCGATGCCGCCTTCGACGACGCGCTCGAGCAGGTCGTCCGAGCGGGCCAGGACGGGGTCGACCACCTCGCGCAACCCGGCGAGCATCTGGCGGGTCGCCATGACCTCCAGAGGGCTGCCGAGCCGCTCCAGCACGGGTAGCGCCGCCCGGAGCGCGGGCTCGGCCACGACGGGCAGGGCGCGGTTCACCGCCGCGCTGCCCTCCGCGAAGTCGGTCTTGGCCAGGGCAAGCTCCAGCTGAGCGGGGGTGCCGGTCCCGGAGGGCAGGCTGCGGAACGCGGTGCGAGCGCGGGCGAACATGTCGCTGATCTCGGCCCACGGCAGCCCCTGGTCGGCGCCCATGATCGCGGTGTGGACGCCGAACTGTGCGGCCTGGACGGGCAGGCCGTGGCGGCCGGCCAGCTGGTGCGCGTACCGGGCGCGGGCGAACGGGCGCGCCGTGTCTCCGTGGTCGGGCAGGGCCATCAGGAACGCCATCACCCGCGCGCAGGAGCGCTCGGCGTACCCGCGCGCCTGGCCGGGGTCGCCCGCGGCGGCGAGCAGGTCGGCCGTCTCGCCCCACAGCCGCTCGGCCGCCCCGTCGACGTTGCCCTCCCGGTCGGCGATCTCGGCGAGCCCGCCGGTGACGATCGCCGCGTCCTCGGTGTGCCCGGCCGCCAGGTGGGCCGCCCGGGACGCGGTCCAGTGCCTGCGGGCCGCGTCGACGTCGTCCAGCTGCATCGCCGCCTCGCCCAGCAGCTGCTCGCAGTGCCCGATCCCGACGGGCAGCACGCGGGGCCCGAGCAGCGCGCGCGCCCGCGTCGCGAGGCGCCGCGCCGCGGCCCAGCGCTCCTCCGCCAGCGCCTCGCCGGCGCGGGTGAGCTGGGTGCCTGCCGCCAGGATGTCATGGGGCAGGCCGGTCGAGCGCCGGGCGAGCGTGTCGAGGGCGGTCAGCGCCGCTGCGGTCGTCGGGGCGTCCTCGGCGGAGAGCGCGGAGGCCATTCCGGCCAGCTCCTCCGCGATCTCGCCGCCGGCCGGGCGGGCGAGGGCGGCGGCCATGTCGTCCATGATCTCGGCCACCTCCTCCCCATCGGCTGGTTCGGCTTCGGGGTCGGGGTCGAACAGCCGGAAGAACTCGCGCAGCAGGTCCTCGTCCTCGGGTTCCACGGGGCCTCCTCAGCCGCGGCCGGGCGCGAGATAGGTGACGAGCGATCCCCACACCAGCGGCGCGTCGCGCAACTCGCCGTGGGCGCGCCACCGGTTCAGGCGGCGCAGCTGCCAGGCCCGCACCCCCTCGACGGGATCGGCGCGGCCGTGCGCGCTGTCGACCGCGAGCGCCAGGTCGGTGGTCGCTCGCATGTCCGGTCCGCGGTCGAGCGGCAGCACCCACCGGGTGGCGGTCACGAGCTCGGCCCCGGCGTTGACGGCCGCTATCGGCAGCCCGGACTGCTCGGCGATCTCGCTGTCGTCGCTGCCGCAGCCGATCAGCGCCACCCGCGGGGGCGCAGGGAACCGCTCGGGGGCCGCGAGCCAGTCGAACGCCCGGAACAGGTGCTCCTCGCCGGCGTCGTCGGCCAGGACGAGCGCCGCGGCCGCGGGCGCGTCCGGTGAGCCGGCGACCGCGTGCCCGAAGTACAGCAGGCGCCCGGGGTCCCCGTTCGACAGGAGGTCGCCGAACTCGCGGACCGTCAGCCCGTCGCCGCTGACGCCGGGTTCGATGTCCTCGCCGTCGCCGAGGCTCGACTCCCACAGCGTCGGCCGCCCGTTCGGGTACAGCAACAGCCGCCGCCGCCCCCCGGCGTCCGACGACGTCGACGGTCCGGGGTCCACGATCCGCACGGCCGGTCCGGCCGTCCCGGATGATCCGGGGTTTCGGGCGCGCCCGACGTGCACGGTGGCCGGCAGCCCACCCAGCACGCGGGCGACCTCGACCAGCCGGGTCCCGGCGCTGTCGACCGCGAGGCAGTCCCACGGCAGCGCGGCGGGCCACCCCCGCACGGCGATCGTCACGGTGTCGGTGCGGGGCGCGTCGGTCGCGGTCAGCTCCTCCCGCAGCGGCCCGGGCAGCAGCGCGCCGCCCAGCGCGGCGGCGAGCTCATGCTCGAGCCGAGGATCGGTCAGCGGCCCGGACCACGGGTCGCCGCGCTCGGCGGGGCGGGCCCGCGCGGCGAGCCCGCGCACCGCGGAGGCGTCATCCACCACACCCGCCGCCACCGGCCCCGACGGCGTCTCGCCGTCCGCGACCCTGGTCAGCGCCCACGCCAGCGCCTCGCCGAACGGCTCGATCGCCCACCACCAGCCGATGTCGCGGGTCATCGCAGGTCCCAGTCCGGGCCCGCGCCGAGTGCGAGCTCGGCTGCGGTGGCCGACCACCCGGGGCCGGAGAGATCGGGCGGCGCGACGTCGACGTCGAGCACGGAACCGGCGGCGGCGCCCTCGCGGGCCGCCAGGCGCTGCGCCTCCCGCGCCACGCCCGGCCCGCCGCGGGCGAGCACCGCCCGCAGCAGGGCGATGCAGCGGGCCCGCTGCCGGGCGGCACGCGCCGGGTCGGCTGAGCGGGCGCCTGCCTGCCGGAACATCCGGGCCGCCTGCTGGACGTCCCCGCGCACCACCTCGTCGGCGCCGCCTGCCGGGCCGGCGAGCCGCAGCGCGGTGACGGTCCGCGCGGTCCAGCGCACGGCCTGCGCGGCGATGCGGTCGGCCCCGCGGCGCGGCGGCCGCTCCAGGCGGACGTCGTGCACGTCGAGGACCAGCGGGTCGGCCGCCGACCCCAGCAGCGGCGCGGACCCGGTGTAGGCGTCGCCCGCGGGCGTCGGGATCAGCTGGCCGACGGCCAGCGGGAACGGCAGGCCGGCGCCGTAGAGGCGGAAGGCCAGGTGCGCTGCGGGGGAGGCGCCGGCCGCGGCCCGGACCGCGACCGTCACGAGCGGAACGCCCGGGTCGCGCCGCGTGAGAGTCCACGTCACGGTGTCCTCGCCGGTGTCGAGGACGTGGCGTGGCACCTGGTCCCAGTCCACGGACGCCGTGCGTTCCTCGTCCTCGTCGTCACCCGCCCGCTGTGCGCCGGCCAGCGTCCGGTCCCCGATCTCGGCCAGCGCGGCGAGCTCGGACCAGTCCAGCCTCCTGCCGCCGCCGAGCGCGGCCACCGCATCGGCGAGCTCGACCTCGTGCACCAGGTCGCGGCGGTCGGGGCTGTCGAACGGCAGCACGGCGGCCACGGCGGGCAGGGCCGCATCGATCAGCTTGGCTAGACCGGCCGGGGCGCCGCCGGTGGCGTCGCGCAGCTGCCGCGACAGCGCGGTGACCAGCCCGGCGCGGCGCAGCAGCCGCCGCTCGGCGTCCCCGGACTCGGCCGCGTCGAGCAGGTCGTCGAGCGCCGCCGCGGCGACGCCGATTCCGAGGTCGAGCAGGCCCGCGGGCAGCCGGTCAGGGCTGCGCCGCTCCAGCCAGCGCAGCGTGCCCAGCTCGCGCAGCGCGGCGGCGACGGGCCCGGACTCGGCGGGCACCGGTTCTCGTACGGCCCCGTCCGCCACCTGCGCAGCCGCCTCGACCACCGCGGAGCCGTAGAGGAGGTCGAGGACGGCGGCCGCCTCGTCCAGGTCGTGGACGGTCAGGTGCGGGGGGTCGTCGGGGGCGGTCGGGTCGAGGAACAGCGCCCCGCCGCGGACCATGACCATCCCGGTGCCCGCGGGCGCGGCGGGCCGGTGGCCGATGAGCAGGTCGCCGCCGTCGGCGAGCCGGATCGGGAGCTCCATCCTCAGCCCTCCGACCCGTTGCCGAGTACCCACCGGCGGAAGACGGGCGGCGGCAGCCGCCGCTCACCGAGCGAGGCGGTGAGCTCCTCGTACATCGGTACCCATCGTGGGTAGTCCTGCCGCGCGAGGGCGAACAGTGCCCGTGCCGATTCGGGTGTCCGCGCGAAGGCATCCAGCGTGCGCTGCAGCAGCGGATCGTCGGGCAGGAGCGGGCCGTCCTCGTCGGCGGGCTCCGGCACGGGATCGTGGATCAGCTCCCGGAGGTGCGCGCGGAACATGGCCGGGACCAGCGCGGTGACCTCGCTGCGGACGAACGGCACCTCCCACTGCGCCTCGCGGCTGTGCGCGGCGTCCCAGAGCCGGCGGGTGGTACCGAGCTCCACCTGCGCGGTCCAGGTCGCGGGGATCCCCTCGGCGAGCGCCTGCGCGATGCTGTGCCGGCGCGCCCACCGCTCGGCCTCGTCCGTGACCGCCGCCTCGAAGGCCTCGTCGGCGGTGTCGGGCAGCGCGTGCCCCTGCTCGGCCCACTCTCGCAGGGCGCCCGGCTGGGGCGCCTTTCCCCCGGGGTCGTGGGCGGCCTGCAGGTCGGCGCGACGGACGCCGGCGACGAAGGATGCGACGAGGGCGTGGTGGCGCCGCGACCGCAGCCCGATCGGCGAGCAGGCGCGGTCCACCACGTGCCGGCACAGGTCGTCGGGTTGCATCCGGGCGAGCCTGCGGTCGATGTACTGGTCGCGGTCCTGCCCGTCCGCCGCGGGACAGCGGGCCCAGCTGATCCGCAGGTGGTAGCGGTAGCGGGCGCACACGGCCTGGTCGGTTCCCGCGCGCCAGCCGTTGTCGTCGCCCGTCATGGGTGGCCGCTCCCGCCAGCCGACGCCGAGCTCGGAGGGCCGCAGGACGGCGAGGGTGGCCGCGCCGCGCCGCGCCCACAGCTCGTCGTACGCGGCGGTGTGGTGCTTCACGAACTCGGCCTCGGAGAGGAACCGGCGCAGGCGTGCGGCCCGCTCGATCTCCAAGGCCACGAACACCGCGCCCTCAGCGGCCAGCGTGTCCCATTCCGGGCTGACGGGCCGGTCCCGGTAGTGGCGCGCCACGATCGCGCAGGCCTTCTCCGACACGCGGCTCGCGGTCACGTGCGGGCGGTCCCCGTTGGGTGTCGCGTCGAGCCGGCGCGTGATGTCGACGGCCAGCGCGTCGGCCAGCCCACCGAGGGTCACGACGGCGGCCCAGAACCCCGGGTCCTCGAGCTGCCGGGCGAGGTCGACGGCGGCGGTCCGTCCGAGCTCACGGTCCGTCGGCCCGATGGGGACCGCGGCGGCGTCGGCGAACGGGTGGGACGCCACCGCACGCATGATCCACTGCTGGACGTCGCTGGGGGCGAGATGCGTGGCCCACGCGGGCCTGACCCCCTGCGTCCGCCTCCGCCAGGCGCGCTCGAGCAGGCCACCGACCGTTCCACGGTGCGTCACCGCCAGGGGCCGCTCATCGGTGGTCCTCCGGTAGTCCTCGGGGCTGGTCATCGGGCCTGTCGTGGGCGGCGTCACCGCCGTTACCTGGTTCTGACGGACGGCTGCGGCGCCGGACCGCCGTCCGTTAAAGAGGAGTAACCCTTCCCGGAGCGTGGACGACTGCCAGGCGGGGTGACCGGCACGCCGCCGGCCGAGGGCAGGAGGACGCCGTGCAGCTCGACCCGCAGGACGCCGAGCGGACCGCGGGCGCGGCCGCCGCGGAGCTGGACCGCTACGACGCGGGTGAGCCCGGCGTGGACCTCGACGGGATCGTGGCGGCGCTGGAGGACGCGACCGACGCCGCGCCGGACCATCCCGAGGTCGGTTTCTGGTGGTACTGCCTCGGAACGGCCCACGCCCGCCGCGCCGCGGACGGGGGCCCGCCGGACGGCTGGGACGCGGGCGTCGACATCCTCCGCATGGTCCTCGACGGGACGCCGGACCCCGAACCCGCAGCCGACCTGGCCACCGACCTGGCCCTGCTGCTCTTCCGCCGCTTCTACGCGCGGGTCGACAGCTGGGACCACGACGAGGCGAGCGTCCGGTGCCACGAGCTGCGCGACGACCTCGTCCCCCTCGCCGCGGGCGGGGCCCCCGTCACGATGATCCGCGGCCTGGTGCGGCTCGACCTGTACCGACTCCACCGCGCCTCGGACGACCGGTCGGCCGGGCTCGCCCTGCTCGCCGAGGCCCTCCCCGAGCTGGCCGCGGACGAGCCCCTCGTGGCCGAGGCGCTGGGCGAGTACGCCATCGCCCTCGACGACCTGGCCGACGAGGACGAGGACGCGGCCACCGAATTCCGGGACCGGGCGATCACGGCGCTGAGCCGCGCCTTCACTGTGCTCCCGCCCGACGCCCGCCCCGACCTCGTCCTGCTCGACGCGAGGCTCTGCTGTTCCCGCGGCTACGACGCCGACGACGTCGCGGAGCTGCGCCGCGGGCTGGAGCGCTTCGCGCGGTACGTGGCCGTCGACGCGAGCGACGACCCCGAGCTGCCGTTCGCGTGGTTGCTGCAGGCCAGGGCGCGGGAGCGCTTGTGGTACCTGACGAAGGAGCCGGCCGAGCGTGACGCTGTGATCGTCTGCTGCGACACCGCCCTGGCCCTCGGCCTGCACGACGACGTGCCCCTGGACGCGCACCGGATGGTGCTTGAGCTGCTCCAGGCGCAGGTGAGCGAGGCCGCGCCCGGCTCCGGCGTAATCGAGGACGGCCGGACCCGCATGGCGGCCGCGATCGCGGAGCTCGACGGTAGGCCGGGCGCCGACACCGGTGCCCGGGCCGAGATGGCCTACGCGATCGCGGCGATGGGCTGCACCCTGATCGGCAGCGCCCCCGGGCTCGTCGACGTGGCCACGCTGCAGCGGTTCGCGGACCTCGCCCTCGCGCACCCCGATCCGCCCTACGAGTGGGAGCTGCGGTTGAGCATGCTCTCGCAGCTGCGCCTGTTCCCCGGGTACCGCGAACCGCCGCCGGGCGCGCCGCGCCTGCCCGAGATCGCCGAGGCGTGGCCGAAGAGCGAGATGGGCCCGGAGCTGCACGACGAGCTCGCCGTTATGACGGCGTTCATGGCGTACTTCGACGCGTTCCGCAGCGGCGACCGCGGCCAGATGCGGGCGGCGGAGGCGCTGCTCGCGGGCGCGGCCGATCCGGGCTCGCCGGTGGCGCTCCTGGTGAGCGGGCTGATCGACGCCACGATCGCGTACCAGGACGGGGCGTCCAGGGAGGAGCTCGCGCAGGCGTACCGGCGGGTCGTCGACGCCGCCGAGTCCTCCGCCGGTGACCCGTGGACGGCGAGGTACATCCTCCCGATGATGTGGTCGTTCGTCGCGATCCTGGAGGGACGGCCTGCCCACCTCGCGCTGCCCGGCCCGGCGGAAGCAGGCCGACCCGACGCGCTGGCCGCGATGATGGACGGCCTGATGGGGGCCGTCGGGTCGATGGCGGCGACGATGGGCAGCGCGCACGATCCCGACGGGCTGCGCCGGGTGCTGTGGGACGGGGAGCGCGAGCTGGCCGCGCACGAGCGCGGCTCGGTCCCCCACCAGATGGCGGCGATGGCGCAGGCGGTCGCGGCCGGGCGGCTGGCGCAGATCGCCCCCGGGGACCCGGCCGCGGCCGAGGCCGCCATCTGCTGGGGCACCGAGGCGGTCGAGGCGATGGGCAGCCCCGAGCACCCGCTGTGGGCCGAGCGCGCCCTCGAGCTCGCTGCGGCCCACCGGCGCCGCCGCAGGCCCGGCGACCTGCCACGCAGCCGGGAGATCGGCTTCGACGCGCTGCGCGGGAACACCTGGCAGGCGCTTCTACAGACCGGCACCGACCACGCGGTCGCCGCCACCGGCCCCGCCGCGGACACGGCGCTGCGGCTCGCGCAGTGGTGCGCCGACGACGGGGCGCCCAACGACTTGGTCCGCGCGGTAGAGGCCGGGCGTGGGCTCGCCCTGCACGCGGCCACCACCACGCGGTCGGTGACCGAGATGCTCGCCGGACTGGGGCGCGACGATCTGGCGGCCGAGTGGGCCGCGGCGGGCGGCGCCGACCGCATCGCCCTGCCCGCGCTGCCGGGCGTGGACCTCCACGGCGACCTGCGGCAGCGCGTCCTGCGGGCGCTGCTGGCCGGGCGGCCCGCGGTGCTCGACCCGCCCGGTACCGCGCGGATCCGCGCCGCCCTACATGCGCAGGGCGCCGACGCGCTGGTCTACCTGGTGCCCGGTGCCGATGGCGCGCCCGGCCGGGCCGTCGCGGTGCCGGCGGCAGGCGACGTCGAGATCCTCGACCTGCCCCGCCTCGCCACCGGCCCCGGATCGGTGATCGACGACTACGCCACCGCCTACGAGGCCTGGCATGCCCCGGCCCCGGGCCGCCTTCGGAACGAGTCGGCGGCCGCGTTCGACCGGTGGTCGGAGGAGCTGCTGCGGCTGGTGCGCTGGGCGTGGGGCGCGGCGGCCGATCGCCTGCTCGGGTCGTCGCGCCGGTGGGCCGCGGGCGGGCTCCCGCGCCTCGTGCTGGTGCCCGTCGGGATGCTCGCGCTCGTGCCGTGGCACGCGGCTTCGCGTCCGGTCGACGGCAGGCGGCGGCACCTCGTGGAGGACGCCGTCGTCTCCTACGCGGCGTCGGCGCGGCTGTTCTGCGACGTCGTGGACCGCGAGCCGGTGACGGCAGGCAAGGCGCTCATCGTCGGGAACCCGGCCGGCAACCTGTTCGCTGGCGGGTTGGAGGCGCAGGCGGTTCAGGAGGCGTTCCACCCCGACGCCGACTACCTCGGCATGGTCGGAGCGGGGGGCGCCGAGGGGTGGTCGGTGGCGCCAGGGGGAGCGGGGACACCGGACGAGGTGCTGGACCGGCTCGCCGCGTCCGGTCGGCCGTGCCCGCTGGTGCACTTCGCCTGCCACGCCCGCGCCGACGCGACCTCGCCGTCGGCGTCGAGGCTGCAGCTCGGCGGCCGGGCCGAGCTGCGGGTCGGGGCGCTGATGGAGCGGGCCCCGACCGGCCTGCTCCCGCTCGGGACGGTGGTGCTGGCCGCCTGCTCCACGAACGTCGCGGGCGGCCGGCACGACGAGGCGTTCAGCATCTCGACGGCATTCCTCGCCGCGGGCGCCCGCACCGCAGTGGGCTCGCTGTGGACGGTGCCGGACGGCTTTACGTCCCGGCTGATGTTCGTACTCCACCACCACCTGGCCGAAAACCGCCTGCCGCCCGCCGACGCCGTGCGCGCCGCCCAGCTGTGGATGCTCGACCACTACCGCGATACCCCGGAGACAATGCCGGATGAGCTGTTCGCCGTCCGGCTAGAGGACTCGGCCTACGAGCACCCCGTCAACTGGGCCGGCCTCACCCACCTCGGCCGGTGAGCGGCCGGGGGAGGATCACCGGGCCTACACCTGCACACCGGGGGTCATCGGGATCGCCGCGAAGCCGGGCACGGTGTTGCCCCGCCGTCGCGTCGGCGGTGCGGCGGAACCGGTCGGGTCAGGCAGGTCGCCAGGGCGCGCAGGGCGATCTCGTCCTCCAGCCGGGCAAAGGGGGCGCCGAGGCAGTAGTGGATGCCGCTGGAGAAGGCCAGGTGGTCCGGGCCGGTCCGGTCCCGGGTGATGTCGAACCGGTCGGCGTCGGGGTAGGCGGTGGGATCCCGGTGGGCCGCGCCGAGCATCAGGGCGACGCGAGCGCCATCGGGCAGGGCGATCCCGTCCAAGTCGACCGGTTCGTGTGCCACCCGGACCGTGGCCTGCACCGGCGGGCAGGCCGGGTCTCCTGCGCCAGTTCGACGAGTGTCCGGCGGTCAACGATCAGCGCCGAGGCGTCGCCCGCCTGACACAGATCACGGCCGAGCGCTGCCCATGGCGGTCCGGTTGAATCGCATCAACCGAGTGTTGATCGGCGCTTCTCGAGCCGCAGCTCTAGATCGACAATTTCGCCATGCCGGACGTGGGCTTCGGAGTCGTCCCCGACCGCGCTCCGCTCCCACCTTCTGGCCACGGTGAGCAGGCGGCCGGCGCGCTCGAGATCGGCAGCCGCCGATCTGGCGGCGCCCGCCTCGTGGCCGACGAGCAGGGCCCGTGCCCCGAGGAGGGCCATCCGGCAAGCGGGCTCGGTAGCCCCGGCCAGCAGCGCCTCGCTTGACGGGTGGTCGACTGCTCGCCGGATCCAGGTCAGGCCCAGTTCCGCCCAGCTCCGTGCCTGCTCGTCGGCGCCACGCGCTACGGCGTCCTCGGCGAGTGTGGAAGTGGCGCGGGTCGCCACCTGGAGGCTGTGCCGGAGGGGCTCGAAGACCCCGCTCCGGTCGTGGAAGAGCGCTCGGGCCGGAAGCACGCAGTCGCGAAACAGGAGCACCGCCGCGAGGAGGTCGTCCTCGCCGGGATGGCCCGCCAGGAACGCCGCGTAGTTGTGGAGGTGGAAGCCGAGCAGGCCGAGCCGAGCCGTCCGAGAGTCGACGGCGTCCGGCTCGATCTCCAGTGCGCGCAGGTGCCGTCCCCAGCTGATGCGCAGCCACGCGTCCAGCGCGTCGGGTGCGGGTAACCCGGCCGCGGGGTCGGTCGCGTTCGAGACCCGGACGGCGTTGACCTCGATGTTCGCTGCGCCGATGATCTCGGCGGCGGCGCCGCGGTCGAGCAGCCCGGCCTCCCGGGCGGCGTCACAGGCGTCGGCCGCGTCGAGGAGGTCCGCGAGCGGGGCCGCCAACGCCGCGTACCGGTCGAAGCGCAGCGTCTGGACGGTCATGAGCGCGATGCGGCACCGGACCACGGGCCGCAGCGGATCGTCGGCGGGCAGGAGGTCGGCGAGGGGGGCGAGGCCGGCCGCGGTGGCGACGACCTCGTCGCGGGTGTGTTCGCGCCGGACGGGGTCGAACTGGATGTGCCGCAGGATGCCGAGCAGCGCGATCAGCACGGCCCGGCGGGCGAGCGGGGTGGAGCGCTCGACGGCGTCCAGCGGCGGGACCACCGGGAGGACCGCCCCCGGCTGGGCGGTGCCGATGATCTGGCTGACCAGATCGTGCACGAGCTGGGTTGGCGGGACGAGCGCCTCGACGACGAGCTCGCCGGGCCGCCGCTCCGACAGCCACAGATGGCTCGCGTCCTGGAGGGTGCCGGCCGCGCGGAGGCGGCGCAGGACGCGGTCGACGACCTCGTCGTGGCGCAGCCTGCGCGACAGCGCCGGGACGCCCGGTGCGTCAAGGCCGAGCGCGGCGTACGTCCCGTCGACGACGGCGAATTCCGTCGGCTGGGACGGCGCCGCGACCCGGTCCTGGGACCCGATCTCGCACCGGGTCAGCGGGAGGTCGGCCAGCCGGCCGGCGAGCGGGAGTTCCCAGGTGGTCGTGAGCTCGCGCTGGACGGCGCGGGCACCGATGGCGGCCAGCACGAGGGCGGGTTGCGAGCGGAAGGTCTCGACCATCAGCGCGCCCCAGGCCACCAGCCGCAGCTCGGGCGGCAACGGCTCGCCTGCGGGATCGCGCAGCAGGCCCAGCGCCGCGTCCACGGCGGCCCGCACGGGTTCGAGCAGCATGTTCGCCGCGGTGAGAAGCACCGCCGCCCGGGTGTCGGGTCCGTAGCGGTTGAGGGTCGCGTTGGCGATCTCGTTCGGCAGCGGGGTACCGGGCGTGCTGACCCCCACGCGCTCGACGATGCTCCAGGCTTCGGCGACGGCCAGGCCGGCCGACCTCGACCTGATCGGCAGCGGGGCGCCGCGGGCGATCTCCGAGAGCGTGATCCGGCTGTGGTCGCTCACCCATGTGCGCGGTCCGAACGGGCTGGCGTCCCACGGCACGCCGAAGAGCGGGCCGACCTTGCGGGCGAGCCGAGCGGGAACGACGGCGGAGCGCTTCTCCGGGATGTCGGGGATCTGCGCCGGCAGCAAAGGCATGGCTCTCCTTTCCTGATCAACACTACCCGTACGGCCTAGTGACGAAAGTCTTCTGTTCTCGTAAAAAGTAGCTTATGCATTGCGAGGTGCTGGAGACCATCGACGGACAAGGCTTGAGCGGGCTGGCGCGCCCGCTCCTCCACGAGGTGGTGCGAGCGGTCTGGTGGGAGTCCCAGCAGCAGCGCTCGGCCGTGCACCGGCTGACGGGGCGCAGGCGCTGCGACACCGCCGTCCGTTACGACGAACTCCAGCTCGGCGCCCCCTCGGCGCCCGCGGTAGGCCTGTGCATCACCGGCGACTGCCTGTGCCGCGACCTGGTGGTCGACCTGCTCGCCGAGGCCGACGCGTTTCTCGCCCGGGCTGCAGGCAGGCTGCGCAACACGCCCGGGGCGGTGCGGAGCCACGTCCGCACCCGCGAGCTGGGGGACTGGACGCGCCGGCGCCGGGTGGCAACTGGGGCCCAGGCGCGCAGCGACCGGATCCGCGCGAGTGCCCGGGCCCGCGCGCTGCCCGACGAGTTCCACCGGGCGCTGCTGGAGTACCTCGTCGACGAGGCAGGCTCGCTCGCCCCGCTCGACGGCGACCGCCAGCTGCGCCGCCGCCTGGCCGAGCTGGCCGCGGCCGAGTTCGGAGGCCGGGTCGAGGATGTCGAGGCGCGGGTGCGCGCGGCTCTGCCGGCGGTGGAGGCTGCCTGCCGACGGGGCCCCCTGGTGGACGGCGCCGACGGCAGGCGCGTCACCTGGTGGGAGCGCTATGTGGAGGCTCCGCTCGGGCGCCGGGCCAGCCGGAACACCGAGGCAGTGGACGAGAACACCGGCGGCGTCGCCGTCTCCCGCGACCCGATCGATCTGCGCGTGTTGGACGCGCTGGACCACGTCGACCCCGCCGACGGGCGCGACGCCCTCTGCGACACGGTGCGTGGCCTCGCCGTGGACGGGGTCATCGCCCCGTCGGTTGCCGCCGGGTTCCTCGCCGACGAGACCCGGATCGCACAGGCGGCCGATGCGCTCCGATTCCTGGAGCCGCCACTCCCGGCGCGGGCCGGGAGCCGAGCTGTCCGTCGATGACGGAGGTGCGCGGGGGTGTGTGCCCACACCCCCGCGCCCGCTCACCGCTCCCGATCGGTGGCGCCACGGCCCACCGATCCCGCCGTACAGGATCGGTGGGACGGGCATGATGACCCTGCTGCTCGAAGACGCCCTTCCTGTGTTGGCCGTCTGTGTCCTGTTGATCGCACTGCTGAGGCGTCTCGCACGCCTGCTCATACCGCTGGTGCTGGTGGCGGCCGTGGTGATGGCGTTCGGCGTGACGCTGACGGGTGCCGCGCCGCGTACCGTCCGGACGCCGCCGCCCTGTGGTGCGCCGCCGAAGGCCGTCCTCACGGTCTACCGCCTCGACATGCCGACGATCGCGGCGCACATCGCGGAGGCCCAGCGCGCGAACCCGGGCTGGCGCGTCCTGTGCCGCAACGGCCTGGATGCGTCGGTGGACGAGCCTGGCGTCAACCGCCGGAAGTCCGTGTGCGGTGGGCTCGGCTCGGTACCGCGGGAGGGCTGGAGCTGCGACGAGTACCCCTTCGCGTCGACCTACCAGGGTGGCGAGTACGCGTCCTTCGCGATCGTGCCCGAGGCCGAGAACTCCCGGCAGGGCGGGCAGCTCAGCCGTTTCTACCGTGCGTCGGCGGTGCGGGCGGGCGACACGTTCCTCGTCGTCGTCGTGTGACGCTCTAGACGCCGGAGCAGCGCAGCACCCCCGCGAACGCGGGGTCGTCCAGGCCGGAGGAGGCGACGGCTCGGTAGGGGACCGGCAGGTGGTCGGGCGGGACGCGGGCGGGGTCGGCCAGCCAGCGGTGCACGGCATGGACGGCCTCGGCCGGCGCCATCCGGGAGTCGACCAGATGCATGTGCAGCAGGTAGTACAGGACGGAGGCGACCTCGTCGGTCACCGGCTCGCGGAAGCCGACCACCGCGGCGCAGCGACGGTGCAGCAGGGATCGGGTCGCACGTCCGCGCCGGCCGTCACCGGCGGGAGCACGGCCAGGCCACCGGTGGTGCCGGGACCGTCACCGGCGACGGCGGACGCGTCGAGCACGGCGTCCCCCGCCAGCTCCAGGCCACCGTCCGCGGTGATCCCGCACCCGAGATGGATGAGGGCGCTGCCCAGTGCGGCCACCGCATCGTGCGGTGTGCCCGGGCCGACGGACTGCTCGAGAGTGTTGCCGTAACCGGCCGAGCGCGGGTAGAAGCTGCGCCGCAGCAACATCGCGTCGAGCGCGGCCTGGGGCCGGTCGCGGCGGGGGTCGGCCAGGAACGAGGCCGACTCCGCCACCGGCCTGCGGGCACGGCCCGCCAGCCGGACGACGTCCGTGCCGCAGCCGACGTGCGACACCGCCGCGGCCCCGTCGTCGATGTACCGGCCAACCGCCAGGATTCGGGGTGGCAGCGTCGCCCCTGGTGTGAGGGTCGCCAGGATCGGGTTGCCCGCCATGAGGACGAGCGTGGCGTCGGCGGTGGTGTAGAGCAGCGCGCCGGCCCCGACGGCGGCAACCGCGGCCGCGACCGCGACCGCGGAGAAGGCAGCGCCGAGCTGAGGCCGCACGCTGAGTTCCGGCAGCCGGTCGTCGAGCAGCGCGGCGAGCTCGGCGGCCGCCACGACGACGTCGGCGGCCTCATCGGGCAGGCCTTCGGCTCCGGCGAGGAGAGCCGCGGCGGCGGCCCGGACGTCCTCGTCGCCCGTACTCCAGCCGCCGTCGTCCACCCGTCCGCGCAGGTGCAGGGCGACGGCGAACAGCAGGTGGTCGCGGGCGGTCACCCCGGGCGCCTCGACCAGCATGCTGCCGATCGCGACGAGCTCGTCGATCCGGTCGACGGGCAACCGTGCGGTGCCGTCGAGCAGGGAGCACAGCGCGCCCGGCCCGAGGCCCGGCAGGCGGTCGAGCAAGGCCTGCCGCAGGTCGTCCAGGAACTCGGACGGCGGCCGTGCGGGTCTGGGCCGCGCGGTTTCGGGCCGCGTGGTTTCGGGGGCTGCGGGTTCGATCACCACCGTCGGGCGGTCGATCGGCGGCAGGTTGGCGAGCGTGGTCCCGGCGAATGCCAGGGGCAGGCTGCCCAGACCGGACATCGACGACGGCGAGGCCGGCTGCCGCATCAGGTCCTGCAGACCGCCGAGGGTGCGCATCATCCGCATCGGATCGAGGCCACCGGTGCCGCAGACGAGGTCGCGGAGCATGTCGGTCATCTTCCGCAGCATCGCCGCAGCGTCACGCATCTCGGTGACGGCCGACGGCCCGTCCGCCACCGCGTCGAACAGCGCGGCGGCCCGGTCCAGGTCGGCCCTCGCGGCGACGGACCCGCCTTGCCCCATCATCAACGCCATCGCCCCGGACCCCTGCAGGAGGCTCAGCACCCTCCTGACGAAGAGCTGCCCGAGGACGACCCGGCTGAGACCCTGCACGACGGCGGGCATCTGCGGGAACGTCAACGCCTCCTCCAGCAGCGCGACGGCACGGGTGGCGTTCTGGTCGGGCTCTGGTGGGCGAGGTGCTGTGCCGCCAGCAGCAGGCCGTGCTGGCCGGCGACCTGCCCGCGCATGAACGAGCCCGCCTCGAGGTGGCCGTAGGCCTCGTCGTAGACGGGCAGCGCCTCGACCAGGTACGGCTCCACCCCCGGCTTGCCCGGCCCGAGCCACCAGTACTCCATGACCAGCGCCTGCCCCAGCGCGACGAGCGGCCGCGCCCGGGCGGGGCCTCGGTGGCGCGCGACCTCCGCGCGCAGGGCGTCGAGATCCTTGGGCATCGGCGTACTCCTCAGTGTCCGGCGTGGACGAATCCGGCCCAACTAACGACGTCCGCCAGCTTCTCGGGGCGGAGGCGGTCGCGGAGCGGGCGGGGCATGTCGTCCGGGACGACCCTGTCCCGGTCGAGCATCCACAGCTGGGCTTCCCGCAGCGCCGCCCATGGCGGGTAGCGGTCGACCCGCAGGAACCGGTGGAACATGAACATCAGCGCCGACGTGGCGTCGTCGCGGATGCTCCAGTGCGTCGACAGCACCGACCGGGCTCCGCCCGCGAGGAAGGCCGTGCCGAGGCTGTAGGCCTCGTCGAACCCGGTGAGGGCCAGGCCCGTGCGGCAGGCCGCGAGCACGACCAGGCCGATGCGGCGGTCCTCCTCGCGCGTCATCCAGGAGATCAGTTCTTCGGCGTCGAGCGCGGTGCGGTCGGCAAGCAGCAGATAGGCGGCGGGTTCCTTCCCGCCGCTGCGGACGACCCCGTGGCACGCCAGATGCAGCAGCGAACCAGCGGCCGGTCCGGTTGCGACAAGCCAGTCCCGGACCTGGTTCGCCGAGCCGGGACCGGACGGGCTGACCGAGCCGTCGGGGCGCCGCCCGACGTAGCGGGCGCCGGGGTAGAACGCCTGCCGGACGGCGAACGCCTCCAGCGCGGCCGCGTCGAGGGCCTCGGGGACCTGCCCCGTCAACGGGTCGGCGGCCCCCGGCGGATCCCCGACGAGCAGGCCGCTCGGGGAAGCGGGGACGGGGTCGCGGCCCGCCGACAAGCACAGCATCCGCGCGGACGGCGTGTGGGAGACGGCGAAGTGGTCGAGCGCGTACCGCCCGGCCGGGCTGCGGGCCGCCTGCCACGGGATGCGCGACAGCTCGCCGATCGGCACCAGAACGACATGGTGCGGTCGGCCGTTCGCGGGCCGGGGCAGGCGCGGCAGGTAGGACTCGATCAAGGGGCGCATCGCTGTCCGCCACGCCCACGCGCAGAGCGCCTCCAGCGCGCCGGCGAGATCGCCGTCCGATGTGGTCGCGTCCTCCGGCGCCGTTCCGGCGGCGACCATCTCCCGGAGGGCGTGACCGTCCCGGCGGTTCAGCGCCGCCCGGTAGCGGCCGATCTCGGCGACGCTGTCGACCCGCATCTCGGGCACCGCCAGGAACCCCGGGCCCCCGACCGCGGGCTGGATCACGATGTAGCCGGGCGTGATGCCCGACCCCGGGACGAGGTATGCGAGAAGGTCGGCGTCGAGCCGGGCGAGCGCCTCCCGGATCTCGGCGGTGCCGGGCGGCTGCAGCAGCCCCACCGCGGCGCCCCCGCCTGCGGTGAGCGCCGTCATCGCGGCCCGCCGCAGGTCCGCCGCGAGCAGGGCCGGGTCGCGGGCGTCGACCGCCTTGCGCCAGCGCTGCGCGAGGTCGTTCTCACCGGCTTCCTCCAGGCGTTCGGCGATGCCGCCGACCTCCGTCGCTGCGAACAGTGCGAGCCCACGCCCGGCGTCGAGCGCACCGAGCGCGCCCGCCGGGTCCTCAGCGGCGAGACACCGGCGGGCGGCCTCCACGGCGTCGTCGGCGGCGTCGCGGGCGGCCGCGGTGGCACCCGCCAGATCGGGCTGCACCAGCACCTGCCACAGGTGCGCCCGCAGGCCGTCGACGACCGGCAGGGTGGTGCCGGGATCCTCGCCAAGGAGGCGCAGGACGTCGGTCAGCAGACCCGTGACAGCGGTCCAGGCCGGATGGCCGGGGCCCCCCGCGAGGTCGACGGCCTCCCGCAGGAGGTCTCGAGCCTCGCGCAGATCGCCGGTAGCGTTGGTCAGCTCGCTGCGCCGCGACAGGCCCAGGGCCAGGCCGAGGAGGTTCTGGACCCGGCTGGGCCCGTCCAGGTCGCCTGCGGCCTGCAGAGCCCTTCGCAGCAGCGCCACCGCCTGCCCGGCCCGATCCGGGTCCGTCCCCTGCCATCCCTCCAGCGCTGCGGCCCCGGCGGCCGCGAGCCGCAGCGCCCGGACGTCGGCGGGGATCCCCGGTACGTCCGCGGACGCGGCCAGTTCGTCGAGGTCGCGATCGGACAGTGGGCTGCCGCCCGCCGACATCCCGAGCAGCGCCGCGGCGGCGTCGATCGAACCGATCGCCGCGTCCCGGACCGAGCCGGGAGGGAGTCGCTCCGCGGCGTGGGTCAGCCGCTCGCCGACGCCGGGGTCCTGCGGATCCCGGTCTCCGACTGTCGTCACCGCCTCGGTCAGGAAGTGGGCGATCGCGGCCGTGCGCGGATCGCCCTGGGGCAGGGTTTCTAGCAGGCTGCTCAGCTCGCCGGACATCCGCCCCGCGGCGCCGCGGTCGCCGTCCCTCAGCGCAACCAGGCTGGTGAGGCTGAGATCGGCGAAGCCGAAGAGCGGCGCGAGCGCCGGGTCGACCGCTCCTTCGGGCCTCAGCGCATCGAGCTCGGCCCGCCCGGCCGCGACGTCGAGCAGCTCGCCTCCGCGAGCCGCCGCATCAGGTCGAGGAGCCGGGCGGCCGTCACCGTCCGGGTCCACCGCGGCGTCGGCGGCTGCGGTCCGTCGGCGATCTCCAGCAGGCGCCGGACCGCGCGCAGCCGCTGCATCCCGGCCATCGGGTCGTCGCCCACGACGGCCGTGAGCAGCCCGGCCGCGAGCACCCCGCGCGCAGCCAGGTCGGGCGGCAGCTGGAAGACGTCGGAGAGCGCCGCATCGAGGTCGCCCTGGCCGACGATCGCGACGGCGATCGTCGCGCACCGCAGCGCGACGTCATCCTGCTCGCCCACTCCTGCGCCTCCTCGTGTGCCTACCCAGAGCTGACGGACGGCCCGGGCGTTACCGTTGCGCGACGGGATCGCTTGCGGAACCGAGGTGAGCCGGGGATGACCGTCCACGCACTGCTGATCGGGATCGATGCGTACGAGGAGCGGCCGCTGCGCGGCGCCGTCAACGACGTCGAGGCCGTCGAGGACTTCCTCCTGGGCAGGGTGGAGCGGCCCCGGGTCGAGCTGCTCTGCGACGAGGACGCCACCCGGGCGGCGGTGATCGGGGCGATCCGGGCGCATCTCGGGCAGGCCGGGCCCGGCGATGTCGGGCTGCTCTGGTTCAGCGGCCACGGCGGGGAGGAACCGGTACCGGACGGGTGGTGGGCCCGGGAACCCGGTGGCTACCAGCAGAGCCTCGTGTGCGTCGACACCCGCCTCTCCGGGCCGTCCGCGACCCGCCGGCCGGGGCTGCTCGACCGCGAGCTCGAGGTGCTGCTCGGCGCGGTCGCCGTCCGGGGGGTGCACGTGGTGGCGGTGATAGACTGCTGCCACGCGGCCGGGGTGACCCGCGACCTGCCGTCGGCCGTCGAGCGGCGGATGGGACGGGCGCTCGTCAGCCTCCCGGTGACGGCGTACCTGCCGGAGGCATTCTCGGGACCCGCCGGTGAGCACTTCCTGCTGGCAGCGTGCCGTAGCCACGAGCGGGCCGTCGAGGTGCTGGCCGGAGCCGCCGTCCACGGGGTGTTCACCCACGCGCTGCTCACGGCGCTGCGCACCCTCGAACCGACCGCGACCTACCGCGAGCTGCTCGCGGCGGCCGGCTGTGTGGTGCGCGGACTGACCCACGTCCAGGCGCCGATGCTCGTGCCGGCCGAGGAGGGACCGGGTGACGTGCCGTTCCTCGGCGGGCAGGTGCGGCGCCCGGCGCGGTTCCGGCTGGCCCGCGGCCCACACGGCTGGGAGGTCGATGCGGGCCGCTGCCACGGCGTCGTCGCGACGGGGCCGGGCGTGCGGGCTCGGTTCGCGGTGCCGTCCGGCCCCCGCACCTCCCGCCTGCTCGACGTGGTGTCGGTGGGGGCGACGACCAGCCGCGTCGAGCCGGTCGGCTGGGTGCCAGACCCGCACCGCACCCACGCCGTCGTCCTGGCGGCGGGATCGGCACCTCTGTTCCCGGTGCAGGTGGAGGGGACGGGGGACGCGGCGCAGGCGTTGGAACGGGTCCGTGCGGCGATCGCCCGGGCCGGACCCGGCCGCGGCCCCTCGGCGGAGCTGCAGGTCGTCGACGGCGGGGAGCCCGCACCGCTGCTGCGGGTGCGCGCCACCCGCTCCGGCGGCCTGCCGGTGCTCCGCACGGAGGGGCCGGACGGGTTGCCGGTGGTCGCCGACGTCGTCGTCGTCGTCGTCGTCGTCGTCGACGACGACGACGCGGCCGCGCGGGCCGTCGCCCAGCTCGAGCACATCGCCCGATGGACCCGGATCCAACGTCTGGAGAACCCGCTGTCGGCGCTCGGGGGAGCGGTGCGGGTGGAGGTGGTGCCCTGGCGCGCCGGGGACACGACGATCCCGCGCGGCCGCCCGGCGCTACGCGCCGATGCCGGCGGTGACATCCGGCTCGAGTACCGCTTCGTCGACGGCAGATGGGTGCCGCCCCGGGTGTTCGTGCGGCTGCGCAACACGACCGACCGTGCGCTGTGGTGCCTGCTATGCGATCTGACGCAGCGCTGGGCGGCGTCGACCGCGCTGTTCCCGTGCGACCGCGTCGGTCCCGGTCGCGACGCCGCGGCGCTGCGCGGCGGGCCGATCGACGTCACGTTCCCGGCGGGGACCCCGATCCGCCCGGGCGCGCATTACCGCGACTGGCTCAAGCTCGTCGTCGCCGACGAACAGTTCAGCGACCTGGCCTTCCATCTGCCGGCCCTCGGGGCGCCGCCACCGCGGGAGAGCCGGCTCCGCTCGGCCGACGGGGGGCAGTCCGGCGACTGGACGACGGCCATCGTGCCGGTGGTGGTCAGTTGCGGCGCCCCGTGACTACGTCTCGGCTACCGCACTGCAGGCGGTCGCGATGGCGCTGGTCTTCCCCGCCGTGGCGCTCCGCGGCGCGCTCCTCGCCGCCCCGATCGCCCGGTGAGCCGCCGGACCTGTCCGTCATCTGATGAACATGCAGGCAGCAAGCGGTGCTTTGGTCTGCCCGACCTCAGCGAGCCGTTCGCTGCTTACCGATCTGCGGCGCCTGTGGCGGCGCGTCATCGGGGTCCTCGGGCCAGTCAACGTTCCCGGCGTGAGAGCGGAGGACACGCAGTTGATCGAGGATCAGCCGGTGAACGGCGTCCCACTGTTCGCGGTCCAGCGCCCCGGATGGGGACGGTTTCCCGTCGTCGGTCACGTCTCGCCCTTCCCGTGTATGGATGATCGGCCGCTCAAGATCGGTATGGCCGAGTGTGCGGGTCTGCCGAACCCGAGGGCAACCGGAGCTCCATCAAGTTCTGACGGACCGGGCAGTGCGGACACACAGGGGCTGACCGGGCTGCAGGCGTTCACGCGCCGCCGCGAGCAACAACGCCAGGTCGGCGTCGGTGTGCGCGGAGCCGACGTGGTCGACCTCCACGATCTCGCCGTGGTCCTTGACCACGATCTGGA
>Ga0105044_10002682_pt1 | contig 24420 bp, 28 predicted proteins | sample MAT01_FD_78092 | JGI IMG/M metagenome (GOLD analysis project Ga0105044, IMG submission 78092) | Freshwater microbial communities from Lake Fryxell liftoff mats and glacier meltwater in Antarctica - MAT-01 | ecosystem: Environmental > Aquatic > Freshwater > Ice > Liftoff microbial mat | place...
GCATTCAAAAACTCCGCTCATCCCGGCGAAGGCCGGGACCCAGATCCAGACACCGCCGCCAGATAGCAGAAAAGCAGCGCCCGACGTCGAGCACTGCTTTCTGTCATCCGGGCCCCGGCCTTCGCCGGGATGAGCGGATGAGGCTCAGGCCTCGGTCTTTTCTTCTTCGGTCGCTTCGGCGGCCGGGGCTTCTTCAGCGGCCGCTTCGGCCGGAGCCTCTTCGGTGGCGGCCTCGGCCGGAGCTTCCTCGGTCACGGCTTCAGCGACCGGAGCCTCGTCAGCGGCGGCTTCAACCGGGGCTTCCTCGGCGACGACTTCCGGTTCCGGAGCCGGCGCGTTCTTGGCGGCTTCGGCGGCGGCCTTGGCTTCTTCCTTGGCCTTCACGGCGGCTTCAGCGGCCTCGATCTTGGCGGCAGCTTCGGCCTCGGCGCGGTCGGCTTCGCGCTGGGCGCGTTCGGCGGCGCGTTCCTGGGCCTTCTTGCCCGGCTCGGCCTTCTTCGGATTGTTGGATTGCGTCCATTTGACCTTGCCGGCCAGGGCTTCGTCCTGGCTCAGGAAGCGGGCCACGCGGTCGGTCGGCTGGGCCCCCTTCGACAGCCATTCGGCGATCCGGTCAGCCTTGAGGGTGACGCGCTTCTGCTCGCCGTCGCGGGGCAGCATCGGATTGTAGGTGCCGACGCGCTCGATGAATTTGCCGTCGCGTGGCGAATGGCTGTCGGCGACGACGATATAATAGTAGGGGCGCTTCTTTGCGCCGCCGCGGGCCAGACGAATCTTCAGCATTTTCAGTCTCTTTCGTTAAGTCGGATTATTTCTTGGGAAGGCCGGGCAGGCCCGGAAGGCCCCCCGGAAGTTGTCCGCCGCCCAAGCCCGCGATGCGGTCCTGAAGGGCTTTCATTTCGTCAGCGCCGGGCTCGGGCATCTTGCCGCCCCCCATCGCTTTCAATCGCGCCATGTCGGGGCCACCGCCCCCCATTCCAGGGATCTGGCCGGGCCTGCCGCCGCCGAGGCCGCCCATCATGGCGGCCATCTGTTTCATGCCCTTGCCGCCGCCGCGCGACATGGACTTGACCATGTCGGCCATCTGGCGGTGCTGTTTGAGCAGTCGGTTGATGTCTTGCACCTCGACCCCGGCGCCCCTGGCGACGCGCTTCTTGCGGCTGGCGTTGAGCAGGTCGGGCTTCTTGCGCTCCAGCCTGGTCATCGAGGAAATGATGGCTTCCTGGCGCGCGATCATGCGGTCGTCGACGCCGCTGTCGGCCATCTGGGCCTTCATCTTGGCCACGCCGGGCAGCATGCCCATGATGCCCTGAAGACCGCCCATCTTCTTCATCTGCTGTAGCTGTGAGGCCAGGTCATTCAGGTCGAACTGGCCCTTGGCCAGTTTGCGGGCCATGGCCTCGGCCTTGGAGTGGTCGAGGTCCTGCGACGCCTTCTCGACCAGGGCGACGATATCGCCCTGACCCAGGATGCGGCCGGCGACGCGGCGGGCGTCGAATACCTCCAGCGCGTCGACCTTCTCGCCCGCGCCGATGTATTTGATCGGCAGGCCGGTGACGGCGCGCATCGACAGCATGGCCCCGCCGCGCCCGTCGCCGTCGGCGCGCGTCAGAACCAGGCCGGTCAGCGGCAGGCGGTCGTGGAAGGCCTTGGCGGTGCGGACCGCGTCCTGGCCGGTCAGGCTGTCGGCGACCAGCAGGGTCTCGACGGGCTTGGCGACGGCGGCGACCTCGGCGACCTCGGCCATCAAGGCCTCGTCCAGCGTGATCCGGCCGGCGGTGTCGAGGATCAGGACGTCATAGCCCTGGAGTTTGGCGGATTGCAGCGCGCGCCGGGTGATCTGGATCGGCGACTCGCCGGCCACGATCGGCAGGGTGGCGACCTCGATCTGTTGGCCGAGGGTCTGCAGTTGCTCCATGGCCGCCGGACGCCGCGTGTCCAGCGAGGCCATCATGACCTTCTTGCGGTCGAACTTGGTCAGCCGCAGCGCCAGTTTGGCCGAGGTCGTGGTCTTGCCCGAACCCTGCAGGCCGGCCATCAGGATGACGGCGGGCGGCGTAGCGTTCAGGTTGATCGGGGTCGGCTCGTCCCCGCCCAGCATCTCGACCAGGCCGTCATAGACGATCTTGACCACCTGATCGGCGGGCTTGACCGAACGGATGACATCCTCGCCGGTGGCGCGTTCGGTGGCGAAGGCGATGAAGTCCTTGACGACGGGCAGGGCGACGTCGGCCTCGAGCAGCGCCACGCGCACTTCGCGCATCGCCTCGGCCACGTCCTTTTCGGACAGGGCTCCGCGCCCGGTAATCCGGTCGAAGACGCCTGTCAGCCGCTCGTTCAGAGCCTCGAACATTCACTACCTCGTCGGCCCTGCGGGCCAATCAAACCGACGGGCGAAACGGTCTCCATAGCGAAATGGCCTCCGGCGACGATCACGTCGGCGGAGGGTTCTCGCCTGCCTCGTCCCGACAGATCGGGGGTCGTGCAGGTGGAGACGCGAGGTTCACTTGCGTCGGAAGCGGCGGCTTATGCACGAAGTCGCTCGCGTGGGCAACACACTCAACTTTGGGATAATGTCACGGTTTGATTTGGGTCGGTGACGTCAGCCGCCTGAACGCCGGATGCTTGGCGGAAATCATGGATGCGATATGTCACTACAGGATGCATGGCTAGTGGCGCTGGATAACCTGATCGCCACCGCCCATCACTTGAAAGAGCAGCGCGGGAAGCCAAGCGAACCAGCCGCGCTGCACGACATGAAAGAGGCACAAAAGGCCTTCGATGAAATCTCGGGACTGCTGTGATGCTCATACCAGTTATCATCGTTGGTTTTGGCGTGATTAGTTTTCAGCTTGGTGCCTTACGGAACCTCTTAGTGGATATCGTTAAGCAGCTCAGAATGATAAACATTCGCGCTGAAGGGGAGGATTACTACCTACCTGCGTAAGAAGTGGCAGATATCAGCATCAAACGCGATGCAGGTCTCTACTAATTCGCAAAGGCCTCAGCCCGCCGACACTCGATCCAGCACTTCGGCAATGAAGCCATTCAGACTTTTCCCCTCTCGCGCCGCCGCGGCCGCCGCCCGGCGGTGCACCTCGGGCGCGACCCGCACCGAGAATGTGCCGGAGAAGGGTTTGTCGGGCGTCTTGCCGCGTTGACGGCACCAGTCGAGATAGTCGGCGATGGTGTCGGAAAAGGCCGCTTTCAGTTCATCCAGCGTCCGGCCCTGAAACGTCAGGACGTCGCGGGTGTTCACCACATCTCCGTGGAACAGGCCTGCCTCTTCGTCTAGTTCGACGGTGGCGAGATAGCCGTCATGGGTCATGGTTGTCATGGTTTGGGATCGGGCGCGTGACCCGCCTCTATCAGTAAGCGGCGCACGGACTTCAGCGCGCCCTTGTCCGTTTCCTTCTGCGGATGCGGACGATGAAAGACGGCGTCGACGCCGTCCAGACTGACCCGCACGCGAGACCCGCGCCCTTCGCTGATCTGGGCGCCTGACGCCGCGAACAGCGCCTCGACGTCGACCCACAGGACGTTTGCCCGCACCGGGTTGGCGAAGACGGCTTCGAGGGTTCTGGCGTGCTTGCCCTTCACTAGCGAATGGTATCACAGATCGATACCATATCAATACGTGTCGAATGGACCCCCCCGACCGGCGTGACGGGTTAAGGAAAGAGGCTGGCGGAACGCTCCGCCAGCCTCTCTGTTCGCACCCCCGCTCCCTGTGGTGCCCTCAAGCAGCCCGAAGGGCGTTAGGGCAACTAAGAGATCGGAAATCCCCGCACCCTGAGCAGAGCGGTGACATCGGGATCCCGTCCGCGGAAGCGGCGATAGGCTTCGGCGCGATCGGTGGTATTGCCCTCGGCGAGGATGATGGCCTTGTAGCGGGCTCCGATGTCCGGGTTGAAGACGTCGCCCGACTCCTCGAAATAGGCCCAGGTGTCGGCGTCCATGACCTCGGACCAGAGGTAGGAATAATACCCGGCCGAATAGGAGTCCGAGCTGAACAGGTGGTTGAACTGCGGCAGACGGTGCCGCATCACGATTTCCCTCGGCATGCCATAGCGGGCCAGGCTTTCGCGCTCGAAGGCGTCGATATCGGTGGGTGGCGTCGCCTGGGTATGCAGGTCCATGTCAACGAGCGCCGACGACAGATAGCTGACCGTCGCATAGCCCTGGTTGAAGGTGGCCGCCGCCTCGACCTTGTCGACCAGCGCCTGCGGCATGGTCGCGCCGGTCTGGTAGTGTTTCATGAAGCCGTCGAGGATCGGCCGGCTCAACACCCAGTGCTCGTGCACCTGCGACGGATATTCGACATAGTCGCGCGGCGTGCCGCCCAGCGCCGGATAGGTGACGCTGGACGAGAGCGAATGCAGGGCGTGACCGAACTCGTGGAACAGGGTCTCGGCGTCGTCCAGCGAGATCAGGATCGGTTCGCCGCCCTCGGCTTTGGTGAAATTGTTGTTGTTCGACGACAGCACGTTCTTGACGCCGTCATACCGCGAGAAGCTGCGATAGCTGGTCGCCCAGGCGCCCGATCGCTTGCCCGAGCGCGCGAAATCGTCGGAATAGAACAGGCCCACGTGACGGCCAGAGGCCTTGTCGGTGACCTCGAACACCTCGACGTCGGGATGGAAACCGGGGACCGTTCCGCGCGCCAGCGGCCTGAAATCAAAGCCGTAGAGTCGCTCGGCCATATAGAAGGCTCCGCGCTTGACGTTGTTGAGCTCGAAATAGGGCTTCAGCTCGTTCTGATCGAGGTCGTATTTCTGCTTCCGGACCTTCTCCGCAAAGTAGAGGTAGTCCCACGGCTCGATATCGTGCCCGGCAATGGTCCGCATGTCGGCCACTTCCTCGACAACGCGGGCCTTGGCCGGGGCCCAGACACGGTTCATCAGGTCCATCGCCGCCCGCGGCGTCTTCGCCATCGTGTCCTGCATCCGCCATTCGGCATGATTGCCAAAGCCCAGCAGACGGGCCCGGTCCTGGCGCAGGCGCACGATCCCGGCGATCAGGGCATTGGTGTCATTGGCCCCGCCGTTGTCGCCGCGGTTGACGAATTTGCGCCACACCTGTTCGCGTCCCGCGCGGTCGTCGGCAAAGCTCAGATAGGGATCCACGCTGGAGCGCGTGTTGACGATCGCCCAACCCTGAAGATTGCGTGACCGCGCGGCGGCCGCGGCGGCCGCCTTGTTCGAGGCCGGAAGGCCGGCGACGCCAGCCTCGCGGTCGAAGACAGTCCAGGTGTTTTCGTCCGCAACGACCTTCTGGGCAAAAGCGGTGAAGGCATTGGCCAGGGCGGTGTTGATGCGGCCCAGTTCGGCCTTGCCCGTGGCGTTCAGGGCGGCGCCGTTGCGCACGAAGGCGTCGCGGCTGCGGGTCGCCAGCCGGGTCTGTTCGGCGCTCAGCCCCGCCGCCTGCGCCCCGTCGGCCACGCTCTTGATCCGGGTGAACAGCTTCTCGTTGAAGGTGGTCTCGTCGCCCGCCGCCGACAGGAGCGGCGAAACCTCGGTATCGACCGCATTGTAGTCGTCCGAACCGATGTTGGAGGTCATCACCCCATAGATCGCGTCCGCGCGGTCCAGGGGCGCGCCCGCCATCTGCAGGGCCACCATGGTGTTGGCGAAGGTGGCCGGTTCGGGGTTGTCGGCGATGGCCTGAATCTCGGCCCGCTGCAGGTCGATGGCCTCCAGGATGGCCGCTCGCAGCTTGGGCGCGGTGACGTCGCCCCACGGCGGCACGCCCCCATAGGGACCGGACCAGACCTGCAGCAGTTCGGCGCGTGGCGTCTGTACGGGTAGCACCGCGCGAGCCACCGCGGCGTCGGCCTGCAGGGTGGCTGCTGGTATTCCACCACTCACGGGCATTCCGTTTGAAGCGCAGGCCGACAGGGCGAACAGGCTGCCCCCGGTGATGAGAAGCTGGCGTCTGTGCATCGATAAACTCCGTCCGCAGGGTGGGTGCAGGATAACCTAGGCCCTTGAACGGCTGACTGTCACCTGAACGGGCGGTAATCTTCGCCGGTGGACGGCGCGGAGCCGCGCGTCTAAAGCGCGCGGCATGGCCATTGGCGTATTCGACTCCGGCGTGGGCGGCCTGACGGTCCACCGCGAACTGACGCGGCGGTTCCCCGACCGGGATTTCATCTATCTGGCCGACCAGGCCAACGCCCCCTACGGCGGGCGTGGCGGCGAGGAGATCGTCGACCTGACCCGGATCGGCTGCGAACGACTGTTCGCGGCGGGGGCCAACGTCATCGTTCTCGCCTGCAACACCGCCTCGGCCATCGCCCTGCGCCGCCTGCAGCAGACCTGGGTGCCCCAGGCCCGGGCCAGGCACCAGCGACCGGTGAACGTTCTCGGCATCATCGTCCCGACGATCGAGGCGGCGACCGGACTGCCATGGACCTATGAGGCCGAGCGCATCGCCCCGGGCGACAAGGTCGAGGCCATCGATATTACCGGCGTGTTCTGCACCGCCGCCACGGCCATGAGCCGGGTCTATGAAATCGAGATCGACAAGCGGCGCGAGGACCTGGCCGTCTTTTCGGAGCCCTGCCCCGGGCTGGCGGGGTTGATCGAACTGGGTGCCCCGGCAGAGGAGCTGAAGGTGCTGGTCGACGACCACGTCGACGCCCTGCGCCGCCGCATCGGCCGCCATCCCGACCAGGCGATCCTGGGCTGTACCCACTATGAGATGGTCGCCGACCTGTTCGCCGCCGCCCTGCCGCCCGGTACGCCGCTGATCCATCAGCCGACGGCGGTGGCCGACGCCTTGGACCGTTATTTCGCGCGTCATCCGGAATATGCGCTGGGAGGGTCTGGCCGGCGCGACTTCCTGACCAGCGGCAAGGCGGGCCCCCAATCTGAACTGGTCGGTCAGTTCTGGGGCGCGCCCCTGACCTTTACGTCAGCCTGATTGGGGGGTGCCCGAGCGTCCTCAGCCACGCCTCCGCCAGCAGCAGATTGGGAACCCAGCAAAGGAAGGATATCGCGCGATAGCCCTCGACGAACTCCAGTCCAGTCAGCGGGATCAGCGGCAGCATGATCCTCAGCGTCACCGCCGAAAAACTGAGCGAGAGGCTACGGATCATCCAGCGGCGATGCTGAGTGAACTCACCTGCGACGGCCTTTCGCCAGCCCATGAGAGTGGTCCCGAACCATGCAATCGCCAACCCGCCGAACCCCGCAGTCGCCACTGGCCCCGCCGAAACGTGCAGTGCCAGCCAGAAGCCCGAGACGGCACCGACCAGACAGGCCAGAACATAAGTCCGTCCGGCCCAGCGGTGCCAGATTCGCCGGGGTCCCCGCCGCGTGACCAGCTGGAACGACCCCAGCGCCAGGGCGGTGACACCGCCGCCGACATGGGCCAGCACCGCCATGGGCCAATCGGCGATCTGGCCCAGCATCGGCGGTGCCGGGAACGGGACCTCCGGCAGCAGATAGCGCGCACTGACGAGCGCCACGCCTAGCGCCAGAAAGACCATCAGCCCGAACAATGTTGTCGCAATCACTTTAGTCACGCCGCCGCCTCCGTTGTGGACGGCATGGGTTGAACCGGGCCGGGGGGGCGTGTCAGCCTCGTCTTCGCGAACGGGTCGGCTCCCGTCGTGAACGGAGCAGGACGTGACGGCAGGTGGGGCGATTAGACCGTTGGCGCACCTCAGGGTCGGCCGGTCAGGGGCGGCCGAACTGGTCGCCCTTGTGTTGTTCGGCCTGTTTCTGGCTGCGGTGGCACCCTTCGGCACGGCGGGTGCGCCGACGCCCTTCCGGTATCTATACTGGCAACTGGCCATGGTCGGTGGTGGCGTGATCGCAGCCCTAATCGAGCAGCCGCTCGCCCGCCGCCTGACGGGGCGTCCCCGACTGTTCCTGCTCGCCCAGCTGGCAGCCATGACTCCGGCCATCGCCGTCTGGATCTCGCTGTTGCCCGTGATACTCTTCGGAGCGCGTTTTTCGGCGGAACGAATTCTGCAGGTCCTGCCGGACGTCCTGACAATCAATATCGCGGTGGTGGTTCTGGCCTGGTTGACGCGCAAGGCCTTGCGCCGCCGCGATGCGCCGCTGGTTCCTGAGCGTCTGGCACCGGCCGCCATCCGAACCCGTCTACCACCCCGACTGGCGCGGGCGCTTCTGGTCGCCGTCGAGGCGGAGGACCACTATCTGCGCATCCGAACCGTGGCGGGCTCTGACCTGATCCTGATGCGGTTCGCCGATGCGCTCTCTGCGCTCGCGGCCGCCGACGGCTTTCGCACCCATCGGTCCTGGTGGGTCGCTCGCACGGCGGTCGAGGCCGTGCGCTGGAAGGGCGGCCGGGGCGCCCTGACCCTGTCCGATGGATCGACCGCGCCGGTCAGCCGGACTTACGCCGCCGTCCTCAAGGGCACGGACTGGGCCGCTCCGGTTGCCTAGTTCGCCAATGCCGGTTCCGAGGCGACGATCCGGCTGGCGGCGTGGACCACGGCGGCGATGCGCAGGGCCGCCTGGACCTGGGTCGCCGGTACGCCATGCTTGCGCAGCGCGCCTTCGTGCGCGTCGAGGCAGGAGCCGCAACCGTTGATGGCGGATACCGCCGTGGACCACAGTTCGAAATCCATCTTGTCGACGCCCGGATTGGCGAGGATGTTCATCCGCAGGCGAGCGGGGAGGGTCGTATATTCCTGGTTCTTCATCAGGTGCAGCGACCGGTAGTAGATGTTGTTCATGCCCATGATGGCGGCTGCGGCCTTGGCCGCATTCATGGCCTCGGGCGACAGCACGGTCGCCGCCTGGGCTTCGATCGCCTTGACTACCGGTGCGACGCCGATCGCATGGGCCGAGGCGAGGAAACAGCCCCATTTCTGCTGGTCGTTCAGCACCGTCTCGGAGGCGAGGGAGCCGGGGTTCAGCGAGATGTCCCTGGCGTAGGCGGGCATCAGGTCGCGCAGGGCGTCGATGGACATTGTTCAGGTTCCCTTCGGGAAGCGGCTAACGCTCGCGACGCTGTCGCTCGCTACTTGAGCCGCACATGGGTTCTTATGGTTGGCCTGCGCGACCGCGCTCAAGTCGCGAGCCTCCGCGAGCCGGGTATGGCACCCCAAAAAATGACGCGAGCAGCGCAAAGGCGGCGATGCGAACACCGCCGCCTTCCACCACTCGGTCAGCCGACTTTATGCCGCCAGCGTCTCGCCACCGACCGGGCGGTTGCAGGCGCACAGCTCGTCGGTCTGCAGGGCGTCGACGACACGGAGGGTGTCGGCAGGCGCACGGCCCACGTTCAGATTGGTGACATAGACGTGCTGCACGACATTGTGCGGGTCGATCACAAAGGTGGCGCGCAGGGCGACGCCTTCGGCCTCGTCCAGAATCCCCAGGTCGCGGGCGAATTTGCCGCCGTTGTCGGCGAACTGCCAGATCGGCAGCTTCGACAGGTCGGCGTGGTCGCGGCGCCACGCCAGTTTGACGAACTCATTGTCGGTCGAGCCGCCCATCAACACGGTGTCGCGGTCCTCGAAATCGCGCGCCAGCGAGGCGAATTCGGCGATCTCGGTCGGGCAGACGAAGGTGAAGTCCTTGGGATAGAAGAAGATCACTTTCCACTTGCCCTCGAAGCTGCCCTTGGTGATCGGCTCGAAGGCCGAGACGCCGTTCTCTTCGTGGCTGTTGAAGCCCGGCTTGACGCCGGTGACCTTGAAGTCCGGCAGTGTTTGACCGACGCCCAGCATGGTGGGTTCTCCTGAAATGTCTGAAAGGGATCGCGCCGGGGGAGCGGCACCGCAGTCGCGAAATGGCGCGTGCGATGCACAAAGTCAATGATTGGAGACTGATTTCATTGATAGATTTTACCTATAGACGCCATAGGGTTGGCCCCCGCCTGCGCGATCTATGACCAGTATCGCGACGAGAACGGCGTGTTGCGCGACAATGTCCGCGCCGACCGCATCGCCCGCTATCAGGCCGACGCCTCGGTCACCGTCACCATCCGCGCAGCCGCCGCTGCGCGAAGTGACCGACCGCGCCTGCGCCGTCCATGCGCTGAACTGACCGGTCACGCTTGACCCGTCGCCGCCGTCGCGCGACCGAAGGGCATGACCGCTGCGTTCAAAGCCGATTCCGCGTTCGACGCCGGCTCCGTCGTCGTCTGCGACTGGCCGCTGTGTCAGGTCCGGCTCCAGGACGATGCGCGTTTTCCGTGGTTGATCCTGATCCCGCGTCGGACCGGTCTGCACGAGATCGAGGACCTGACCTCGTCGGAGCGGGCCGTGATGATGGACGAGGTCGTTCGGGCCGGCGAGGTCGTCCGCGCCCTGGGCCAGGCGGCGGGCAGACCGGTACAGAAGCTCAACGTCGGCGCGCTCGGCAATGTCACGGCCCAGCTTCACGTCCATATCATCGGCCGCCGACACGACGACGGCCTGTGGCCCGATCCGGTATGGGGCCGCGGCAGCGCCTCGCCCTACGGACCCAACGGGCTTCAGGCGGCTGTCTCGCGCGTCCGGCTCAGTTCGGGCGGTTGATCCGGACCGGACGGGCCCGGCCTTCGACCGTCAGTGTCCCTCTCCAGCCCGCGCCAGCCCGTTGCAGCAAGGCGGCACCCGCGTTTTCCAGCCTCAGGGTCTGGCCGTCGAACAGCGCGCTTCCCGAACGACCGTCGCCGCGCCAGCCGCCCTCGGCCTCGCCGGTCCCGGGATCGCTGAGCGCGAGACGGAACAGCAACCGTCCTGCCTCGTCGGTGACCTGCCACAGTCCGTCCATCGGACCCGCCGTCTGATCGGCCCGGGTTTCCGCCGAGGCCACGCCTTGCTCATAGGCGATTTCGGTATCCCCCGGCGTGAACTCATAGGACCGGGCATAGGCCTCGACCGTCACCGGGGCCTCCAGCGGGCGGCGCTGGAGCTCGGCCTCCGCATCGCCCTGGGTCGGGGCCTGTCCGAAGGCCGCACCCGGCTCGAACGGCCGGATCGCCGGGGCCCGATAGGCTTCGAGCGTGGAGGGGTGCGGCGCGGCCTGCTGCATGAGCAGGCTGGCCATGGCAAAGACGATCAGACCCGACATTCGACCAGACTGACGCAATTCGTCTCAGTTGGCCAAGGTGCCGCGCGCGAGCCGCGAATTCGTGATCCGCGATGCCGCACCGGGTCACGCTTCGTTGACCCCCGCCGTCCCGCTGACTAAAGCCTGTCCATCGATTTCGAGCAGCTGTATTTGCTCAGGTTTCTGAGAACCATTCGCAACATGTCGAGCCCCCCCGTCTCGCGCGACGCCGCCAATGATCCTACCAACGACCAGACCAGCCGCTGCGGGGCTCATCCCAACGGCCGTGTCCGGCCGCTGTCGCCGCATCTTCAGATCTGGCGCTGGCATGTGACCATGGCGGCCTCGATCCTCAACCGGATGACCGGCAGCGCCCTGTCGGCCGGTGCCGTCTTGGTGGTGCTGTGGCTGCTGGCCCTCGCCTTTGGAAGCGAGGCCTATGCGACCTTCACCGGCTGGATGGGGTCGCCGCTGGGTCTGCTGGTCTGGTTCGGCCTGACCCTCGCCCTGTTCCTGCATCTGGCGGGCGGTGTGCGCCATCTGGTCTGGGACGCCGGGTCGGGCCTGTCGCTGAAGGCAGCCGACGCCTTGTCGTGGCTGTCGATCGTCGGCGGCATCGTCGGCGCGGTCGCCTTCTGGGCCCTGCTGTTCGCTTCGGGGAGGGTGGGCCTGTGAGCCGCGAAACCAAGGCCTTTGTCAGGGGCGTCAAGGTCTCCGAACGCCACGGCGCCGGGGAATGGACCGCAGAGCGGCTGTCGTCCCTGATTCTGGTCCCGCTGACCCTTTGGGGGTTGTGGGGCGGCTGGACTTTGTCGGGGGCCGGCTACGACGGTGCGCTGGCCTGGTTCCGGTCGCCGGTCAACGCCGTCCTGCTGGCCGTGACCCTCCTGATCAGCCTGTGGCATATGAATATGGGCCTGAAGGTCATCGTCGACGACTATATCCACAAGCCGGGCTCGCGCGGCGCCCTGCTGGGGCTGATCGGCCTCGTCTGTTTGGTGCTGGCTGCGGCCGGTGTCTTCTTCATCGTGCGGCTGGCGCTGGGTTCAGCGCCGCTGCCGGCCGGTTTCGGAGTCTGAGCGCCAATGGCGAGCTATGAATTCGTCGATCACGCCTATGACGTCGTCGTCGTCGGCGCGGGCGGCTCGGGCCTTCGCGCCGCCCTCGGTGCGGCCCAGCAGGGTCTGAAGGTCGCCTGCGTGACCAAGGTCTTCCCGACCCGTTCACATACGGTCGCGGCACAGGGCGGTATCTCCGCGAGCCTCGGCAACATGGGCGAGGATTCGTGGCAGTGGCACATGTACGACACCGTCAAGGGGTCGGACTGGCTGGGCGATCAGGACGCCATTGAATATCTGGTCCGCAATGCGCCCAAGGCGGTCTACGAGCTGGAACACTGGGGTGTCCCCTTCAGCCGCACCGACGAAGGCAAGATCTACCAGCGCGCCTTCGGCGGCATGACGCGCAATTTCGGCGAGGGCCCGGTGCAGCGCACCTGCGCCGCCGCCGATCGCACCGGCCACGCCATCCTGCACACCCTGTACGGCCAGTCGGTCCGCCGCGAGGTCGAGTTCTTCGTCGAATATTTCGCGCTCGACCTGATCATGCAGGCCCAATCCGACGGGACCCAGGCCTGCACCGGCGTGACGGCGCTCAAGCTGGACGACGGCACGATGCACCGCTTCCGCGCCAAACTCGTGATCCTGGCCACCGGCGGCTACGGTCGCGCCTATTTCTCGGCCACCAGCGCCCACACCTGCACCGGTGACGGCAATGCCATGGTGCTGCGCGCCGGCCTGCCGTTGCAGGACATGGAATTCGTCCAATTCCACCCGACCGGCATCTATGGGGCCGGCTGTCTGATCACCGAGGGTGCGCGCGGCGAGGGCGGTTATCTGACCAATTCCGAGGGCGAGCGCTTCATGGAGCGCTATGCCCCGACCGTGAAGGATCTGGCCCCACGCGACATGGTCAGCCGTTCCATGACCATCGAGATCCGGGAAGGTCGCGGCGTGGGCCCGAACAAGGACCACATCCACCTGCACCTCGACCACCTCGATCCGGCCGTGCTGCACGAGCGCCTGCCGGGCATCTCCGAGAGCGCGAAAATCTTCGCCGGCGTCGATGTGACCAAACAGCCGATCCCGGTCCTGCCGACCGTGCATTACAATATGGGTGGCATCCCCACGAACTATCACGGCGAGGTCCTGACCAAGGTCGGCGACAATGCCGATACGGTCGTCCCCGGCCTGATGGCGGTCGGCGAGGCAGCCTGCGTTTCGGTGCATGGGGCCAACCGCCTGGGCTCCAACAGTCTGACCGATCTGGTCGTGTTCGGCCGCGCCGCCGGGCTTCGGTGCGGCGAGGTGGTGGACAAGGCGTCGAAGGTTCCGGACGCTCCGGCCGCGCTCACCGACGGCCATCTGGCCCGCCTCGACCGTTTCCGTCACGCCGACGGCTCGACCCCGACCGCGAAATTGCGCCTCGACATGCAGCGGGCGATGCAGTCCGACGCTGCGGTGTTCCGCACCGGCAAGACGCTGGAGGAGGGGACCGCCAAACTGCGCGCCATCCACGCCGCCGGGGCCGACATCAGGACCACCGATCGCGGCCTTATCTGGAACACCGACCTGATCGAGACGCTGGAATACGACAATCTGATCGACCAGGCCCTGGTCACCATCGAAAGCGCCCTGAACCGCAAGGAAAGCCGCGGTGCCCACGCCCGCGAGGACTATCCCGATCGCAACGACGTCGAATGGATGAAACACACCCTGGCCTGGAAGGTCCCCGGCCAGGCGGTGACGATCGACTATCGCCCGGTGCACAATTACACGATGTCCGACGACATCGCCTACATCGAGCCCAAGGCGAGGGTGTACTGAAGATGGTCCAGCTCACCCTCCCCCGCGGATCAAAGCCCACGCGCGGCAAGGTCCACAGGGCCGCCAAGGGCGCCACGAACGTCAAGACCTACAAGGTCTATCGCTACGACCCCGAGGTCGATGCCGATCCGCGCTGGGACACGTTCGAAATCTCGTCCGACGACCACGGGCCCATGCTGCTCGACGCCCTGATCCACATCAAGAACGAGATCGACCCGACCCTGACCTTCCGGCGCTCGTGCCGCGAGGGCATCTGCGGCTCGTGCTCGATGAACATCGACGGGCGCAACACCCTGGCCTGCATCAAGGGCTGGGACGAATGCTCGTCCTCGACCATCTCGATCTCGCCCTTGCCGCACCAGTCGGTGGTCAAGGATTTGGTGACGGACATGACCCTGTTCTACGCCCAGTACGACTCGATCCAGCCCTATCTCCAGTCCGATGAGCCGGACCCGGAGAAGGAGCGTATCCAGCTGCCTGAGGACCGGGCCAAGCTGGACGGCCTGTACGAATGCATCCTGTGCGCCTGCTGCTCGACCGCCTGTCCCAGCTACTGGTGGAACCAGACCGAGTTCCTTGGCCCGGCGGCCCTGCTTCAGTCCTACCGCTGGATCGCCGACAGCCGCGACGACGCCACCGACAAACGGCTCGACGACCTCGAGGACCCGTTCAAACTCTACCGCTGCCACACCATCATGAACTGCACCCAGGTTTGTCCCAAGGGCCTGAACCCGGCCAAGGCCATCGCCGAAACCAAGAAGCTGATGGTGGCCCCGGGGCGGAAGAAGACGGCAGCGGCGGCATGATGCGTGGCACCGCCGGCGCGGGTCTCGCGCTGGCGCTGGCGCTTTTTTTAAGCCCGGCTGCGACCCAATCCGGCCCCGCGACAGACCCTGCGCTGTCTCATGCCCTGCGCGTTGGGATTGGCCCAGAGGAATACTATCTAGAGCTTCAGCGTCTCGCCGAAGCCGGAAATCCGGGCGCGAGGGCTATTTTTGATGGCTTTACCGCCTTGGGCATGGGCGGGCATGGGCGGCCTGCGGACTTTTCCCTGGCCTGTCGCGCGTGGGAATCGGGGGCGGCGGTCTCGGCTGAAGCCGCACATTTCACCGCCGAGTGCTACGAACACGGCCACGGCGGCACGCGGGATTTGGCCCGCGCCATGAACCTGTACCGACAGGCAGGCGAAGGCGGTTCCGCCCGTTCGCTTTGCGCACTCGGACTGATGTATATGGCGGGCGAAGCGGTGCCCGCCGATCCGGCTCGCGGGGCTGAACTCTGCCGCCGGGCGGCGGAAACCGGCGACGCCAACGCCCAGACCGACCTCGGCGACTTCTACCGCGAGGGGAAGGGTGTGCCCCAGGATTATGCGATGGCGCGTAGTTGGTACGAACGCGCAGCGGCCCAAAGGCAACTCAACGCGGCCTATCACTTGGGCGCTCTCGACTGGAGCGGCGACGGGGGTCCGGTCGATATGGCTTCGGCCGGCCGATGGATGGAAAAGGCCTATGAGTTCGGCCGCCGGGACGCCGCCGCCCTCGCCGGCCAAGCGGCCTTCCTCCGCGCCGTTCCGAATGCGCCCTCGGGGCCGGTCGATATCGAAGTGCTGGCGCTGGCGAAGCGGTGGTTTCTCGTCGCAATGACCGAAGACCCCAAGCCGGAAGGCCGCGCCTATGCCGCCGTCATGCTGGCGCAGATAAGCGGCTATGAAGCGATGGCGCGTCAGCAGGCCGGCGGCGAATAGCGCTCAGACCACCAGCTTTAGCCCGCAATGCGCGGCGAAATGGCGGAAGTCCTGATCGTGGGCGACCAGCGCCACGTCAGCGTCGATGCAGCATTGGGCGATCAGGGCGTCGGCCAGCTTCGCCTTCTGGCCCAGAGCCAGTATCGTCCGCCGGTTCTGTCCAACCCTCATCCAGAAGCCGTCGTCGAGCGACAGGACGGGCGTCTGGGCCAACATCGGTTCCAGCAGCGGGCGGGGCTTGGGCCAGGACAGCAGCTCTGCCATGACAGGCGGCGTCAGTCTGAAATCGTCGCGATCAAACGCGGCCTGTATGAGGTCGACGTCAGGGCCGTCCCGACCTTCCAGATAGCGGATAAGGCTGCTTGTATCGGCGGAGACCAGCGTCATCGTCAGGGCTGATCCCCGCCGTGATCCTTGTCTTCCCTCAATTCGTCCAGTGACAGATCACCGAAATCGACCTTGCCCCGCAAGGCTTTCATCTGGCGATAGAACTGCTCGCGCCTCAATTTCTCGAGCCCCTGGCGCACGGTTTCGGTCACGCCCGCCCCGGTCGCCGCCTGGGCTCCTTCGATCAGGTCGCTGGGCAAATGTACGGTGATCTTTCGCAATGCGGTCATGGCAGGACAATGCCATAAACTCGTGCCAGCTTCAATATACGGCCTTGCCTCGCACCCCCGCCTTTGCCAAGAGCAGGCCCATGCCGAAAATCACCTACATCGAACACGACGGTCGCGAGCATGTCGTCGAGGTCAAGACCGGCCTTTCCGTCATGGAAGGCGCGATCCGCAACAATGTGCCCGGCATCGACGCCGACTGCGGCGGGGCCTGCGCCTGCGCCACCTGCCATGTCTATGTTGACGAGGCCTTCCTGGCCGAGACCGGTCGCGCTTCGGCCATGGAGGAGTCGATGCTGGATTTCGCCGAGAACGTCCATCCGAACTCGCGCCTGTCGTGCCAGATACGGGTCACCGACGACCTCGACGGCCTGATCGTCCGCCTGCCCGAAGATCAGCACTGACGGCGCCGGTGGGCCGGGCCGCCCCCGCTCTGGTCGAACGGGTCGGCCGCCTGATCGCCGACGGCCCAACGGACCGGCCACCCTTGATCGGCGTCGTCGGGGCACAGGGATGCGGCAAGACGACCCTCGCCCTTGCCGCCGCCGACCGGTTCGGAGCGGTCCAGATCTCCATCGACGACGTCTATCTGACCCGGTCCGAGCGCGAGGCGCTGGCGCGCGACGTTCATCCGCTGCTGCTGCATCGCGGCCCACCGGGCACGCATGATCTTGGCCTGCTTCAACAGTTGATCAATGCCCTGTCCGCGGCGGGGCCGGACGACGAGACCCCGATCCCGGATTTCGACAAGCGCGGCGACGACCGCCGGCCCGTCGATCGCTGGCGGCGGTTCCGGGGGCGGCCCTCGGCCATACTGATCGACGGCTGGTGCCTCGGTGCCTTGCCCGAGGATGAGGCGGCGCTTGAGCGGCCCGTGAATGCCCTCGAGCGCGAGCAGGACCCGGACGGCGGCTGGCGGCGCGCGGTCAACCGCTTCGTCGGCGGGTCCTACGCCGACTTCGTTGCCCGGTTCGACGCGGTTCTGTTTCTGAAAGCCCCTGGCTTTGACGTCGTGCTGGACTGGCGCGGCCAGCAGGAGGCCGACCTGCTGGGTGTCGCGCCCGCCGATCTGCCGGACGAAGAGCGCCGGCGGCTGGCCGTCTTCATCCAGTATTTCGAGCGGATCACCCGACGCATGCTGGCGGGCGGCGTGCGCGCCGATGTCGTCGTCGAACTGGACCGCGACCGCCGTCCGGGCTCAATGGGCGGATGACGTCGCCGCAGAACCGCCGTTTCGAGCCCCGTTCGCCCGCCAATGCGCGCGGCCTTGTGGTGGCGCCGGGTCTGGAGCTGCCCTGTCTGATCCTCGATCAGTCGGCGGCCGGCCTGCGCGTTCGGCTCGAACGGAAGCTGGCCCTGCCGGATCAGGTGATCGTCATCGACATGGGCCGGGCCATGGCGCTGGAGGCCGATGTGGTCTGGCGCAAGGGTCAGGAGGCCGGTCTCAAGCAGCACGGCCAGTCGGCCCTGCGCGGCCTGGTCCCGTCACGCCTCGCCGCCGCCCGCGCCGCGTGGCTGAGGGCGTCTGCCTAGAAGAAACCCGGCGCGTCAGTCCGCGGGCATGGTCCCGGCGTTGATGGCGATCCGCCCGACCAGTCCCTTGACGATCAGGTCCAGCGGCGACCCCTCGCGATAGTCCGCGGCCGCGACGAAATTGACCCGGTCCTCCGAGATCAGGCTGTAGATCTTCTGCTGGTCGCGATCGCTGTTGCGGGGATCATAGACGGCGATGGAGAAGCCGCCCTTGGTGTGCATCATCTTCATGGTCGGCACGTCGGTGTCGCCGTCCCCCAGAAAGATCATCCGCTCAAACGGCACCGGCCGGTCCTGATCGGGGATGAAGCGGTTGATGCGCTCGTGGTCCCAGTGGTTCAGCACCCCCTTGTTGATGCGGAACAGATACTGGGTCTTGGTGGTGTAGTTGACGCCCACCGCCGGCCAGATGGCCTGGCCGTTGTCGTCGAAGACGTATTTCGACGCGAACACGTGGTGAAACTCCGGCCGGATCGGGCAGCCGTCGATCATCTCCTCCAGCCCTGCCGAGATGATGTAGTGCTCAATGTCGAGGCCATAGCGGGCCCCGAAGGCATTGATGCGATCGAACCAGCCGGGGCCGGTCAGGTCGGTCTTCAACCCGTCGAACAGGACCACGTCGTGACCGTGCTCGCGCAGGGTGTCGCGCGTGATCGGCGCGTTGTTGCCCCGCGCGTGGTTCAGCATCAGCTGCATATACATCAGGATGCCGTCGCCGTCGGCCGCCCGGGTCAGGGCCTCGGCTTCGCTCCAGAAGGCCCCCTTCTCCATCCCCACCGACGGAATGAAGCTGACCTCCTGCATGTTGCCGCGCGCCAGGGTGCCGTCGAAGTCGTATATCAGCGCTGTTTTCAGGCGTTGGGCCATCGTCTGGGTCCGGGGTGCGGGCAGGAAGTGATTAGTGGCTAGTGATTAGTGGCTGGGGTGTCAAAAGCCCGGCAGCGTCGGCCCAGGTCGGCAATCACCAATCACTGGCCACCAATCACCTCGCTTCAGCCCAGCCGCAACTCCGGCGCCGACGCCACGCCTGCGGTTTCCAGCGGCAGGTGCAGGATGAAGGTCGCGCCCTTGCCGGGTTCGCTCTCGACCTCGGCCCAGCCGCCGTGCAGTTCGACCAAGGCCTTGACCAGGGCCAGTCCGACGCCCGGACCGCCCCGCTCGCGCTTGACGAAGCGGTCGAAGACGTGGGCCTGCAGGTGATAGGGAATCCCCCGGCCGGTGTCCTCGACGCGGATGCGAACCTCCGACGTCGTGGCCTCGGCGGTCAGGGTGACGGCCCCGCCCTCGTTGATAGAGCGGGCGGCGTTGTCCAGCAGATGCTCGAGCGCCTGTCCCACCCGCCGGGCGTCGGCGTGGATGGGCTTGAGGCCGGCCGGGCAGACGATGGACAGGGTCGCGCCCCGCCCCTCGACCCGCTCCCGCACCCGGGCTGCTGCATCGTCCAGCAGGTCGCGGACCCGGACGTCGCCGAGGGACAGTTCCATCTCGCCGGCGTCGATCTGGGCCATGTCCAGCACGTCGTCGATGGAGCGGGCCAACTGACTGGCGGCGATGCGGATGGCCCCGGCGTGCTGGCGGCTGCGTTCGGGCAGGTCGGCCTGCATCTCCAGCAGCTCGGAATAGCCGACGATGGTGGTCAGGGGGGTGCGCAGTTCGTACGAGACACTGCCCACGAACTCGCGCTTGAGGGCGGTGCTTTCGTCCAGCGCCGCAGCCTTGGCCGCCAGCGCCTGTTCGAGGCCGCGCCGGGCCGTGACGTCGGAAAAGGCGACCAGGGTGGCGCCGTCGGGCAGGGGCCGGGTCTGCCATGAGGCGATCCGTCCATCGGACGTGCGGCCCTCGCCCGAGATCGGCACCCGGCTTTCGGGATCGGGATCGGCCACCCGTGCCTTCAGCCCCAGCCAAAGGGCTGGATCGGGCATGATCGACTGACACAGGGCGGCGATGGCGTCGAACTCCCCGGCCGCGTCCAGCGCCTCGCCGGTCACGCCCCAGAAGGTCTCGAAGGCCTCATTGTGCAGACGGATGCGGCCGTCCGAGCCGAACACGGCGACCGCGTCGTTGAGTTTGTCGAGGGTGGCTGTCTGGACCTGGATCTGAGCGTTGAACCGGCTGCGCAGCTTCAGCTCGTCGGTCATGTCCGAGAACAGCAGCAGGACGCCGCCCAGCGGGTGGGGCTGGCGCACGACCCGCAGCGTCCGCCCGTCCGGCAGGGACCAGCTGTCGTCGGGCGCGGCTTCCGGGGCCCCGTAGAAGTCCAGCTCCACGGCCTTCCAGCCGGCATAGTCGATAACCTCGGGCAGCAGACGGCGCTGGCGCAGCCGGTCGAGCAGCTCGGCGTGGGTCGGTCGCTCGTCCAGCCAGGCGGGGTCGAGATTGAACAGGCTCTGGAAAGCGGTGTTGTGGAAGGCCAGCCGCTTGGACGGCCCGAAGATGGCGACCGCGTCGGCCAGATGGTTCAGCGTCTCGTCATGGGCCTCGACGTGGCGGCGCAGGGTGTCGCGCGTCTCCTCGGCCTCGGTCATGTCCAGGGCGAACGCCAGCACCGCGCCCGCTCCGCCCTGCACCGGTTCGGCGAAGATCCGCCACGCGCGCCGACGACCCCCGCCCGTGGTCCAACGGAAGCCCTCCTGACGTTGGTGCGTGCGGCCCGCGTCGGCGACGATGGCGTCGACCCCGCGATCGAAGCTCAGGGTCCGCTCGCGCGCGTCCCCGACGCTGTCGGCCTTCATCTCGGCCAGCCACGCCTTGTTGGCCCAGGCCAACCGCCCGGCCGCATCGGTGATCCAGGTCGGGGCCGGATAGGAATCGGCCAGCAGGCCCAGGCCGCTCTCGGTCGCCGTGCCGACCAGGGCGAGCCGCGACAACCGCAGCCAGGCCGCGCCGGCCGACGACCGCCCCTCGACCGTCCAGGCTCCACCGGCACTTTCCAGCACCGCGTCGAAGGCCTCGCCCCGGTCGATCAGGGCGTCCAGCCGGGGGCCGGCGGCGGCGCGTACCGCGTCCAGCACGACCATGGCCGGGTCCGTCTCCGGCTCTTCATGGGCCGGATCGGGGACCAGGTCGCGGATCAGGGCGCTCCAGACCTCGGGCGCGCCAAGCCGGCGGGTCTGGCGGTCGGGGCTTAGGGCCAGCCGCACGTCCTCGAAGGCGGTCATGGCCCCGTCGCGCGCGGCCAGATCGATGCGGGCGAGGGCCAGATCGGCCTCGGCCCGGCGATGACGCTGCGCCAGCCGTCCGCGCAGTCTCGCCGCCCAGGCGCTGAGCGCCAGAGCGAGCCCCGCTGCGCCCGCGGTCGCGACATAGGCGATGTCGGCCTCGGCCATCGTGTCGTTCAGCTCCCGCGCCCTGATTCGGTAACCATACCTGAAGGGGGGCGGGAGGCGAGGGGTGAGAGACGCGGCAGGGTGCTGGTGAATAGTGCTAGCGAGCGAGCGGTGAGCCGAGGTATCGACGCCGGCGCGGTCTTGCTCACCCCTTGCTCACTCGCACTCTTCACCCCCGCCCCATGGCCGAATGACCGACTGGACCGACCAACCCGCCCCCTCGCTCGACGACTTCGCCCGGCTGGCGCGCGAGGCGTTCGAGGCCCTGCCTGAACCGTTCCGCTCGCTGGCGGGCGAGGTGGTGATCCGCATCGACGACTTCGCCGACGACGAGACCCTGGCGATGATGGAGATGGAGGACCCGTTCGAACTGACCGGCCTGTATCACGGCGTCGACATCGGCCTGCGCGATCAAATGGGGCCGGCGGCCGAGGCCAGCCGCATCTTCCTCTACCGCCGCCCGATCCTCGACGAATGGTGCGAGCGCGGCGACGTGGGTCTGGCCGAGATCATCGCCCACGTCCTGATCCATGAGATCGGCCACCATTTCGGGCTGGACGACGACCGGATCGATGAGATCGAGGACGAGGCGGACTAGGCGGTCTTCAGTCGTGGAGACCGTCCAGCCACGCCTCCCGCGTTGCCCGCACCGGCACCAGTATCGATTTCGAGCGGTTCAGGGCTGATGATCAGCACATATCGCATTCCGCCAGTGCAACACCGTTGATCATCCGCCGCAGCCGCCCGCCTTAAATCCTTCCCGATCTGTGGTATAAGCCGCGCCTCCCTCTCCTGCAGGACTGACCCTTGAGCCTCACGCTCGACCTCTCGCGCACGACCGCAAAGCCGACCGCCCCCGTCAACCTTTCCGGTCTGACGCGTGCGGGCCTGCGGCAAGCCTTGATCGACGCCGACATCTGCCCGCCCGAGAAGTCCAAGATGCGGGCCTCGCAGGTCTGGGGCTGGATCCATCATTTCGGCGTCACCGACTTCGCGGCGATGAGCAATGTCGCCAAGGACACCCAAGCGAAACTGGCCGCCGCCTTCACCCTCGCCCGCCCCGAGATCGTCGAGCGGCAGGTGTCGCAGGATGGCACCCGCAAATGGCTGATCCGCACCGCCCCGGGCATCGAGATCGAGACCGTCTACATCCCCGACGTCGGCCGCGCCGGGGCCCTGTGCGTCTCGTCGCAGGTCGGCTGCACCCTGAACTGTACCTTCTGCCACACGGGCACCCAGGCGCTGGTCCGCAATCTGACCGCCGCCGAGATCGTGGCCCAGGTCCAGGTCGCCCGCGACGACCTGGAGGAATGGCCCTCGCCGAAAGAAGACCGCCGCCTGTCCAACATCGTCTTCATGGGCATGGGCGAGCCGCTCTACAATCCGGACCAGGTCGCCGACGCCATCGACATCATCTCGGACAATGAGGGCATCGCCCTGTCGCGCCGCCGGATCACGGTCTCGACCTCGGGCGTCGTGCCGCAGCTGGAGCCACTGGGGACCCGCACCCAGGCCATGCTGGCGATCAGCCTGCACGCCACCAACGACGCCTTGCGCGACGTGCTGGTGCCGCTGAACAAGAAATACCCGCTGGACCAGCTGATGGCCGGCATCCGTGCCTATCCGGGCCTTTCCAACGCCCGGCGGGTGACATTCGAGTATGTGATGCTGAAAGGCATCAACGACAGTCCCGACGAGGCGCGCGCCCTGCTCAAGCTGATCGAAGGCATTCCGGCCAAGGTCAATCTGATCCCGTTCAATCCGTGGCCGGGCACCGACTACGAATGCTCGGACTGGAAGACCATCGAACGGTTCGCGGCCATCCTCAACAAGGCAGGCTACGCCTCGCCCATCCGCACCCCGCGCGGCCGCGACATCCTCGCCGCCTGCGGCCAGCTGAAGTCCGAGAGCGAGAAGGTGCGGGCGTCGACGCTGCGCAAGGCGGCACAGGCCGAAGCCTGAAGGTTCGACACACCCTGACACCAATCTTGACCGACTGTGGCCGGCGCGCGCTTGCGGAGGCGCACGAAAACCGGGCAATCACCGATTGTCTCTGGCTGTCGGATCAACATGGAATCCCCGTCCCTCTCCACCATGCTGGAAAGCGCCGAGGTTCAGGCCTTCGCCACCGGCTTTCCGACCACGCTCGCCCATCTGGGCGTGACCCTGGCGCTGATGTTCGTCGGCGCGGCCCTTTACGCCCTTCTGACCCCATGGAAGGAGATCGCCCTGATCCGCGAGGGCAACGCCGCCGCCGCCGTCGCCCTCTCCGGCGTTCTGGTCGGCCTGGCGATTCCGCTGGCGGTCAGCCTCAGCGTCTCGACCTCGATCCGGGACATCGCCATCTGGGGCGTGGCCACGGTGGTGCTGCAACTGCTGGCCTTCCGCCTCGTCGACATGCTGCTGACCGGCCTGCCCCAGCGCATCAAGGAAGGCGAGATCGCCGCCGCTGTCCTGCTGGTCGGGGCCAAGCTGTCGACTGCCCTGATCCTCGCCGCCGCCCTGACGGGTTGAGCCGATGGGCTTGCCCAGACCCCCCGACTGGCTGATTTACGCCCTGGTCCTCGGTGCTTTGCTGTTCTGGTCGCTGAACGGGCGCGAGAACGCCGACGCCCCGCCCGCTCCGCCGCCGCCGGATGAGGCTGAGGGCGCGCTGCTGGGTCCCGTAACTCCGTTCGACCCGGCGGTGACGGTCAATGCCCCCGATATTCCGTTCCAGCCGGCGTCCGGCACGGCCTTTTCGATCGCCCGCTCGGGCCGATGGGTCACCGCCCGGCACGTGGTAGAGGGCTGCCGCCGTCCGGCCATCCTGATCGGCGGCGGTCGGGCGGTGGCCGCCGACGTGCGTCTGGCCCCTCGCGCCGACATCGCCGTGCTGCTGACCGAGGGGGGCGCGGACGCGGTCCCCATCCTGCCGGTTCAGAGCCTGCGCGAGGGTCAGCGCGCCTTCCATCCCGGCTATCCCCAAGCCCGCGCCGGAGAGGTCACTTCGCGCCTGCTCGGCCGCGAGACCTTGAGAGTGAGAGGCCGTGGACAACGTGACGAACCCATCCTGGCCTGGGCCGAGGTCGGACGCACCGCAGGCCTTGGCGGCACCTTGGCCGGCCTGTCCGGGGCACCGGTGCTGGACCGTCAGGGCCGCGCCATCGGCGTCACCATCGCCGAGAGCCCCCGCCGGGGTCGCATCTACACCACGTCGCCCGACACCTTCGGCCCCGCGGTCCGGGGCGTGCAAGCTCCGGATGAGCCCCTGACCGGCCGGACCATCACCGTCGACAATTATGGTCTGGTTGCCGACGA
>Ga0105044_10002685_pt1 | contig 24404 bp, 16 predicted proteins | sample MAT01_FD_78092 | JGI IMG/M metagenome (GOLD analysis project Ga0105044, IMG submission 78092) | Freshwater microbial communities from Lake Fryxell liftoff mats and glacier meltwater in Antarctica - MAT-01 | ecosystem: Environmental > Aquatic > Freshwater > Ice > Liftoff microbial mat | place...
AGGCGGGCGCGTCCCGGCGCGCACACGGTGACGAACGCCCGTCGCAATCCTCTGCGCGACCCCGCTGAGGAATCGAGCATCGAATCATGATTCGGCGCACATCGAATGCCGACTCGCCCGCCCGTGTCCGTGCCGCGGATGTCGAGAGCGATGGAGCCTGCGCTGGGTGGTCGCGCCAACAGCTCGCACAGGCCGGGTCTCGGACTCGAGCGCATCGCAGGCGGGCGCGTCCCGGCGCGCACACGGTGACGAACGCCCGTCGCGATCTTCTGTGCGACCCCGCTGATGAATCGAGCATCGAATCATGATTCGGTGCACATCAAATGCCGACTCGCCCGCCCTTGTCCGTGCCGCGGATGGCGAGAGCGATGGAGCCTGCGCTGGGTGGTCGCGCCAACGGCTCGCGCAGGCCAAGTCCCGGCCTCGAGCGCATCGCAGGCGAGCGCGTCCCGGCGCGCACACGGTGACGAACGCCCGCACCCATAGTCCCCGCGACCCCGCTGAGGAATCGAGCACCGAACTTCGATTCGGCGTACATCGGATACCCACTCGAACCGCCATCTCCGTGCCGCGGAAGGCGAGAGCGATGGAACTTGCTGCGAGTGCTCGCACGAAAGGCTCGCGCAGGCCAGATCCCGGACTCGAACGCATCGCAGGCGAGCGCGTTAGGGCACTCACCCCGTGACGAGCACCCGTCCCGGTCGTCTACGTGTCCCCGCTGAGGCAGGCCGATGTCGTCCGCCGCGACGGATAACCTGGATCCCTTCGCGGAGCGCGCATCGACGGCGACCGTGCGCAGGACTGCGCTGCGGAGCGTCACGCCCGCGGGCCTCGTGATTCCATTGGGCTGAGAGCGCGCGAAGCGATCGATCCCTACCAGATTCTTGCCGCGCCACCCTCGCACTGCGGGTCGCGCGCTCGCGGCTCGACCCGATCCGATCGCCGCTTCAGGCGCGCTCCGCCGCCGACTTCGCGTGATTCGCGCGGAAGCTGGTCCACCCGCGACCGCGCAGCATCCACGTGATCGTGCCCGCGACGATCCGTGCGTCGCCGCTGAAGGACAGATGGCTCAAGTATTCGCGGTTGATGCGCAGCTTCTCGGCGTACGCGGCGACGTCGTTGCCGGTGTAGCCCTGCGTGATCTGCGCCAGCCCCGTCAACCCGGGCGAGATTGCGAGACGCTCGCGGAAGCCCTCGACGTGCTCGTTCGCCCAGGCTTCGACCTCGATCATCTCGGGTCGCGGTCCGATCAGGCTCATGTCGCCGCGCAGCACGTTCCAGATCTGCGGGAGCTCGTCGAGGTGCGAGCTGCGCAGGAAACGTCCGAAGCGCGTGACGCGCAAGCGGTCCTCGCCGGAACTCCACGACGCGTGGCTGTCGCGCGATGCTTCGCGCATCGTGCGGAACTTCCAGATCTGGAACACACGACCGCGGTGACCGACTCGCGGTTGCAGGAAGAAGATGCTCCGCACTCGGGCGAACACGAGCCAGTTGATCGGTGCGACCACGGCCGCGATGAGCACGGCGAACGGCAGTCCCAGGGCGACCAATCCGCCGAGGAAGAGCGGCCGGCCGACGCGCGCGTATGCTCCGCGCGGCGCGAGCACGGCCCAATCCGGCCTGGCGGCATCCTCCGTCCGCTCGAGCGGCTCGGGTCGAAGTAGCTCCGCGGCCCGCGGCGCGTACTCGGCGGGCGACACGGCCATGAGGTGCGCCGGTTCACCGCGCTGCACTTCTCCCGTGTGCTGAGCAGAGCCTGGGCCAGGTCGGCCGAGCGGCGATCGAGCGGTCGTTCTCATGTCGTTCGGCGCGGGCGAGCCGTTGCAGATCACGTCGGCCGTGTGCGAATCCGGCTTGAGCGCCTGGCGATTCTTCACCGCGGGCTGACCCAGGAGAGGGACGGCTCCGCACTCTGGCGCACGAACGCGAGCGCGGGCTCAAGGGCCGCGCGGGGATCGACGACAGGACCTGGAAGGCGTTTCCGCCTCCACGCAATGCCGCCCCAGGAACACACACTCGACCGCGACGGTGGTCCGCGCGGCCCAGGGGACGGATTCCGGTCGCTCGCGCGGCAGGCGTCGAGCGTGCTCGGTTCGCACGCCGCGGCGGCGCTGCTCGGCATCGCCAGCTTGCCCGTGCTCGCGCGCGCACTCAGTCCGGCCGAGTACGGACGGCTCTCGCTCTTCCTGACCTTGCTCGGAGTCGTCACCTACCAGGATTTCCTGCGGCCTCTGCTCGTGCGCGCACTGGCGGGCGCGAAGAACGACGACGCATCGTTGCGCGCGCTGTCCACGTGCGTGTCGTGGATCCTGGCGGCCTTCGCGATCGCGGCCGGGTCGCTGATCTTCCCGAGCCTCGTCGCGGGGTTCTTCGCGCTCGCCGTGCTCGCGCATGGACTCGCGTCCGTGGACTACGCGCGCCTCGCGCTCGATGGACGAGCCGCGCGAGCAGCGCTCGTCCGCAATGGGGCTTTCGGATGCTCGGCTGTCGCGGCGGCGGGCATCGCCGCCGCCGGGATGGGCGTCGTGCCCGGCGGCTCGGGCGATCTAGCGCTGGCTTGGATCGTCGCGCCGTTCTGCGCGGCGAACGTCGTGATCCTCGTCGTGTACCGCCTGCACGTCGGCGGAGCGCCGACCGGCGCGTGGAGCGCGGACACACTGCGCGATGCGCGGCGCGCTTGGACCGAGCACCGTCCAGCGATCCTCGCACTCCTCGGGTTCGGCCTCGCGAACGCGCTCGTGATCTCGGCCGACCGCGTCGTGGCCGGACAGTTCCTCGACGCGCGTGAGTTCGGCCTCTACGCCGGCTGCGCCGACCTCGCCTCCAAGCTCGCCATCGTAGGCTCCGCGCTCGGCACCGTCTTGTACCCGAGCTACGCGCGGAACTCCGACGGCAGCGACGCCGAGACGCGGCGCTTCGTAACGATATCCAGCCGCGTCCTCATGGCCTGGGCCGCGGTGCTGGCGGTCCTCGTCGCCACCTCCGGCTCGCTGGTCGAGTTCGTGCTCGGCGCGGACTACGCCGGCGGCGCGTGGATCTGCGCCGCGCTCTTCGCCGCGGCTTTCGTACACATGCTGGGCTTCCTCGTCACGCCGTGGCAGCGCGCACGCGGCGAGTTCGCGGCGCAGACGAAGTCCTACGCGATCGCCGGCGTCGCCATGGTCGTCGTCGGAACCGCTCTCGTGCCCGTGCTCGGCCTCGTCGGCGCGGTCGCTTGCGCCTGCACGGCGCGAGTGGCGGAGATCCTGCTTTTCGTGCGCGAAGCACGCGACCTGCCGCGCCGCATCCTGACCGCGCGTCACGTCGGCTCCCTGGGAGCGCTGACCACTGCGCTCGCGCTGCTCGCCGTGTGGCGCGCGCTGGAGTTCGCCTGATGGAGCGCTTCCTGCTGCTCGGCCTCGGGCTGGCCGCGTTCTCCGCGACCTTGTTCTGCCTGCGCCACCGCTCGCCCATGCACCTCTTGGCGCTGCTCGCGGTGTTCACGCTGTTCGCCGGCAACTTCTTCCCGATCGCTACGCTCTTCGTAGAGCCGCTCTCGTGGCGCAACGTCATCCAGGCGCCGGACGACGACGTGCTCGCGGTCCAGTGGGAGTACGTGGCCTTCGCGGCCGGCCTGTGCGCCGCCGCGTGCTTCGCGTTCGCGGCAGGCGGGCTCTCCGAGCGGAGAAGCGTGCGCGACTCTCGAACAGAAGCGAGACCCGACGCGAGACCTGAACGTTCCGACCTCCTCGTGGCCTCGTTTCTCGTCCTGGGCGGCGCCGTCCTCTACGGGCTCTTCGTGCGACACGTCGGGATCGAGACGCTGGGCAGCCGCGACGACTACGCCGCGAAGTACTTGCGGTCGGTCGGGCACGGTCCGCTCGCGAGCGGGATCAACGTGATGATCGCCGGCGTGTTGTGGGCCGAGGCTGGCCGGTTGCCGCCGCGCGCCAAGAACCTGTTTCGTGCCGTCGGTCTCTCGATCGCCGCGTGGTCGCTGCTCGTGATCGCCGTCCGCACGAACATGGTCATCCTCGGGCTCGGCTACGGATGGATCGTCTGCGTCCGGCGCGGCGTGACGATCGGCCGAGTGCGGCCAGCGATCGCCCTGGCGGCCATCATGGGCTGGTTCGGGATGGAGCTCATCTCGCTGTGGCGCGGCGCGGTGAAGGAAGCCGGCGCCGGGCGCGCGACCGAGATCATCGTCCGCAACGCGGAGGCGAACATGGCCGCGGTCGTGGGCGGATCGGAGTTGAGCCACCCGTTCCTCACCGCGCTCGAAGTGCGCCTGCACGAGCACGAGGGCGACCTCGGCGGACGGAGCTATTGGAACGCCATCCCGGCGCTGGCACCGCTCGCGCTCGTCCCCGATCGGCCGCTGGCCTTGGCCGAGACCTTCGCGCGCACGCACTATGCCGAGATGGCCGAGCAAGGCGGCGGCACGGCGTTCTCGCTCGTCGGCGAAGCATGGTGGAACTTCGGCGCGATCGGCGGATCGCTGCTCGTCGGCTTCCTGGCCGGCGCTCTGCTCCTCGCCCTCGAGGCGGCGGCGGCGAACGGTCGTGGCGGCGTGCTCGCGCACGTCGTCCCCTACCTGGCGTTCTTGTGCGTCATCGCGCACCGCAGCGAATCCGCGGTCCTTCTCAAACAGGCCGCGGTGATCGCCCTGCCGGTCGCGGTCGTCGTGATCCTGGCCGACATCCTCGCCCCCATCCTCTCCCGACGAACGGCACACCTCGCCCCGTCCTTGCAGGAGACCTGAGCGGATCATGTGCGGAATCAACCTCCACGTAGCTGCGCCCGGACGCAAGGCCGACGCGTCGTTCGTCGCGCGCGCGAACGCGGCGCTCGTGCACCGCGGGCCCGACGAAGGCGGAGTCGTCGATCTCGGCTTCGCGGCGCTCGGCATGCGGCGTTTGTCGATCGTCGATCAGGCCACCGGCCGTCAGCCGATGCAGGGCGAGAACGGCCGGCACGTGCTCGTCTACAACGGCGAGGTCTACGATCACGAAGACCTGCGCGCGCGGCTGACCGAGCGCGGCGCGCACTTCCGCACGCAGTCCGACACCGAGGTCGTGCTCCACACGCTGATCCACGACGGTGAAGCCGGCCTCGAGCGCCTGAACGGGATGTTCGGGCTCGCGTTCGCCGACCGCCGCGAACAGACGGTGCTCGTCGCGCGCGATCCGTTGGGCATCAAGCCCGTGTACTGGTGGTCGGGGCCCGATGGCGAGCTCGTCGTCTCGTCCGAGCTCAAGTCGCTGCTCGAGCACCGCGCGATCCCGAGGCGCATCGACCGGCGCGCGCTGGCGCTCTTCCTGCACGACCGCTACGTCGCCGATCCGTGGACACTGCTCGAAGGCGTGCGTCAGCTGCCCCCGGGACATCTCTTGCGCTGGCGCGCGGGCCGCGTCGAGGTCGTGCGCTGGTGGAAGCTCGCGATCGAGCCCGAGCCGCGCGCGGAATCCGATGCGCTCGAGGAGCTGCGCGGACTGCTCGATCTGGTCGTGCGGTCGCAGCTCGTCGCCGACGTGCCCGTCGGACTCTTCCTGTCGGGCGGCATCGATTCGAGCACCGTCTCCGCTTTCGCTGCGCGCGCGGCGGGTCGACCGCTCAAGACGTTCTCGGTCGGCTTCGCGCGCCCCGACTACGACGAGAGCGCGTTGGCGCGCCGCGTCGCACGGCACATCGGGTCCGAACATCACGAGCTGCGCATCCCCGACGAGGGGTTCACGCTCGAGGTCCTCGATCGCACGATCGATCACGTCGGCCAGCCGCTCGGCGACACGTCGTGCATCCCGACCTACGCCGTTTCGAAGCTGGCAGCCCAGCACGTGCCCGTCGTGCTCTCGGGCGACGGCGGTGACGAGTTCTTCGGCGGCTACGACCACATGTTCTGGGCCGCGCGCGTGCGTCGCACGGCCGAGCGCAGTCCGCGCTTCTTGCGTCGGTTCGGGCACGCGGTGTTGTCCGGAGTAGCGCCAGTGACACCGACGGCCCTCGCGGAACCGGCGCGACGCGCGCGCAAGGGACTCGAGCTCTCGTTCCTCGAACCCGTCGAGCAGTTCCGACGCCTGCGCAGCCTGTGGAACCCTGACGAGATCGGCGCGCTCCTCGGCGAGCCCATCGAGCTGCTCCCCGAGCCGGGCCCCACGGCCGAGGAAGTCGCGCGCCTCGCACCCGAGGACCTCGCGATGCAGGTGCTCGCGCAGACGTTCCTTCCCGGCGCGATCCTGCGCAAGGTCGATCGCATGAGCATGGCCGCGAGCCTCGAAGTACGCGTGCCGCTGCTCGACATGCGCATCGTCGACTTCGCGCGCAAGTTGCCGCTCGACTTGAAGGTGCGCGGTCGAACGGGCAAGCACATCCTCCGCGAAGCGGGCCGCCCGCTGCTGCCGTCCGAGGTCTACACGCACAAGAAGCAGGGCTTCTCGCTGCCGCTACACGGCTGGCTCAACGCGGAGTTCTGGAGCTTGCTCGAGGACTCCTACGCGCCGGGATCGCCCGCCGCGGACCTCTTCGACGCGCGCGTGCTCGCGCGCACGATCGCCGAAGGACGCGCCGGCGGCGCGCATTCCGCGCTGCGCAGCGAGTCGAGCGTCGCGACGCGCGCCTGGTGCCTGGCGGGGATCGCACGCTGGATGCAACGCTTCGAGGTCCGCGGATGAGCGCGAAGCCGCGCATCCTGCTCGTCGGCCCGCTGCCGCTCGAGGGCACGCCGATCGGAGGCACGCAAGTGTCGTTCGCCGATCTCGTGCGTCGCGTGCGCGCCTCGGGCCGTCTCGAGTGCGAAGTCGTCGACACATCGCGTCACATCGCAGGCCAACACGGCTGGTCGCGTGCGCCGGCCGACGTGCGGGCGCTGACCGCGACCTTGCGGGCGATCGCGCGCGTGGGTCCGAGCTGCGACGCGGTTCTCTTCAATGCATCGTCCGGCGGCTCACTGAAGGCCGGCCCGTTCATCTGGGCCGCCGCGCGCGGGATCCACCGCCCCTTCGGCCTGCGCGTGTTCGGCGGCGACCTCGATCTGCGCCTCGCCAACGCACCGCTGTGGCGACGCTCCGCGGCCGAGCGCACGTGCCTCGCGGCCCCGCTAGTGTTGTTGCAGACCCGCCATTTGTGCCGCACTTTCCAGCGTTTCCCCGGAGTGCGCTGGCTGCCCACGACGCGCGATCTCGACGCCGTTCCGCGCACCGGATCGAACCACTGCACGCGCTTCCTCTTCCTCTCGCAGATCAAGCACGAGAAGGGCCTGTGCGAAGCACTGGCGGCCAGCGATCGCTTGCCGGCGCACGGTTCCCTCACGCTGTACGGCCCGACGATTCCCGGCGCGCACTTCGTCGGCGACCATCCGCGCGCGACGTTCGCGGGCTCCGTACGCTCGGTGGACTTGCCGCGCGTTTTGGCCGAGCACGACGCGCTCATCTTCCCGAGCTGGTACGAAGGCGAGGGCATGCCCGGCGCCGTGATCGAAGCGATGCAGGCGGGTATGCCGGTCATCGCGTCGAACTGGCGATCACTGCCCGAGCTAGTGATCGACGGGCGCAATGGGCTGCTCGTCCCGCCGCGCGACGTCGACGCGCTCGCGAACGCGATGCTGAGGCTCGAGAGCGATCCCGAGCTCTACGCGATGCTTGCCTACGAGGCGCGCATGACCGGCGAGCGTTTCCGCGGACCGCCCTGGCACGAACAGCTCGAAACCTCACTCGAACTCCTGGCGCGCGACGGACGCGCCGACTTCGAACCGACCGACATGGCCGCCTGAGAGACCACGTGCACATACTCTTCCTCACCGACAACTTCCCGCCCGAGACGAATGCACCGGCGACCCGTACGTTCGAGCACGCTCGCGCCTGGGTCCGCGCGGGACACAAGGTCACCGTCATCACGGGCGTGCCCAACTTCCCTCAAGGTCGCGTGCACGCGGGGTACTCCAACCTCTGGCGCTCGCACGAGACGGTCGAGGGCATCGACGTCGTGCGCGTGTGGACTTACATCGCCGAGAACAAGGGGGTCGCGAAGCGCACGCTCGATCACCTGTCGTTCGGCCTGAACGCGACGCTGGCGGCGCTCGGCGAGCGGCGACCCGACGTCTTGGTCGCGACGTCGCCGCAGTTCTTCAGCGCCGTCGGCGGATCCGCGGCCGCGTTCCTGCGGCGCGTGCCGTTCGTCTTCGAGCTGCGCGACCTGTGGCCGGCTTCGATCGCGGCGGTCGGCGCGCTGCAGCCCGGGTTCGTGCTGCGCATGCTGGAAAAGCTCGAGCTCCACCTCTACCGCCGCGCGGCGGCCGTGGTCGCCGTCAGCGACGCCTTTCGCCGCGACCTCGCCCAGCGCGGTATCGACGAGCAGAAGGTTCACGTGGTCACGAACGGTGTCGATCTCTCGAGCTACGCGCCGCGCAAGCGCGATGACTCGATGCTGCGCCATCTCGGGCTCCACGGGCGCTTCGTCGTCGGCTATCTGGGCACGCACGGCATGGCGCACGCGCTCGAGAACGTGCTCGACGCGGCCGAGTTCGCGCGCGGCGACGCCCGCATCCGCTACCTCTTCGCCGGAGATGGCGCGGCGCGCGCGAGCCTAGCCGCGGAAGCGCGCCGACGTGGCTTGCCGAACGTCGTGTTCGCGCCGCAGTTCCCGAAGGACGCGATGCCGGCCCTGTGGTCGATCTGTGACGTCGCGCTCGTGCACCTGAAGGACTCGCCCGTCTTCGAAACCGTCATCCCAAGCAAGATCTTCGAGGCTTTCGGCATGGGGATCCCGGTCCTCTACGCCGGTCCCGAGGGCGAAGCCACCGCGATCGTGCGACGCGCCGGCGCTGGGCCGTGCGTCACAGCGCAGGACCCGGTCGCGCTCGCGCTCGCCGTGCGTGCACTCGTGGACGATCCGGCGCAGCGCGCGCGCTACGCCACGAACGCGGCCGGTGCGGCGGCGCAGTACGACCGCGATGCGCTGGCTCACAAGATGCTCGCGATCCTGGAGAGCGTCGCCTCCGGCACGCCGCTGCGCGCGATCTCCGCGTCGGAGGAGGCCCAGACCGCGAAAGCGGGCTGATCCCCATGTGCGGCATCGCCGGAATCGTCGGTGGGACGCGCGCTCAGCTCGAGCGCATGTCCGCACGCCTCGCGCACCGCGGCCCGGACGCCGCGGGCCTGCTCGAGCACACCGACATCGGCGTGCGTCTCGCGCATACGCGCTTCGCGATCCTCGATCTCGACCGCCGCTCCGACCAGCCGTTCGTGTCGCCGTGCGGACGCTACGCGCTGACGTTCAACGGCGAGATCTACAACTACGTCGAGCTGCGCGCGCGCCTCGAGGCGGGCGGCACGACGATGCGCACGACGTCGGACACCGAAGTGCTGCTGCAGTGGCTGATGCGGCACGGATCGAGCGGCATCTCCGACCTCGAGGGCATGTACGCCTTCGCGCTGCTCGACCGCGCGCGCAAGACCCTGCTGCTCGCGCGCGATCCGATCGGCGAGAAGCCGCTCTACTACGCGCTGCCTGTCGGTGCCGACGCGCCGAGCTTCGCGTTCGCCTCCGAGCTGCAGCCGCTGCTCGCCGTACCCGGCGTGGACCTGACCCTCGACGAGGACGCGCTGGCCGATTGGCTGCGCTTCCTCTACACGGCAGCGCCGCGCACGATCCATCGCGGGATTCGAGAGCTAGCGCCTGGGCACCGACTCGAGATCGCGCTCGATGCACCTGTCGACCGTCCGCTGCGCACGTACGATCTCGAAGCGCGCATCGGGACGTTCCAAGGTGACGCGCACGACGCCGCGCGCGCATTCCGCGCCGCTTTACTCGAGTCCGTGAAGCTGCGCCTGCGCAGCGACGTGCCTGTCGGACTTTTCATCTCGGGCGGGCTCGATTCGAACTCGATCCTCGCCGCCGCGCGCTCCGTCGAGCCCCAGGCTCGGCTCGAGACGTTCACTGCGCGCTGGAGCGGATCCAGCGAGGCGCGCTCGCGCGACGAGAGCGTCGACGCGTCGGCCGCCGCGCGCTTCCACGGAGTCCCCCACCACGCGCTCGAGTTCGGCGAGGACCGCGACCTCGGTGCCTCGGTGGACCGCGTCCTCGAACTCTTCGGCACTCCGTTCGGCAACTCGACGGCACTCGTCGCCGACCGTCTCGCCGGCGAAGCGTCACGGCTCGGACGCGTGTGCCTCGTCGGCGACGGCGGCGACGAGCTGCTCGCGGGCTATCCGCGACACCGCGCGCTGCTCCTGCACCGCCGTCTCTCCGCGCTGCCGCACGCGTTGCGCTCCATGCCGGCGGCGATCTCCGAACTGCTGCCCGAGCGCGGACGGAACGCGACCGGCGTGCGCCGCGCGCGCTCGTTCCTGCGCTCGCTCGGACGACCGCTGGGCGAAGCGTTCCTCGATTGGACCGGCTACGTGGACGACGCGGGGCTTGCACGCGCGCGCGGCTCGCGAGCGCAGAGTCCCCTGCACGCCGAGATGCTCGAACTGTTCGAGCGCAACTCCGCGGATCCCATCCGCGCGGCGGCGCTCGTCGATCTGCGCTCGTTCGTGCCGTTCAACCTGATGGCCAGCGCCGACCGCACGGGCATGGCGCACCCGCTCGAATTGCGTTGTCCGTTCCTAGCACCCCCGCTCGTCGAGCTCGCGCTGTCGATGCCCGCCGGCATCAAGGTGCGCCGCGGACGCGTTAAGCCGCTGCTCGTGGATGCCATGGGAGGGTTGTTGTCGCCGGGCGTCGTCGGGCGCTCGAAGAAGCCGTTCAATCCGCCCGTGCGTGGCTGGCTTGTGCGACACGAAGCGGAACTCGCATCGATCTTGACGGGCCCGGGCTCGCAGCTCGGACACGTCGTGTCGCCGCAGTGGGTGCGCGCCGAGCTGGCGAGCTTCCGCGCGGGCCAGCGCGACAACTCGACGCTTCTCTGGGGACTCGCGACGCTGGCGGGATGGTTGCGCAGCTCCGTGAGGACGCCCGGTTCCGCACCGCAGGCGATGCTTGCTCCACTGCCCGCAGTCAATCAACGAGTCAGGCTAGTTCACTAATCCGGCACCTTCGCCTGCGGCGGCAGCCCGTGCTGCTCGCGACCGGGCGGGCCTTCGAACTTCGCCGAGATCTTGTAGAGCTCGAAGCGGCCATCCCCCGCCTTGTCGGCGACGCGCTTCCTCACCGCCGCGCGCTCGTCCTCCGACATCGGTTTGAACTTGCGCACGATGTCGAGGTTCTGCTGCAGCACACCGAGTGAGTCCATCCCGCTGACGAGCACTGCGATCGGCAGACTCAGCGAGTACCGCAGCGCCTCCTCCACAGTCAGGACACCTTGCTTGATCGACTCGGCCGTGCCGCCGAGGCTCTTCATGCCGATCGGCGCGATGCCGCGCTTCACCAGCTCCGGCAGCACGCGCTGCTCGAAGCTCTTGAACTGGCCGTCGAACGGATTGAGCGGCATTTGCACCGCGTCGAACGGATAGCCGTGCGCGAGCATCGCCAGATGGATGTCGGGATCCTTGTGACCCGTGAATCCGACGAAGCGCACCTTGCCGTCCTTCTTGGCCTGGTCGAGCGCCTCCATCACGCCGCCGACCGCGAAGTGGCGCTCGGGATCGTTGTGGTAGACGCACTCGTGCACCTGCCACAGGTCGAGGTGGTCCGTCTTCAGGCGCTTCAACGACTCCTCGAGCTGCTGCATCGCGACCTTCTTGTCGCGGCCGTGCGTGCAGACTTTCGTCATCAGGAAGACTTGGTCGCGCCGACCCTCGAGCGCCTTGCCCATGCGCTCCTCGCTGACGCCGTCGTGGTACTCCCACGCGTTGTCCATGAACGTCGCACCGGCGTCGATCGACTTGCGCACGATGTCGATCGCCTCGGACTCGAGCTTCACGACGCCCAGCGCGTGACCGCCGACGCCCAGCGCGCTCACTTCGATGCCGCTCTTCCCGAACGCGCGCCTCGGGATCGATCCGGTAGCCGGTGGAGTGGAGGTTTGTGCAATCGCGCTCGGCGCGAGGCGCGCGCCGAGGACGGGCGCAGCGCCCAGGATGCCGGCGCTCTTCAGGAAGTCACGGCGCAGGGGATGAAAGGGCTGGGGCAGCATGGGGATCTCCGGTTCGCCCGCGCTAGGCAATGCGCGTGCCCGTGTCCATCCCTGCGGTCCGAACGCGAGTCGGAAGTGGACGAGCTTGGCTCGTTCCTCATGGTCTGCTGTGGTCGTGCTGGTGGATGCACGTGTCTGACACCTTCATCAACTGGTCAGCGCGCGCAGCCAGATCCCGCCAACGCAGGGCGCCGCGCCGTACGTCACGACGAGCTGCTTCGTGCGCAGGCGGATGCCGAAGTCGGGGAACCACCAAGCTTCGGTGATCTCGATCGGGGTCTCGGCGACGACGCGCGCGCTCGCGCGCCCGCGGCGGATCGTCACGACGCCGTCCTTGTCGGTCGTCACGCGGCAATCGGGGTGTAGCAGCAGGCGAGCGCGGGCGATCTGGCCAGCGCCGCCTTCGATGCGGTCTTGGATGCGGATCTCGCCCGGCTTGGCGTGGAAGAGGCGGCGGTGGATCGGCTCGCCGGCGAGGTGCGCGAAGCCGTCGTGCGTGCCTTCGAGCACGAAGCCGTCGGTGCGCACTTGCAGGCGCGTGCGCTTCACCCGGCAGCGGCGGCCGACGCGGAAGCTCGACCAGAACTCGATGCTGTCGTGGTCGTCGAGCGTCACCGTGTTGTGGCTCTTCGTCGAGCGCGCGAGGTCGCGCATCGCGCCCGGCTGGTATTCGTAGACGCCGGCGTCGACGACGAGCCTCTCCCCCGCCACCGTCCACTCGAAGGCCAGCGCGTCGGCGTGTCCGTGCGCGGGCAGGTGATCGGGGCCGATTGCGCCGCAGTCCACGAGCACGTAGTCCTTGCCGCGGCGCGCGCCGTAGTAGCCGGCGGACTCGAGCGCGAACACGGGTCGCGGTTCGAACTTGGTGCCCAGCGCGCGCTCGACCGCGTCGAGCACTTCGCGCGGTGAGTAGGCCATGTGCAGGCCGCCGTCGTTGAACAGGCTCGGAGCGCCGTCCGGATGCTCGAGGTCCGCGACGACCTGCGCCGCGCACGCGAGGATCTCGTCGAGCCGCGCGCGCAAAGGCGACGGCGCCAGGACGGAACGGCACTCGACCAGGTCCGCGACGACTTGCACGTGGTACGCCGGACTGCGCTCGAAGTGCATCCCGTCGAGGAGCATCTGCTCCGAGAGCTCGTTCGCGAGCATGGCGACGCCGCGCCGCGTCCAGCGGTCGGCTTCGGGTCCGTCGAAGTACGCGCCGGCCCACAGGAGCGCCTTCACGTTCTTGAGCAGGTGGTTGCCGCCGAGATCGAGCTCGAGATCGCTCTCCAGCGCGCGGATCTGCGCGGCGACGGAGCGCTCCAGCACGCCCAGGAACGCAGCCGCGAGGCGCCGCCTGCGTCGCGCGGCTTGCTGCATCCACACGACCGCGCGCAGCGAGATCACGAACGGGTGCCAGGCGCAGCGCAACTCGCGTGCGACTACGGCCTCGGTCTGCGCGATCCAGTCGAGGACCACGCCCTCGAAAGCGTCGTCGTCGAGGCCCTCGACCCACTCCATCGAGTGCAAGTGGAACGCGAGCAGCAACGGCCGGTCGGGGATCGATTCGAGGCGCCAGTCGAACGGCGTCGCGAGCGGGATGCGGCGCTGCATCAGGTCCAGCACGACGTCGTCGCCGTCGGTGGCGAGGAGGTGCGCGCGCGGACGGAACGTCGAGAGCGGCGGGATCGTCGCGCGCGGCGGCGCCGCACGCTGGGCGCGCGGACCGAACAGCGCGTTCGGGCCGAAAGTCTCGGCCAGCGCGCGCCGTGCGATCTTGTGCGCGCGCCGCGCGAGCTGGCCCGCGCGGTGGTGGCGCACGCAACGCACGAACCGGAGGGCTTGCATCATGGCGCTACGCGGCTCCGAGTCGTGCTTGTCGCGGCGCAGCGGACATCGACGCGGAGCGCGCGCCGATCTGCCCGACGATCAGCCCGACGATGCGCTCGCACGCGCGGCCGTCGCCGTACGGGTTGATCGCGCGCGCCATCGCTTCGCGTACCGGACCGTCGGGGACGACGTCCTCGAGCCCACGGCGGATCCGCTCCGGATCCGTGCCCACGAGGCGCACCGTGCCGGCCTCGAGGGCCTCGGGGCGCTCCGTGACCTCGCGCGCGACGAGCACGGGCTTGCCCAGCGACGGGCCTTCTTCCTGGATGCCTCCCGAATCGGTCAGGATCGCCGTCGCGTGCTCCATGAGCCACGTGAACGGCTCGTAGTCGAGCGGCTCGACGAGGACGACGTTGGCGACGTCGCCCAGCATCGCGTGCACGACTTCGCGCACGCTCGGGTTCGGGTGCACCGGCCAAACGAACAACCAATCCTTGTTGGCGCGCCCCGCGGCGGCGATCGCGCGGCACAGATCGATCAGGCCCTGGCCGAAGCTCTCGCGTCGATGCGCGGTCACGAGAACCGTCGGTCCGGGCCAGCTCGCGAGCAGCGGCGTGAGCAGCGGCCCGAACGCGTACCCGTAGTACTCCGCCGGTCGATCGGCGTTCCGAGCGCGCATCCAGTGCAGCGCGTCGATGCCGGTGTTGCCCGTGACATGGATCGTGCGCTCGTCGAGGCCCTCGCGCAGCAGGTTCTCGCGCGCGCCGCGCGTCGGCGCGAAGTGCAGGTCGGCGATCGCGTCCACGCACAGACGGTTCGCTTCCTCGGGGAACGGGCTCTGTCGATCGTGCGAGCGCAGGCCCGCTTCGACGTGGCCGATCGGAACGCGCTCGTAGAACGCGGCCAGCGCGGCGGCGAAGCACGTCGTGGTGTCGCCGTGGACCAGGACGAGGTCCGGCTTCTCCGCGCGCAGGACGTCGCGCACTCCAAGCAGGACTTTCGCCGTGATGTCCGCCAAGTCCTGGCCCGTGGCGCCGACCGCGAGGTCGTGATCGATCGCGACGCCGAACAGGTTCATGACAGGCCGCACGAGGTCGCGGTGCTGGCCGGTGATCAGCACGCGCGACTCGATCTGCGGCTGGGCCGCGAGCAACGCAGCCAGCGGCGCCATCTTGATGGCTTCGGGCCGCGTGCCGACGATCGTGAGGACGCGCTCCGTCACAGATAGATCCCGCGCGTGTCGATCAGGATCTTCTCCTGCAGAGCTTCGCGCGGCACGCGTTTGAAGCGCTTGTGGTCCACGAGCACCAGCACGATGTCCGCCTGCGCCAGCGCCGTCTCGAGGCCGACGATCTCGAACTCGGAATGCGAGCGCACGTGCGGTTCGACCACGAGCAGGCGACCGACACGCTTCGCCGCGAGCTCGCGCACGATCTCGACGGCCGGCGATTCGCGCAGGTCGTCCACGTCGGCCTTGAACGCGAGCCCGAGGCACGCGATGACCGGATCGCGCAGCTTCGCGGCGCACTGTTCGACACGCTGGACGACCCAGTGCGGCTTGTGATCGTTCACTTCGCGCGCCGTGCGGATCAAGCGCGCCAGCTCGGGCGCGCGGTCCACCAGGAACCACGGATCGACCGCGATGCAGTGACCGCCGACGCCGGGGCCCGGGTTCAGGATCTTCACGCGCGGGTGTCGGTTCGCCAGGCGAATGAGCTCCCACACGCTCACGCCCTCCTTCGCGCAGAGCAGCGACAGCTCGTTCGCGAACGCGATGTTCACGTCGCGGAAGCTGTTCTCGGTGAGCTTCACCATCTCGGCCGTGCGAGCGTCGGTGCCGACGACCTCGCCGCGCACGAAGGCCTGATAGAACGCGACTGCGCGCTCCGTCGAGGCCAAGTTGATGCCGCCGACGACGCGGTCGTTGTCGATCAGCTCGGTGAGGATGCGCCCGGGCAGCACGCGCTCGGGGCAGTACGCCACGTGCACGTCCTCGCCCGGCGCGTGACCCGCTTCGCGCAGGACCCGCGCGACGATTTCCTCCGTCGTGCCGACAGGGCTCGTCGATTCGAGGATCACGAGATCGCCCTTCTTGACGACGGCGCAGATCGAGCGTGCCGCCGCCTCGACCATCGAGAGATCGGGTCTCTTGTCGGCCTGGATCGGCGTCGGAACGGCGATCACGAACACGTCCGCCGGCTGCGGCGTCGTGTGCGCGACGAGACGCCCGTTGCGTACGGCGTTCTGCACGAGGCCTTCCAGATCGGGCTCCACGATGTGGATCCGGCCCTGATTGATCGTCGCGACGACGTCCGCGCTGACGTCCACGCCGGCGACAGCGAAACCGCGGCTCGCGAGCAGGGACGCTGTCGGCAAGCCGATGTAGCCCAGCCCGACGACGCAGACGCTAGCGGCCTCGGTCCGACCCAGCAGCTCCGACGGGCTCGCGCTCTTCGAAGCGTTGCTTGCGCTCATGACCTGCTGCAGGCGCGCCGTATCCGTAGCCGTATCCATAGCCATATTTGCTTTCCGTGCGGTTCGGGCGATCCGCGTTGAGTACACAGCCGATCAGGTTCGCCCCGGCGCCGCGCAGGCGGCCGGCGGCTCGCGCGAGAACGGTGCGCGTCAGTCGGCGGCTGCGCGCGAGCAGCACGACGCCGTCGAGTCGCGCGACGAAGGACTCCGTGTCCGCGACGGCCAGCGCCGGCGGGACGTCGAAGACGACGAGGTCGTAGGCGTCGCGCAGCTCGTCGATCAAGCGCTCGCACGACTCGCCCGCGAGCAAGTCGCCGGGCGAACGCGGTTGCTTGCCGGCGGCGATGACGGACATCTGCGGCACGTGCGATTCCTGCACACATTCCCGCCAATTCGCGCCGCCGCTGAGGATCTCGGAGAGCCCCGGGGTCACTGCGAGGCCGAGGTAGCGCGCGACCGTCGGCCGGCGCATGTCCGCGTCCACGAGGAGCACGCGCTTGCCGCCCAGCGCGAACGCCAGCGCGATGTCGATGTTCGTGACCGACTTACCTTCACCCTGCGAGCACGACGTGAACGCCAGGACCTTGATGCGCGGATCGCTGACCAGAACGAACTTCAGGTTGGCGCGCAGCGAGCGGTAGGCCTCGGCGATCGGGCCCTCGGGGTCGTCGCGCATGGCCAGGAACGTGTCCGTCGCGGCCGCGAAACGCAGGCGGCCGCTCTTGAAGTCGGGGATCGCGCCGAGCACCGGCAGCTCGGTCGCCTCCTCGAGCTCGGCCGAGCTGACGATGCCTGAATCCGACGTCTCGGAGATCCACCCGGCGAGCAGTCCGCACAGCAGTCCGATCGAGAGGCCGGCGACGAGGTGGACCGGGATCGACGGCCCGATGGGCTTGCGCGGCGGAACCGCGACGTCGATGAAGTCGGCCGCGGCAACGGTCGAAGCGCGCGCGATTTCGGCCTCTTTCTGGCGGCCCAGCAAGAGCTTCACGATCTCGGCGTGCGCTTCGAGACGGCGGCGTGGTTCGGCCATCGCGCGCACGTCCTCGGGCAGCTTGCCCAGCTCGGCCTCGAGGTCGAGCGACGCGCGAGCGAAGTCTTCTGCGCGCGCGGCGACGGCGCCGGCGCGCGCCGAAAGGTGCGTGCGCAATCGACCTTGGATCTCTGCGACCGCGGTCGCGATGCGCGTGCGTTCCTCGCCCGGCGCCGCGGCGAGCCGCGTGTCGTAACCGGCCAGGATGTGCGTGTACTCCGCGCTCTGCGCTTCGAGTCCAGCGAGCTTCGTGCGACCGATCGCGTGGATGCGCGCGCGCAGGTCGGAGCAAGCGCGCACGGCGGCGAGCACGTCGGGATGTTCGTCGGTGAACTGCTTCTTCAGCTCGCCCAGCGACGCGGTCTGCGCCGCCAGTTGCTGCGCGTAGGCGGTGGTCAGCGGATCCTCGCCGCGACCCTGCGGATCCACGGCGGCAATGCGCGCGCAGGCTTCCTCGTCGCCGGCCTCGAGCTGCGTCAGCGCCTGGCGCAGAGCCGCGCTCGAGATCTCGACCGCTTCCGCGCCGAGCTTCAACTCGGCCTGTTTCACCTGCATCAACGAACGCCACGCGCCGCTGTCGTTGCGCCCTTGCAGCGACGATTCGCCCTGCAACGCGGCCACTTGTTCGACGTAGGCCAGCGCGACGGGATCGGCCAGTTCCTTGCCCAGGCGCGCGAGTCCGCTCAGATCGCCCGCGTCGAGCAGCGCTCCCGCTTCGCGCAGGCTCGACAAGGACAGCGCGAGCTCCATCCGCTCGACTTCGACGTCCTTCAAGCGCTCGATCAGCGCTTCGGCGGACTTCGAGACCTCGATGGCGCGCGGCGCGGCGCGCTGCAGCTCCACCACTTGTTTCTCGGCCTCGGCCAGGCCCTTCATCTGCTCGGTGAGCTGGCCTCGGATGAACGTCAGCGTCTGCGACGCGCGGCGTTCGCCACGTTGTGTGCTGCGCGCGAGGTAGGCGTTGCACAGCGCGTTGACCGTGTCCGCAGCGCGCTCGGGATCGGAGTCGTCGACCGTGACCTCCACGACGCCGCTGTTGCGCATCGTCTCGACGGCGCGCGTCGCTTTGCGGACGCGGTCGAGCGCTTCGTCGCGCTCGTAGCGGCGCAAGCGGTACGTGCGGCCGAGAACGTCGCCGCGCGGTTCGAGCGTGATGCGGAGTCCGGCGTACTCGAGCGCTCGCCCAGCCGTGTAGTCGAACTCGGCAGGCGACGGATTCGACGGCAGCCAGGCCGCGATTCCGGCGACGGAGAGGCGCACGCGGTCCGCGGCGAGGAACTCGACGCGCAGATCCTCCGGTGCGTCCTCGTCGATCGCGATCGTGCCGGCGAAGAGGCGCGCGGACCCCGTTCCAGGAGTCGGCGGCCGGCGCAGTCCGGGTTCGAGGCGCGCGAGCGTCGCGCGCGCTTCGTCGTCGACGACGGTCGCGAGGCCGAGCGCGCGCACGGCGGCCGGATCCTCGGGTGTCGCCAGCTTCGATCCATCCGGCGCCGCGACGGCGGCTTCGGCGATCGTGCGTGAGGTGAGCACCTCGATCTCCGAGCTCGCTACCGGCGGTCGCGCCAACGCGGCCAGGTCGCCGAGGATCCCGCTCGAGGCGCGGTCGTTCTCGATCTGCAGCGAAGCGGTCGCGCGGTACACGGGCTCGCGCGCCGCGAGGACCGCGAATGCGACGGCGCAGCCGACGAGCGCGAAGGTCGCGACGACGCGCCACCGCCGCGACGCGAGGCGCAGCAGATCGTGGACGGTGAGGCCCTGCCGCGACGTGGACGAGTCGTCGCGCGCGGTGCCGTTACGCTTCTGCGCGCTCATTCGGTGATCTGGTCCTCGACCAAGAGAAGGGTCGCGACGGATCCGAGCGCGGAGCCGATGCCTTGCAGGATCGGCAGCGCTTCATGGCTGAAGCGTCCGGCGCCGCTGCGGCGCACGAAGACGAAGTCGTCGGCCTGCACTGCGACGAAGGCCGCTTCCGTGGGCGTTTCGCCGTCGAATACATGCACCTCGACGTTGCCGGGTCGGCCGCGCAACAGCACGACCTCCTCGCGGCGTGCGGCGGGCGTGAAGCCCTTGCCGTAGCTGAGCGCCTGCAAGAGATCGAGGGGCCGGTCGAGCACGTAGCTGCCCGGCGCCACGACCTCGCCGAAGAGATAGAAGCGGCGCGCGCTGAACTCGACGACCGAGAGATCGATGCGCGGTTCCTTGACGTAGCGCGCGAGCGCGGCGACGACCGCTTCGCGCGCCTGGCTGACGGTGAGGCCGCGCACGAGGACGGCGCCGGCCAGCGGCAAGCTGAGGTTCCCCTCGGGATCGACGCGCGTGCCGCTCGGGTTCGAGACGATCGGAGTGGAGAGTTCGGGGTGCCCGAACACGCTGACGCGCACGAGGTCGCCCGGACCGAGCGTGACGACGGACGTCGCGAGGTCCGTCGAGAGCGTCGAGGTGCGCGCGCTCGCCACGGGCAGATCGGCTTGCGCCGCGCAGCCGCCGAGCGCCGCGGCGCCGCACAGGAGCGCGGAGAGCGCCACGCGGCTCGGGGTCAGGGCGGCGCACCGGCCATGGGCGGCCGCCGGGGGGCGGAACGGGGAGATCGGGTGCCGGGTGCAGCGCATGGGGTGTGCCGGAGGGACTCCAGCTGCAACCCGGATCGGAAAGACGTTCCGAACCCTTGAGCACCGACGCCCGGAACCTAGTTGCGTCCCAGGATCGGGAAGCCGCGCTGTTCCCCTCGCGCTCTCCGCCGATCGCGTCGATGAGCGCGGCGGAACCATGGTCACCTGGATCGTCGGCGATGTGCACGGTTGCGCGGACGAGCTGCAAGAGCTCGTGGCCGCGCTGCGCCTCGGGCCCAGCGACCAGCTCGTGAGCGTGGGCGACCTCGTGCACCGCGGCCCCGATCCGGCGGGCGTGTGCGACGTGATGCGCGAGCACTGCGCGCGCTTCGTGCTCGGGAACCACGAGCACGTCGTGCTGCGCCGCGCGGGCCTCGCGCCCAAGCTGCTCGACGGCACGGACCGGCCGACCTTGCCGACGCGCATGCCCGACCTCGACGACGAGGACCTCGCGGGCGACGGGCGACAGCCGTGCCTCGTGCCGGAGGAACGGCGCGCCGACGTGCTGCGCTACCTGGCGGAACACTCGGGGTTCGCGCTGCGCGGCCGCGATCTCGAAGGATCACCGCGCACGCAGGATGGGCGCGATTTCGTGGTCGTCCACGCCGGCCGGACGCCGGGCGTCGCGCTCGAGCGCGAGTCGATCGGAGCGCTCACGTCGCTGCGGCGCGTGGAGGGACCGGGACGGCCGTGGTGGTACGAGGACTACTCGGGTCCGGAGCTCGTACTGTTCGGCCACACGCCGAGCCCGTTGCCACGCGCGTGGCGGCGCGGCGGTCAGCTCGTGGCGCTCGGACTCGATACGGGCTGCGTCTACGGCGGGATGCTCACGGCGTACTCGCCCGAACTGGACGAGTTCGCGACCGTGAAGGCGCGACGGGCTTACGCGCGCGGCTGATGGTTCGCGGATCGAGGTCCGCTCGACACGAGCGCGCACATGGAGAAGCCGAGACCCGTGGGCCTCGGCTTCCTGCCTGCGTGCATCCGTCGTCGGGCAGGGCCTCGCCGCGCAGACCCTCAGGACTCAGGGAGTCGTCGTCGGAGTCTCGCGCCAAGGCGCCATGTCGAGTCCGAACTTCGCCACCAAGGCGTCCCGCGAGAGCAGGCCCGACTGCAGGAACGCGGCCCGGTCCTGGTTCGACATCTGCGCGCTGATCATCAAAAGGTCGCGCGGCGTCATCTTCGACGACTCCGGATCGCGCACGCCGTCGACGCGGCAGAGGAACGCGTTCGCGCCGCTGCGGTCGAGCTCGGCCTTCGGCACGCTGCCGATCTTGTTCGTGAAGAGCGCCGGGTTCTGGCGGAAGTAGCTCTGATCCGGCGAATCGCCCTCGGGAGCCGGCGGCGTGTTGATCTCGGCCCACTCGCGGCGCTGCGCGGTGAAGCCGGCATCGGCGACTGCTTTCAGGAACGCGTCGCGATCGGCCTCGGGCTTGAACGGCGGCGCGGTCGTGTCGTTCGGATCGGGGCGCGTGCCCAGGGCATCGCGCACCTGCTCGAGCTTCTCGACCGCGAGCGTCTTGGCGCGCTCGCGTCCCCATCCGGCCTGCGCCGCGTCGGCGACCTCGGCGTAGTCCGGCAGGCTGGGCGGCACGCGCGTCGTGACGCGGCCCATGACGAAGCCCTTCGCGTCCACCACGATCGACGGGAAGAAACCCGTCGTTTGATCGGCCGTGAACACGCGCTGCAGCGTGTATTGGCCGATCCACGGCACCGTCAGCGCGACCCAGGCCTCCTGCGTCAGCGGATCGATCTGGTTGCGATAGGCGAGACCGAGTTCGGCCGCTTCGGCCGCGAAATCGACCGTTTCGCCCTGAGCCGTTCGCTCGGCCAGGCTCTTCTGCCAGTCGAGCAGCGCGTTGTAGGTCGGCGCATGGCGCAGCGCTTGTTCCTTGGCCTCCTCGAAGTCCTTGCGGAAGTCCTTGCCCGGTTCGGGCTTCTCGCGGCGGTAGAGCACGTAGCTGAAGCCGGCGTGGAAATCCTTCGCGGCCTGCTCGGCGTTCTCGTCCGCGGGGCGCGGATACTTCGCGAGCAGCGCCGTCGTGTCGAAGTCGCCCTCGAGAGAGAACGCGGCCAACTCGGCCGCCGCTTGTTCCTTCGTGCGGTAAGCGCTCTTCTCGTTCTCGGGCAGAGCCTCGTACCAGACGCGCATGCCCGCGGCATCCGGCGCCAGCGTGCGCGCTTCGGTCTCGACGTTCGCGACCGGCAGGATCACGTAGTCGGCGGCGTACTCCTGATGCTGCGCCTTCCAGCGCTTCTCGACCACGTTCGGGTCGGTGATCGCAGCGGGTGCCGTGATGAGACCCTGGTAGCGCCGGTAGCGGATCATCCGGCGCACGACGTCCTCGAACTCCTTGCCCGTGAGCCCGTACATGCGCGGGTAGGAGAGGTACTGCTCCTTGCTCTGGAAGTTGTCCTGGACGAACTTCGCGACGTCCTTGTTCGTCGCCTGGATGCCGGCGTCGTCGGCGGCCTGTTCCAGCACCAGGAAAGTAGCCACCTGCTCGTCGGTGATCTCGCGTTCGGCGGTGCCCGGGAACACGAACATCGAGATGGGCGCGAGCTTGCGCTTCTCCATCACGAACTCGGTTTCCGACAGCCGACGCGTGGAACCGTCCGCGGCCTTCCAGCTCACGTACGAGCCGCCGCTGGAGCCGACGCCGAAGACGTTCATCACCTGATCGCTGACGGTGAACGTCGTGAGCACGAGGATCACGATGAGGAACGTCATGATGAAGCGCCCGCGCTTCGTGCCGCGCGGAGCGATGATCACGTCGTCCTCGTGCGCGGTCTGCGCCTTGGGATCGAGGTGGACTTCGCCCTCGGGCGTCTTCTCGGGCGTCTTCTCGTCTGCGTTCGACATCGGATTCTCGGGTCGCGGGGGGCCGCGGGCTCACACCGGCGGTTTCGAAGCGCGGCAGTCTAGGGGCTACGTTTCGGCGCGCGCAAGGCGCGAAGCGTTCAACTGGTGCGGGCCGAGCGTCTCACGGACTCCAGCGCAGAGCTCCATGGCACCACGGCGGCACTGGGCGAGTCCGGGCGCGGCCACCGGGCGGCATCCTACAGCGCGGCCCGGGGGTCCAGCTCAGTCGCGGGCCAACTCGCCGTCGCGCGGCAGGTCCGCCAGGCTGCCCAGGCCGAAGCGATCGAGGAACTCCTTGGTCGTGCCGTACTGCAGCGGATGCCCGGGGTCGTCGGATCGCCCGGATACACGCACGAGGCCGCGCTCGATCAGCGTGCGCAGGATCGGGCCGGCTTGCACGCCGCGGATGGCCTCGACCTCGGCCTTGCTGACCGGTTGGCGGTAGGCGACGACAGCGAGCGTCTCGAGCGCGGCGCCCGAAATGCGCTCGGTTTTGCGCACTTTCGCGAGGCGTAGGACGATCTCGCCGACGTCGGGCGTCGTGAGGATCTGGTAGCCGCCGGCCAGCGCGCGCAGTTCGTAGGGCAGCCCGCTGTTACCGAGGCGCTCGCGCAGCGTTTCGAGCGCGGCGCGGATGCGCTCCACGCGCGGTCCCTCGAGCAGGGCTTGCAGGCGCCGCTCGCTGATCGGTTCGGGGGAGGCGTAGACGAGGGCCGCGACGGCGCTGGCGAGCTCCACGTCGCTCAGGGCGTCGCCCGCGCCCACGCCGTCGGTACCCGCCGGAACGGCCCCGGGCTCCGGCACGGCCGCGGAGACCTCGGCGACGGGCTCGCCGGAATCGCTCGCGGGTCCCGTCGCGGAGCCGGCTTCGGACTCCCGAGCGGCCTGCGCGTCTGCGTCCGGGCCGGGCGGCTGAGTCGCGATGTGGAACTCGTACGGCGGGGCCTCCACGGCCGAGGCGCCTTCCCCCTCGATCGGCTGTGTCATCGGGTCGAGCTTGCACCCCCGCGCGAGACCGGTCAATCCTGTTTTGCCCGCACGTTGGCGCCGCGGGCGATCTCGACGTATCCTGCGTAGGTCGATCTCGCCTGGCAGGGGCGTGATCACCCATGCACGAAGATCGGCAGAGCGAGCGCGGCAGCCCGGCAGGGCGCTGGCGCGGCTGGGCGGCGATAGGCCTCCTCGCATTCGTCCTCCTCGGTGCGGCCTTCGCGGTCCGCAACGCGGAGACCGGTTCCGCCGTCTGGCTCCTCACGGGCGCTGGCTTGCTGGCTTTGATCTACCTGGGCGTAGCCGTGATCGAGCCGTTGCAGCGCCGCGTCAGCGAGGCCATCGGCAACGAGCGTGCGGCGGAGGAGCGCGCCGCGAGCCTGCAGGCCTCGTGCGGCGAGGGCATCCTGGTCCTCGACGAGCACGGGCTGATCGTCGACTGGAACCCGGCCGCCGAGCGAATCTTCGGATATCCAGGTCACGAGGTTCTCGGTTCGAACGTGCAAATGGTGCTGGCCGAGCTCGAGATGCGCGACGCGTCGCCGGCGCTGGCGCGCGAGATGATCGGCCGCC
>Ga0105044_10002688_pt1 | contig 24394 bp, 17 predicted proteins | sample MAT01_FD_78092 | JGI IMG/M metagenome (GOLD analysis project Ga0105044, IMG submission 78092) | Freshwater microbial communities from Lake Fryxell liftoff mats and glacier meltwater in Antarctica - MAT-01 | ecosystem: Environmental > Aquatic > Freshwater > Ice > Liftoff microbial mat | place...
GAGTCCCATGCATTTCCTGCCTATTCTTGCGGTGTTCGCAACAGTGTTCGCAACAGTGTTCGCAACAGTGTTCGCAACGGTGTTCGCAACGGTGTTCGCAAACGTGTTTTGCCTTTGGAACGGTTCTCGCAAGCGTTTTCGGCACGCGCAACGCTAGCGAAATTGGCGACAGTATTCGTAGACCGCCATCGTTGTCGCAGTTGCCACATTGTAACTAAAGGGTTGGCCATAAACTGGGATCTCGACCACGTGATCCAAGCGATTCAGTTCCTGTTGATCCAGTCCCTCACGCTCTGCTCCGATCACCAACGCTGTCTTGGATACAAAACGGAAATCGAACAGCGAGATCGAGTTGGTTGTTTGTTCTAAACCGGCCCGCGTGTAACCTTCTTGTCGCAACTGTTCCAAAACCGGTAATAGGGAGCGGCGAACTACCACTTCAACGACCTCGACCGCATCGCGGGCGATTTCACGATCGACTTTCCCTTGGCCGCATTGGATAACTCGCGTGATTCCAGCGCAGCCCGCCAATCGCACGATGCGGCTCAAGTTGACGTTGCTCCGCATCGGTGCCAACACCAAAAGTAACTCGCGAGGCATGTCCAAGGGGGAGGGGGGCTTGTGCCGAATATGCTCAAACTGGCTCATGTGGACGGCGTGTCGATGGGATACGTCACCTGAGAAAGGTCTTTCTAGTAGCGAATTTTCTAGTAGCGAACCGAGAGCAGAATGCTATGTTTATACCATGAACACGTCGGAATTTCCTAATGCGAGCCAAGCCAAGAGTAGTAGCGCACGCACCAAGATCGAATCGGATTTCGTCCGGGCCTATCAATCGCAATTGGCATGGAGCCAGCGCAAGATCGCCGAACGAACAGCAATTTTGACCAAGCTTCGGACCCTGTTGGTAGAGCATCGACGAGAAATACACGGTGCGATCGAGTCCCCTTCCCGGCAGGATTTTCGAGAGACGATTACCACGGAGCTTTTACCTCTGGCGGACACAGCCCAGTGGCTGCATAAGCGAGCCAAACGGGTCCTGGCGCCGAGGTATCTTGATGGTGGAGGGTCACCCGTTTGGCTCGGTCGACTTCGGTCGATCGTTCATCGAGTACCCTTTGGGATGGTCCTGGTGATCGGCACTTGGAATTATCCTTTGTTCCTGCCTGGCGCTCAGCTTTTGCACGCGCTGGCTGCGGCAAACGCCGTGGTGTTTAAACCTGCACCTGGCTGTGAGCACATCTCTGCAATTTTGGTTCGACTCCTTATCGAAGCGGGCGTTCCTGCCGATCTGATCGTTTTGACGGACCCATCGGTCGAATCGGCCAAGGATGCGATCGCTCTCGGAGTCGACAAAGTAGTCATGACCGGCAGCAGCCGTTCCGGACGTGCGGTCCTCCACGAACTGGCCGAGACATTGACGCCAGCGGTGATGGAGCTGAGTGGCTGCGATGCCATGTACGTTTTGCCCGGAGCGGACATGCATCGCGTTTGTGACCTGATCGTTTTCGGCCTTAGGCTCAATGGCGGCGCAACGTGCATGGCGCCGAGACGTATCTTTGTGCCGAAGAAGTCTTCGGAAGTGTTCCTGCGGCTGTTGACGCAGAGACTGAAAAATCCCGAACAGAAACAATGGACGACCAAGGTTTCTTCTCAAACCTATCGGCGACTTTGGGATGGCGTCGACGAAGCGGTCAGCCAGGGTGCAGTCATTTTCTCCGGTATTCCTCGTCGTAGCCCGCAGTCGGATGTGAGTTGGGCGTCGAACTCCGACGAACCGGTCGCGTGTGGGCACGTCGTGCTCACCGACGTCAAAACGGACATGCGACTCTGTGCCGCAGACATCTTTGCTCCGTTGGCCATGATCGTCCCTGTGGAGGATTGGTCCGACGCCTTGCGAGCCGATTCTCGCTGTCCCTATGCTTTGACCGCTTCGATTTTTGGCGAAAAGGAAGAAGCCTTGCGGCTCTCAAAGTTTATTTCGGCAGGGTTCATTACGATCAATGATATCGTGGTCCCAACCGCAGATCCTCGGCTCCCTTTTGGCGGTCGCGGCGAAAGCGGCTTTGGGGTCACTCGCGGTGAGGAAGGACTTTTGGAGATGACGCTTCCAAAAGTGGTTTCTGTTCGATTGGGTGCTTGGCTTCCCCACGCCAAACCGCCGGATCCGTCCGACGAAGCCTTGCTAGACGGTCTGCTACAATTCACTCACCATGGCCAGCTCAGGAGCCGACTCCAAGGGCTTATGCAAACCGTCAAGGCTGCGATGAGCCAGCGAAAGCGACGGAACAATGAAAATCAAAGTCAAGCACTCGAAAAATCCGAATTGAGAAAGTCATGATAGAGCGTTCTACAAGAACACAGCACGTAGGAGTCATCGGTGGCGGGCTAGCTGGCCTCGCAGCCGCTTGTACGCTAGCTGCCCGCGGTCACCAAGTTACGTTGTTGGAAAAAAATGAGTGGGTTGGTGGTAAAGCGGCGGTCCTCCATCAAGACGGTTACCGATTCGATATGGGGCCTACTATTCTGACCCTCCCATCCGTGCTTCACCGCATATTCCGCGAAGCCAATCGCAACATCGAAGATTACATGCATTTGATCGCGCTCGACCCACAGTGGCGCTGTTTCTTCTCGGATGGAGGCGTTCTCGATCTCGTTGCCGACCTCGCCAAGATGAAAGCCAACTTGAACCGATTTTCCCCGAATCCGAACGCGGGCGCCGGTTATGAACGCTTTATGCAGATTTCGAAACGCTTGCACGAGGTCTCCAACAAATTCTTCTTTTGGCGGAGCGTTGGTGGTATCGGTGACACCATGGAGGTCGGTGGAGCCTTCTCTGCGACCGTACTCAAAGATGTATTGAGTCTGAGGATGGGACGGTCGGTCGCCGGCTTAGTGCGTTCCTGCGTGCCTGATGCCCGAGCTGCCCAAATGATCGATCACTTTACCCAATACGTTGGGTCCTCGCCGGAAGCGTCCCCGGCGGTACTATGCGGAATCGCACACATGCAAACCGACGAAGGGGTCTGGTATCCGATCGGTGGCACCCGAGCTGTCCCCGAAGCGCTTTCAAAATTAGCCCGCGAGTTGGGTGTCGATATCCAAACACAAGTCGACGTAGCTACCATCGACTCCGAGGGTGGAGCCGTGCAGGGTGTGACCACTACCGACGGTCGGAAATTCCTATTCGACGCTATCGTGTCGAATTGCGATGCCGTTCGGACGCACCGTGAACTGTTGCGCGGGTCCGTATCCGAAAAGAAATTCGAAAAAAGGCGCTCGTACGAGCCGGCTTGTTCGGGTGTCGTGCTGTACCTGGGGCTCAAGGAACGGTACGAACACTTGCTCCACCACAATTTTGTATTTTCCAAGGATCCGCATGAAGAGTTTGACTATATCTACAAGCAGGGCAAACCGGCTCCAGACCCAACCGCCTATGTTTGCGCCCCTGCGGTAAGCGAACCTGGAGTTGCACCTCCGGGTGGAGAATCTCTCTATGTTTTGGTGCACACTCCTTTCTTGAGGCCTGATCATGATTGGACCAAAATGCTCCCCGCCTATCGAGAAGTCATCCTCGACAAACTGGAGCAAACCGCCGGGCTGAAAGGGATTCGCGATCGCATCGTAACCGAGAGTTCGCTAACCCCCGAGGGGATCCATAAACGCTACCGTGTGCTGAACGGAGCGATCTACGGCATAGCGAGCCACGGCAAATTTCTGGGCGCTTTCAAACCCGCTAATCGATCGCGAGACCTCAAGGGATTGTATCTGGCTGGTGGGGCTGCACATCCCGGGCCAGGAATGCCCATGGTCATGATGAGCGGCTGGATCGCAGGTGATACTCTCGACAGCGACGTTCAAAACGGAAAACTTTTGGCTTAGAACGGCCCAAGCCTCCCAAGCTAGCAATCGAGCGAAGCGAACTCTATTGCGGGTGATCAGACGGTTTGCTATTAGTCCATCGAAGGTCTAACCGTTGGGGGTATCGCCCGTCGGGCAATTGAGTCAATCCTACCTATTCATGGATGAATGGTTGAGATGAAAAAGAATATCATCCTTGCGTTGGCGACCAGTCTCGCATTTCCCGCTTCAGCGGCGTTTGCGCAGCAAAACAGCAATCGTTATCAACCCTATACCCCGCCTATAGCCTATAGCCCGCCTGTCGTAGGTGGGTTGCCACCAGGCTCGAGCGGTCTCGAGCAGCCAGTGTATGTGGCGGAGCGACTTCGTCCCGGATTGAACGACGCTCTCGAGAATGGCGAATTAGGCTTCCTTACGGCAGAAGGGCTCGGCTTCGACCCATCCAAAGCCGTTCCATCCAAATCTCAGATGGATCAATTCGAAGCGGCAACCCTAATCGCTGTTATCGGCGAAGAACCGGTGTTGCTCGGCGATCTGTTTCCGCCGGAAAAATTGACCTCGAAGATAGTCTCAGACCCGCAGTTCCAGATGATGGCGAGGAAAGGGTTGGCGGAGGTCGTGACTCGCAAAGCCCTCGCGCAACGCTTCTCCAACGATAAAGTCTCGGGCAAATCGGTCAAAGAACGGGCTGAAGCCAAGAAGCATATGAAAACACAGACGGCGAAGATTTTCCACACCAAGTGGGTGCCGATGCAAATGGAGAAAATGAAATGCAAGTCCGCTCTCGAGTTCGAAGAAAAACTCGCTGAATCGGGAAAATCTTTACAAGGCATGCTTGTGGACTTTTCCGAAAACACTTGGGCGCAGGAACATGTTCGAGAAAGCGTTCCGGAACGGCCCATCGTGGAACTCAGTGAGATGCAAGACCACTACAACGATCACATTGAAGAGTTTCGCAGGCCATCGCGAGTCCGCTATCAGATGCTCTCGGCAATCTATTCCAAGTATCCGAACAAGGATGCCGCATTTCAAGCGATCGCCGATATGGGGAATCAAGTTCGCTTAGGGGGTGCTCCACTGAACGCCGTTGCAAAACGTCAATCCACCGGACTAGGGGCGTCCGACGGTGGACAATTTGATTGGACCACGCAAGGTGCCTTGAAGAGCAAAGAGATCGACAAAGCGATCTTCGAAAACCCCGTCGGTGGGCTCAGTCCCATCATCGCCGATACCGAAGGGTTCCACATTGTTGAGGTCTTGGAACGAGAAGTCGCCTATACCCAAACCTTTGCTCAAGCCCAACCCGAGATTCGCGGCCGCTTAATCAAAGAGAAGACGGCGAAGCTCCGAGCGGACTTTATCCAGAAGGTGCTTGCAGAGACGCCGGTTTGGACGCAATGGCCCGAAGATATCCCCGGTTCCCAAAGCATCGATCTCCTTCGATAGTTCCCTCGTCTATGTCGTTATCCAGACAAATATCGGCTCTTTTAAATGATCGCGTTGTCAGGTGCGCTGCTTGGTTCTATTTCCTGACGCTATGGTATTGCCTGACGCTTTGGTTTCCCACGTCGGCTGTCGCATTGGATAAATCCGTGCCCGTAGCCGACGGAGAGCTTCGCGCGTGCCAAATCGTGTCGATCGATCAAGCCTGGGCGGTCGGTGATCGCGGCCTGATCCTTGCAACCAACGATGCAGGAAAAAACTGGTCGATTCAACATCAACGTTCCGGTGCTGTTCACTATGCAGTCTGCTTTTCGAACGAACAGGAAGGCTGTGTTCTCGGTGGTAGCATCGAGCCGTACTCGCACCGAAGTGTCGGCTCTGTTCTGGTTACCTCCGATCAGGGCAAAACGTGGTCGCAAACCGGTTCCAGCCTTCCTCGATTGATCGGTGCTCAACTGATCGGTCCTGGACATATTCTGGCGTGGGGGGATTGGTCTCACGCGTACCAATCCGCTCTCTTCGAGAGTACCGATGGCGGCCAAACGTGGGCGCAGCGTCCCGTTCCGTGTGGCCATCTGCGATGCGCCGCTTCGGATCAGATGGGTACGACTCTGCTGGTGGATCGGACCGGGAAAATTTATCGCACAACAACCGGTCTGGACTTCGAACCGGTCTCGCTGCAGACATCGCCGTTCGATCCCATTCGATTTTGCAAGTACTACCAAGGCTCTTGGTGGTTGGGCGGTGAAGCGGGAAAGCTATATAGATCGACAGATTCCATTCGCTGGACGAGTGTCTCGCTCCCGGGCACCGCTGCAGACCACGCGTTGCTCTCGCTTTTGGATATCGCTGCGCAGGGGAATCGTGTTTGGGTTGTCGGTCAGCCGGGAAACGTGGTTTGGACCTCCGAGGATTTCGGCAAGAACTGGTCCGTTCGTACGACGACGAGTCGGACTTGCATCCATAGCATTTCTGCTTTGACTGAGGATGTATTGCTGACGTGTGGCCCTATGGCCAGTATCGCCGCTAGCCGCAATGGTGGTAAAGCTTGGTGGATGCAACATCACTCGGGAACACGAAACGCCGTACTCAATATCTCAAGCACCAGCGCTGGGGTCGCTTGGGACTTGATGGCTCACGTAACGCACGAGAGCAAACGGCACGCTTCGTTACTGGTGTTGCACGATCAATGTTATGAGGAACGCATGCAATACCAGCCTGAATTGGCAGCGCGCGTGGAGATGGCGGGAAAATCGATTCGGCTTTCCAGAGCCGTTGTGTTGCCCAGCCTTCCTGTCGGCAATCTCTTGTCCGGTATTCGAGAGAGCGATTTGGGTTACTATCCAGGTCGGCTCGATCCCGAATCCGATGCGTCGGCGTTGACTAGACGTTTGGTGCAGGAGTTGCGATCTGCTCGCCCTGACGTCATCGTGACCAATTGCCGCGAGACCGGAACCCCGCTAGAAGCCAAGTCGGTTACGGCCATTGAACGGGCTTGGGCTCTGGCTGGGCAACCAGGATTTCGTGTATTCTCGAAGAGCAGCGGAATACCCGAAGAGCCCTGGAAAGCTCAACGCATCCTCGTTCGAAGCCCCAACGGACGATTGCAATTCTCTCCTTCCATGCATTTGCAATCTGCCAATACGGTTCTGGGAAGCATTCTGACTCAGATCAAACCGCTGCTCACGGATCGCCAAACTCAGAACGTTGCTGAAAAGCGGATTGCTTACCACGTATTGGGAACGAAGGCTGTTTTGCGAGAACCGCTCGACGGAATCATTTTGGACCCCGCAACAATCTCCGTAGAACGATTCAAAGGGAGTACGCGGTTACCAACGGTGCTCGCTACCAGCCAGTGGTTTGACTGGCGTAGGATGATTGAGTCCGAATCCGGAAACTCCCTTTCCGTGGACCGCGTTTGGGAAGGTAAGCTTCGGCTAGCTGCCAAAGAACTGACGGAGATTTCTCTATCGCCCGTGCTGCTCGAAATCGCAGTCCATTGTCGCCGGGTCGGCGATTGGAATCGTTGGCAATCGGCTCTCGATCTATTGCTGGAAAAAGATCCGGAATCTGCTGCTGCGGAAGCGGCATACTGGGAACTCATGATGCACACCGGGAGTGCGGAAGTTCAACGCGTCATCGCCACCCAAACACAAACCATAGACGCACGCAATGCGGATGACGTGAAAACGATTGCAACTTCGGTTCAGCAAGCCTCACCGTTCGCTGTCGCGGGCACGGATGATTCGGCCGTGCAGCAAGTTTCCTTTTTCCAAACCGCACGGCGAATCCCTATTGCAACCCATCGCGATCTAGCCGAATTCACGCGACTCCTATCGAAATGGCCAAGCTCCTTCGTCGGCCGCCGAACAGAGCCGCGTTGGGGTTGGCTGATTGCTTCCCGGTATCGGACCATTCAAGAACGCAATGATGTTACCAACGCCAACGTAAACTTGAGTCGCAATTACTCAGACTACTGGCCGGTATTATCTCCGCAAGTGAAGACTTGGAATAGTGTCCGCGAGTCAGAACTCCTCCTGCAAAATGAACTGCAATCGAATATCGTAGCGGGTAGCACGATCTCGAAAACGCCAAGCATTGCTTGGGCTGCCACCCGTCCCTATTTGGATGGAAAAGACGATGAGGCAGCTTGGTCCGAAGCGAAGTCGGTGGTGTTGAGGGACCCATGGTCCGCCAAGCAATCAACAAACACCACTCTAAGATTCGCTCGGGACAAAGATTTTTTTTACGTATTTAGTCGTTCATCCATGAGCAGTTTGAGCAGTTCAGTGGCTTACTCCAGCGTTGAGAAAAAACCGGATAGCGTCTCCATCGATAGCGACCATATTCGATTGCGAATCGATCTGGACCGCGACTACGCTAGCTGGTTCGAACTGGGGTGGTCTGCAACCGGTGAAAAGTACGACGCCTGCAATGACATGGACTATTGGAACCCTGGTTGGTATGTCGCTACGAGCAACACCGGGGGCTTTTGGTCGGCAGAAATCGCGATCCCACTCGAGGAACTGTGCGTGCGTAAAGATCCTCAGACCGGCAACTGGGCCAGCGAGGTCTGGGCCTTCAGCGCCGTTCGCACGATTCCCAGTACCGCTACCCTCTCGCGCACACCTTGGATCTCGGATCGCATAGCGGCTGACGATTGGTTTCTGATGGATCTCAGGCAACGCTGATCTGTGACAACGCTGATCTGTGGCAACGCTGATCTGTGGCAACTCTTGCGTTGCAATCGATCCGCTGCATTGGCTTTGCTCTTGTCCTACGCAGGGACTTTAATCTATATGGCATAGTTGTGGAAAATAGTTTTTTAGACGTTTATCGTTGGTTGCTCTTGAATCGTCGGAATCGAATCGGCATCTATGTCAGGCAGAAGGACCAGGAAAAAGGAAGTTGTTCAGATTGATGCCGATTGGCTTTTGGGGGAATCTACAACTCCTGCGGTTCGAGACTACGCTTGGTTTCGCCGCAGCGTTATTGCTTTGATAGGGATCTCTATTGCTGTTTGGAGCTGGCCCTATGCTTCGAAGCAGTGGCTCCGATGGGAACTGGATCAACTCCAAGCTCAAGACACAATCGGTTCCGCGGACGAAGTCTTGCCGACCTTTCTAGCCCTTAACCCTCTCCAACCCGCGCCCACCGCAACCACCACAAAGCTTCCGTTGGAACTGCCCAAGGGGACCATCGCTACAGCCTTTACTACTCCGATACCGGTGGTTTCGATTCCCGAGTCGACTGCTTCCACAAACGCTGCCGCACCCATCTTTGCACGGACGCGCATCAGTGATTCTGAACCTGCCTCCAAAGCCATTCCTGACCCACCCAGTATTCGCATCCTTGCCGGCGAACCGACCATCGACACCTTTCCAACGAAAACTACAGCGGTTGCGTCGTCGTCAAACGGAAGTCTAGCCATTCCTCGAGTGGTTGCCAAAATAATGACCGTGTCCCCTCCCGCTGCTCCATCGCAACAACCCGAATCGCTCGCCACTGAATCGCTCGCCACTGAATCTCCACCCGTTGTACTCAGACTCTCGGATGCGCCCGAGACTGTCGCTCTTCGAGGAATCGAGAAACGATCCCTGGAAGAGCTGCTTCCATTGTTGACAAGTACTCAACCCAAGATTTTTCAGCAGACTGCCAACGAGCTGCTGCGAAGAGGACTACCGCGAAACCAACTGGATCTGGTGGTTGGCCTGGCTCAAGGCGATCCCGTTCAGAAACTGCAAATCATGGAGCGACTCGTGAAAGAAGCGGACTTTGATGAAATTCCTTGGCTGGTGTGGATGGCCGAGGGTAAAGACCCAACCGTTCGTCAGAAGGCCATCGCATTGCTGGGCTCCATGTCAGACCCGACCGCACGGCGAAAACTACGCATGCTAAAAGACCGAGAACCCGATGGCTTGATCGCGGACCAAATTAACCAAGTCCTGCTGGCATCGGGGAACGCAGCCAATAGTCTTCGATGAGGAATCGATTCGAAATGCATAACTTAGCCAAACGATCTTCCGGCACAATGCCTGTCCTGCTGTTCACCCTGCTGTTCACCACCGGACTGACCTGGAACGGCGGTTCAGGATTTGCACGAGCCGACGAGCCAATCCAGAAGAAAAACGGAAAGGCGGTTCCGTCGTATGTGGCAGCGCACTACGATCAGGCCCGGGTGCGGACTGTGCATGCGAACAAAGCCGTTGTTCGTTCCGGCCCTTCCGACAAGTACTACCCGACTTCGACGCAAACCAAAGGTTCTAGATTAGAGGTCTATATCGAAACTTCGGACGGCTGGTCCGGTATTCGCCCACCCTCAGGTAGCCATGACTGGATTCCATCCAATGTGGCTTACCTGCTCCCAGGTGGAAAGTCGGCAGAGATTACCGAGGACCAATCGCCTGCTTGGATCGGTAGCGATTCATCCGAAGTACCGGAGTTGCTATGGCAGGTCTCTCTGGCGAAAGCACAGCAAGTGCAGGTTCTCGGCGAAGAGCTTCAAATGGCGGACGAGGGCAAGAAACTGCTCTGGTACCGTATCGCGCCACCGCAGGGGGAGTTCCGCTGGGTGAGAACCTCGCAACTGTCGGATTTGCCTCCAACACCCAACGGTCCGGCCGCTCCATCGAAAGAAAACTCGGAGGTCCAACTCGCCAGCTACACGGACGAATCCACGAACACGTTCATGGCCAACGGGATCCCATCCGAGGGGAAGCCAACCGAAGGGAAGCCAACCGAAGGGAAGATTGTTTGGTCCGATGAAAAGCAAGCCATCTCGCAAGCCGAGCGGCAGATCCAGAGCGAACAATCAGCCATCCAACGCAAGATGGCCGCCGATGGTGTGCATGTTTCGATCGATGCACCACAAGTCGATGTTGGAGCCAGCGATACCGACACGCTCTTCACATACCCTGCATCTGTAGCGATTGGCAACACCAGCGTTCGGAGTTCATCCCTGGGGGAAGCCTCACGCAATCGACCGATTGCTAGGAAACGCAATGCAGCGCAACACACCATCGCCAGCCCGTCATCGACGGAACATCAGATCGATTCGCAGCGCCAGTGGGACGCTATGCAAACTCACGATAACGCCAAGCTTCGCATAACTCCGCTGAAGAGTGTGTTAGGACTCATCGGACTCAATGTCATCGAAGCAGATAGTCTGCCTGTCAATAGCAGGATCGCACAGCAGTACCACGCAAACGCTTCGGGCAGAAACTTAGATGCAATCGGTCCGGTCGGCGCAAGCCGTTTGGACCGACTACCGCGCCCGGGCCGACGAGGACCTTCGATGGCGTTGCCTGCAAACTCCGATGGGAATATGGGAGGCGGCTTCGAGGTTTATGAGTCCCCTAGCTACGCGCCGACGTCCACGGCAGCGCCAGCGCCTCGGATGTCGAGCGAGTCTACGTTCTCGAAATGGCTCCATGCCCGCGAACCTATTTTTGGTGCTGGAAACCCAGGCACGAATCCGGCTATGCCATTGAAACCTGTGAACCCTGTGAACCCTGTGAACCCTGCTGCGCAGATGGGCATGAATTCGATGATGGCGGGCGGAGCAAACCAACCCGGCAATGCGATGATGCATCCCCATCCAAACATGCAATCCTCTCTTGGCATGATGCCACCAACGGCTTCAACTGCTACTTCCGCTTGGCATGGATTGGCTCCGAACCGCCCTAGGGAGAGCGTCACAGAAACCGAAGAGACTGGGGAATTTCAAACTCCAGAAATTCAGTCCGCCTTGGTCAACTTGACTCGGGAAGTGGCTGGACCGACCGAGGACTGGCGGTTAAATGAACTTAGGAACCAAGCTTCCGCTTGGATCGAAGGGGGAGGCTCGGCCGTGGTCCGTGGCGAAGCGAGACTCCTTTTGGAACGCATTGAGAGTTTTGAATCACTCCGCCAACGAACCCTCGGTCTAGCGGAAAATAGCGCTATGCTAGCCCAGCAAGCGATGCGCAATAACGCGACCTACGCCATGCAACAAGGAATCAACCCAGGCGGCATGGACGCGTGGAGAGCCAGTCCTCCCGTTGTTCCAGCCTCAGCCGTAGGTGGTCCCACGATCTGGCAAGTTACAAACGCTGTCGCAAACGCCTCGGCCGCAGGGGATGCATCGGGATGGCTCGTACAAGTTCACACATCCTACCCCGGACAACCGGAGTTCGCTCTCACCGACGACGCTGGCAACATCATCGCCTACGTTCAATCCTCCGCCAGTCTCAATCTGCGGCGATACCTGCAGCAACCTGTCACCGTGTACGGCGTTCGAGGTTACTTGCCCAGTCTCGCAGCCAAACAGATCGCAGCCGAACGAATCGTTCGCATGAAACAGTAGCGAGAGGCTCACGTGCCGTGTACCGACACCGCGAACTCTCCGCTCGCATTATAATGCAGCCTTACCAAGCTTTTCGCAAATCGGGGAATTCACCATGCAGTATCCGCTCGACCTACGGTTCAAGCTCTTTTCCTTTTCTCAGCAGATCACGGTTCGAGATGCTGCCGGCAACTCGATTTTGTTTGTCAAACAAAAGATGTTTCGCTTGAAGGAAAAAGTAGAAGTCTTTTCCGATGCCAGTTTGAAGAACAAGCTATTTGAAATCAATGCCGACAGGATCATCGACTTTTCTGCAAACTACCGATTTACGGCCGCGGACGGGTCGGATTGGGGAGCCGTCCGACGCCATGGTATGCGATCGTTTTGGTCTGCACACTATGAAGTCATCGAGGGGAACTCGGTCGATATGCACATTCGCGAGGAAAACCCGTGGAAGAAAGTGGTCGAGTCCCTATTGGGCGAAATCCCCATCGTTGGATTCCTATGCCTCTATCTTATCAACCCGAGTTACCTGATCACCATGGCGGATGGAACGCTGGCCATGCGAGCCATCAAGAAACCATCCGTTTTTGAACGCTACTTTGTGATCGAACGCGTGAACGCCGTCAGCGAAGATGACGAGCTGCGGGCATTGCTCTCGATGATCATGATGGTTTTGCTGGAGAAGTCCCGGGGGTAACCCGCAGGATTAAACTGTAGTCTAGAGGAGCGTGGACTATTTCTTACGCTTGTAAGTCGCGCTCATCATGGGATCACCTTGCAGATTGCCCATCCACATTTTGAAAAAATGCGTGTCTTTGTCTTTGTACTCGGTGCTCATCTTGTAGTCGACGATTTTGCCTTCTGGATCTGGCCCTTTGCCAGCCATCGTGATGGTCTTGGTCGCAGGATCCCAATCCCCTTCCATTATGAGTGGCGAGGCTGACATCGAGTCCACCCAGATGCCGACATACTTCTTCTTGACAGGATCGTACGAGTCGAGACCTTGTCCGGTAAACTTCCCTTGGGGCATGTCCATTTCGACCTTCGATTCCAACCACAAATTATTGTGTGTCATCTTGTAAACGGACTTACCTTTCATGTTGCCGTCGAAAGTCACGTCCCATTCACCGACTACTTCTTTCAGAAATTCATGTTCTTTACCTGGTTGTAAAGGCTCTTGCGCAAACGCTTGGTTTAATGCGAAAACGAAGACACCCAACAACGCAACCAATTTGCTTTTCATCACACGATCTCCACAAAGTTTTTCTTTAAAAGTACAACCGATTCCGCTCACTCACAACATTCTTCTGCTTCCGAGTCGCAGGCTTCTCCAATTACCGATTCTGTATCCTTGGGGGCTTGGACTCGTGGGAAATACTTTTCGACCACTTGGTAAAACTCTTCTTGGCTTTCAACACGTACGACGTGCGTTCGGAAGTGTCTAGCACCGAACTTGCTCTGCGCGTAGCAGCAAGCGAATTTTCGCATCAGCATGGTTCCTTTATGGGAACCGAAGCGTTCTACGACCAGATCATAGTGTCGCAACATACATTCGCGCTGCTGGTCGAGAGTCGGCTCTGGCGGAATGGGTTGGCCAGCCAAAGCGGCCGCCGATTGCGCAAACAGCCAAGGTCTTCCCAGCGCCGCACGCGCGATCATGACGCCATCTACTTTGTAGTGCTTGAACGCGTGCACTACCTGTTCCGGCGTCTGCAAATCCCCGTTGCCGATCAACGGAATCTTCTCCAGGTGCTCTTTGATTTCGGCGATCCGATCCCAATCAGCAGACCCGCGAAAGAAGTCCTCCGCTGTTCGACCGTGAACGGTGAGGGCCGACGCTCCGGCCCGTTCAACCGTCTTGGCAATTTCGACATGATTCATGGTCTTTCGCGTGCATCCCAATCGGATCTTGGCCGTGACCGGGGTCGGATAACAGGCTTCGACCAATCGAGAAATGATCGCATACATCCGCTCCGGATCTCGCAGCAGGTAGGAACCGCTATGCGCCTTCTCGGTCACTTGTTTGACAGGGCAACCGAAATTGATATCGACTACGCTGACCTCATACTCCTTTGCTAGCCGAATACCTACTTTGGCCATGATCTCTGGATCGTTGTCCCAAATTTGAACAGCCAGCGGCCGGGCCTCGTCCTTCACTCCCCACAGTCGGTCTGGATGCTCGCAATCGTGCTCGTCGAGCCACACAAATCCTCTCGCATTGACCATCTCCGTGGCTTGCAAGCCAGAACCGCCGTACTCCCGCACGATTTGACGAAACGCATAATTGGTATAGCCAGCCATGGGCGCTTGCAAGATCGGAGGATCGACTCGCAAATTCCCGATCCAAAGGGGTGGTACATCCATACCAACGGAATTCTCCCCGCTAAAATTCGTATCTGCCGGTTTTTCCAATTTATCTTGGGAAGTCATCGTAGGGTTGCTCATAGGAATCATGCTATCCCATCGGCGACGAGTTTGCCACTGTTGATCCAAATTGCATTCCCGAGAGGCTATCGCCTGTCACATCTGGAGCTTCCTTACTTCGAGCGGGCCTTGATTGAGTGAGTCGAAGCAATGCAGGCAAGATGACCAAATTGCCAAAGAGTCCACCTAGCATGCTGATCGCGGCGGTCGTTCCAAAAACGATGGTCGGCAAGAAATGGCTTGTGGCCAACGAACCAAAGCCGAGCACCAAGGCGACGGTAGATAGGAGGATAGCCATTCCGATCTCTGACTGTGCTGCCACAAGTGATCCGTCCAAACTGTTGCCCTGGGACCGCTCCTGACGATAGCGTATCAAATAATGTAGCGAAGAATCGACACTTAGCCCCATAGAAACGGCTGCAATCATGGCCGCTCCTAAGTTCACCCGCACTTCCATCCAACCCAACCAACCCAGGATACAAAGGCTTGGTAAGGCGTTGGGAAGAAGTGCTAACAATGCCAACGCTGGGCTTCTCAATGCAAGAGACATTGCGATCCAGATACCAAGTGTCGCGACAGCAAAGCATCGCCACTGATCGGCCACCACACTGGATACCAACTGCGATAGCAAAACGTAGTAGCCCGACACGATTGCTGGCGATCGCTGGTCCGACGCTGGCGATTCCTCAAGCTGAACCCAGGCCTTCCATTGTTGACCTGCCGTTTCCTCTTCAACGATTTGCCGAACTGCCAGGATCAACTTTTCCTTTTGGGTGGCTTCGGCTTGTTCACGCGAACGCAGTATGACCCTTAAGAAACGTTTCCCGTCTACTGTTTTCGTGATCAACGTGTCGACGAAATCCCCCATGACTTGACGCATCCCCAGCAATCGAGCTTCGATGGACAGATTCCCGAGAATCGATTTACGCGATGCCATGTCTGTATCTGCGAAGCTCATCACCTTGGTCAATCGCAGTGGCCCGGCGTCGGACGCTGTTGTTTCAGGCAGTTCGATCGCAATCAACCTCTGCTGTATTCGGAGGACTTGGTCTAGGTACGACTGTGTCAAAACTTTGGGTGCAGGAAGGACGACATCCCACACACCCGCTCCGCCCAGCTCTTCTTCCACCGCTCGGTAGGCGATCACCAACGGAGCATCGGCTTGGAAGTTTTTGATGAAATCGGTTTCGACTTGTAGCCGAAGCGATCCCGCGACTGCCAATACAGCGAGAGCCACGGAACCGCCAGCGATCGCCGAGGGCCATCGGCTGGCTACGTTGAGAAGCCAGACCAAACATCGCCGCACGACGGAGTCGCCGGGTATTTGAAGCAATTCGAAGGAAACGCCGAGCGGTTTCGCTAATCGCGAGGATGCAAGCGGTAGGAGCGTTAGGGTCGGCACCAGGACGAGGATGCCGATCAGGACGACTAACGATGCCAGAGCCATCATCGCTCCGTAGTCTTGCACTGGTCCCACGCGAGCGAACAGAAGTGAGGCGAAACCTATGGCATCGGTGATGCAGGCCCAGGCGATCGGTTTCCAAAGCCTACGGATCGACGCGGTGAGAGCTACGATAGGAACGCCATGCTCACGCATGGCTTGCTGATATCCGAGCATCCAATGCACGGTCGTCGCAACGCCAATGACCGTTACGATCGACGAGAGCATCGAGGAGACCATCGTAAGATCCCAAGCCAACCACACCAGCAAACCGCGTGTCACGATGAGGGACCATTGCACCACCACAATCGTAACGATGGCCCATCGCAAGGACCGGAACCCGATCAGGATGAGCAAAGCCAAACTGATGGACGAAACCCATCCGAGCCGTTCGCCGTCTTGCTCGATCTCATCGAAACCCTCCTCGACCATGACAGGTTGTCCCACCAGCAGTCCTCGCTGGAGCCCTTCCTCGCTTAACGAGTTCGCTACCTCTCGGAGTCCTTGCAGCGTGTCTTTCGTAGAAACAAGAGATTTAGCCGTAGGCTTCAACAGACATGCGATCGCAACCAATTCTCCATCGCGGCTATGGGTTTGCCCCTCGAAGATTTTCTTGAATGCGTTGGCTAGCTCATTCTTTGAATCCAGCATCGGATGGGAAGCTGTCTCGTTTTTGGCCGCCCCCAAAAAGCGAAGGGGTTGGCTCAGTTGACCAAGCATTTGATCAATCTTGGACAGATCCATGGCGATGGCCACACCGGGAACCGCTTCGATCCGTTCTCGAATGTTCTTCAGCCGAGCCAACCCGTTGCCGTCGCTGTCCCACAGGGAACGGTCTCGGTAGGCGAAGACTACCAAATCGGCGACGCCAAACTTGGACTGCAAGAACTCGAAGTCCGTTCTCACCGGATCGTCAGGTGCAAACATCCGTTGCAGCGATCGATCGAAGGATAGCTGTCGCGAAGCAGACCAACTCGCCGCCAGGAGGAGCATGCTGAGCCCAAAGCACAGCCAGCGGAATCGAATGAAGAATGGCTGCTGCAAAGGTGTGGGCGTTATCGAGTTCATGCTTTGTGTCCTGCGAATAAAAGTTCACAGGCTAAAATAGCGGCAACCCAGGGCTGCTTATGTTCCGCATCATAACTAACGCATAACGGTGGCTGGCATGCCACCTTGCATGGGGTCACGATAACTTGCCCCCGACGACATACCCCAATTTTGCTGTGGCGTCGCATAGGTCGCCGTGCTCGGTCGGAAGCCCAGGCCGTTTGTGCTATTGCCCCAGAGGTAGGATTGATTGGCAGGAGCGCTGGAGGCGACATAGCTATTTGCAGCCGGGTAGCCAGCGTTGCGATTGCTCGCGAAAAGGTTGCTACCGAACAAACTGCCTGTCCCTGAAGCAAAAGCAGGCCAGGGGAACATCGGCCTAGAAGCGGTTGTCGCATAGCCATTCGGATTGACGTAGGGGCTGTTGTAAGGATTACCAACCTGTGGGGTTCCGTTATAAGGTGCACCGGCCGGCCCTACGCCGTTGCGATACGGGTAAATATTGGGGGTATCGATAGACCGCGTTGCAAAATTGCTGGTATTGCGGTTGGCTTGCGCCGTTTGGGCGGCGTGTTGGTACATGTTATTGTTGGCAACGCTAGGCAGGCCATTGACGGCGGGCGTTAGGTTCGCAACCGTGTTCCCACCATTGGCCGAGACACCTATGGGGCGATCCACGAAACGAGGCAATTGCTGGGTTTGCGACATGAGAACTGGAATCTTCCGAGTTACTTCCTGTTCTTCGTACCTGACGAATGAGACAGGTTGATTAACGGATTTGTAGTTCGGCTGGTAACGAATGACCGACACGTATTGCCAAACCTGTTGTGGAGCGGCAAACGGATTCCAATTTGGAACGTTGCGGAGTTGCGGCTCGTAGCTTTGGAACGGCGTGTACTCTGTCACCGTCACGGTCCGGAGTTCGTTCACAGTCTTGGGGACGTATACTCGCTCCTTGACCTCCTGATAGGAGTAACCGAGAACAGGAACGGTCTCGTAGGCTACGTACCGGCCGTAGGTTTGGCCGGTCGGATCCTGGAAGTTCATGACTGGTGTACTGGGGGCGAAAGAATCGCTACCATTGTTTGGTAGTATAGCTCCAGGATTGGAGGGCATTGGGTCGGTTGCCATCCGATTGGGAGCCTGGTAGCCGAAAGCGGTCGAAAGTGTGTTCGGGCCGACGCTTGCGAGCCAAGTCAATAATGCAATGTTTAAGGGTGCAAAGAAGTTTTTGGAGAACATAATCGTGCCGGATTGGATCCTGAAATACCTATGTTGCCCGCACTCGAACGGGAAACTAATGCTAGCATCCCAAGCCGTGTTGGATACTCTGCGAGAGCGTGCGCGACATGGCAAGCTCTCTACCGTATTGGGTCGTACTATTTCTACCGTTCCATCGCAAGGTCTAGTTAGCCACGACGGTCGCTGGTTCTATGCGATCAAGGATGGAATAGCCTGCTTGATGGCCGATGAAGCGATCGATATGGGAAGCGTCGGTTAAGATTCATGCTTCGAATCCTCCTTGCTACGAACTTGCGACAAATCCTCTTTTTTTCGACACTTCTCGCTGATCACCAGTACATTCGATTCGATTGCGAGCGAGAAACCCTGGTTTTTCGTACTCGTACTCAGCGTTTGGCGAGAAGTGTCCTTTTTTCGGGCTGATTTCACACACGTGTTTACCAATAATGAAATTTCGACCGCTTTCGAAGAAATGGCCGATTTGCTGGAGCTGTCCGGCGAAAATGCGTTTCGAATCCGCGCGTATCGCAACGGGGCCAAAGCCATTCGCGATCTTGGCGCTTCGGTTGCGGAGCTGATCCATGCGGGAACCGATCTCACGTCGATCGATGGCATTGGCGCTACACTGGCGGAAAAGTCCGCGGTACTGGTAAAGACCGGTAGTTTGCCACAGCTAGAGAAACTCAGAAAAGAGGTGCCTCCGAAATTGCGAGACATTATGCAGGTCCCGGGCGTTGGCGCAAAAAAGGCGATGAAGCTGTTTCAAGAGCTTGAGGTAACAGATTTGCCGAGTCTACGCGCCGCGTGCGAAGCGGGCTCAGTAGCAACCCTCAAAGGCTTTGGCGAAAAGACACAGATGGCGATATTGCAAAACATGCAAATTGCGGAGAAGGCCGCACAGCGACTGATGATCGATCAAGCGGACTATCTCGTGGAGCGATTGCGTTCTCACATGCTAACGTGCACTGCAGTAATACGTTTGGAATTCGCGGGCAGCTACCGTCGTGGAAAAGAAACCGTCGGCGATCTCGATTTGCTGGTGGTGAGCGATGATCACTCGGGCGTGATGGACCAATTTGCATCTTTTCCCGCAATCGTAGAAATCATCCAACGCGGCGAAACCAAGATGAGCGTTCGCGTTACCGATGCGTTTCAAATCGACCTGCGAGTTGTTGCAGAAAGATCATGGGGGGCTGCCTTGCAATACTTTACCGGCAGCAAAGAGCACAACGTTCGCGTACGAGGGATCGCCAAGACCAAAGGGATGAAAATCAATGAATATGGGGTCTTCGATGCCAACGACGAAGCCCGACGGCTCGCTGGCAACGACGAAGCGGAAATCTATGCTTTGGTCGGATTGCCTTGGGTGCCCCCAGAGATGCGTGAGGATCGAGGAGAGTTCGACGCATCGGTTCAACTCCGCTTCGACCAATTGGTAAGCCTCTCCGATATACGCGGGGATCTGCACATGCACACCACAGCCACCGATGGCGAAAACTCGATCGAGGAAATGGCCGAGGCTGCCCGATCCCGAGGACTTCAATACATCGCAATCACCGATCATTCTAAACGTGTCAGCATGGCCCGCGGCTTGAACGAAGAGAGATTGCTAGAGCAATGGCAAGCGATCGACACCGTCAATCGCAATTCGGATGGCACATTTCTTATTCTCAAAGGGATTGAGTGCGATATCCTGGAAGACGGTCGAATGGACCTCGCCGACACATGTCTCGCGCAAGCGGACTGGGTGACTGCCAGCATCCACTATGGTCAACGTCAGCCACGCGAACAGATCACGCAGCGAATCCTAGGAGCGATCGAAAATCCCTATGTTCACGCGATCTCGCACCCTACCGGCCGATTGATCTCGCGGCGCGACGCCTACGATGTGGATCTCGGTGCGGTGATCGAAGCGGCCAAGAACCACAACAAGATTCTGGAACTGAATGCCAATCCGATGCGACTGGACTTAAATGATATCAATACGGCCGCGGCCATCCACGCGGGTGTCATGGTCGTCGTCAATACCGATGCTCATAGCATTGCGAATTTGGATCTGATGAAGTTCGGCATTACGCAAGCCCGCCGAGCTGGCGCGGTAGCTGCCGAAGTTTTCAACACCCGCACGCTCGATGAGATCCGAATGTGGCTCGCCCGAGAAAAAGTCGGTTCGTAACTCTCCAAGCGAATCTTTTTGGAAAATGCAAAGTGATCGTTGACTGGCATGTTTTTCTTAATGGTCGGCCTCGTGTCCACCTTCGCGAAGCACAGCCGTCGGTGCGTTCCGATAACTTTCTAGCCGGAGACCATAGCTATGTCGGATTGAGGCTTCTATGATAGACGCGGCTATCTTTTTGCAAACGCTCTTTTCGACAGTTCATCGCGGCAAGGATTGGGAATGCTCATTCGGGTTGGTTACGAGATCGCGTTTACCTTTCCCGAACCCACATCGCTGATCCTGATGCTCAGTTTGCATCCGTCGATGGATGCACATGTGAGATCGGCGGAACAGCTGCGAGTGGAACCCTCGGTACCGATCTCCCCCTATTTTGATATTTACGGCAATCGCTGTAGTCGAGTCCACGTCCAATCGGGGCGATCAACGTTTTACAACGATGCCGTGGTGGAGGATAACGGAAAACCCGACGAGTTAGGCTGGGGTGCAATTCAGCACAAGCCGCAGGATTTGCCGAACGAAGTCCTCCTTTTCTTGCTTGCCAGCCGCTACTGTGAAGTCGATGGCGAATTGCGGGAGATAGCTTGGGCGTTGTTTGGAAAGCAACCTGCAGGCTGGGCGCTGGTGCAAGCGATCTGCAATTTTGTGAATGCCCATATCCGGTTTGACTACATGCAAGCCAGGGCAACCCGGACTGCCTTGGAAGCATACAAGGAAAAAACGGGGGTTTGCCGCGACTACATGCATTTGGCCATCACCTTTTGCCGGTGCTTGAACGTGCCAGCACGATACTGCACGGGCTATCTGGGGGACATCGGCGTTCCACTCGCCCCGTACCCCATGGACTTTAGCGCATGGTTCGAAGTCTATTTGGGAGGCAGATGGTATCCCGTCGATGCTCGAAACAACACGCCCCGGATCGGTCGCGTTCTGGTGGCTCGCGGGCGCGACGCAGCGGACGTTGCCATTACGACGACCTTTGGAGTCAGTCGGCTGGAAAAATTTCATATACGCACCGACGAAGTCCGGGCTTAAGTGCGAATGGCCATTTCTAGAGGCATGGATTGCGTTTCCGAGAACAATAGAGATTCGTAAAGCATATCGGCGCTAGATGCATCGGGCTGAACTGCATTGACCAGTTGGATGGCGGTCAAACTGGCTGGCTGGCCGGCCGCCAGGGCCCCATAGCGAGCTCCCAGCTGAAGATACTCTGCCGGTTCCGTCGTGACCATCGCCAGGATGCTCAGCGGCGCGATCTCTGGGTGTTCCAATCGCACCGATTGAGCCTCTCGCCACAGATTCAAATCTGGATTCGATGCTCGAGAGTCGGTTCCGAGGAAGTGCTTCACCCCCGAAGAAACTCGTTCTGCCATCGGATACTTCGTCGATCGACTAGACGACGGCCGATAATAGCCATGTCCAAAGTGCTTGTGCGTACGCGGGCAGTGAACGAGAGCCAACCTGTTGGATCGCCGAGCCATCAGTGCTAAATCACTTTCTGAAAGATAATTTCCATGCGCGATCAGTGCTCTCCAACTGCCACATAGCACTCGCAAGTAGTCATCCGTTATGCCTCGGTCGTCAAAGTAATTATCGGAAATCAACGGTGAGAGCAGCTCGGCAAAGGGGCCGTTGCGATCAGCGAGCCATTGAACTTCGTCCGCGGATTCAGCCAAGTGCATCGAGACGAGCCGGGCTTCACTCGCTATTTCAGCGGCCCAATCCGCGATCGAAAGCGACGCCGTATAAGGCGCATGCGGAGCCAAGCCAACTTCGCCACGGAAAGGGGACTTAGCAACCGACAGTTGCTTGATCGCAAACGATTTTGTTTCTAGATTGACGCTCGACAATGTCGATCAGCTCCATGCATGGTTGCACAACGATGGGGCTATCGAGTGTGTAGCCCGTGCGACTCAACGCGTCGGATTGGAGTTCGGAGGCGACTTCATCGATCCATTTTGGCTGCCAAGGCGAGTTGGTCATATCCACAATCCAACGAACGCCGGCGATGTACGATTCTCGAACACCTTTCGCAATTGCGGCCGATCGCTCCGTTTCGATTTGTTCAGGGGTTCGGTTGGATGCACCGCGATGTGTGAGAACCTTTCGGATCCAAGCTGGAAACGAATCTCCAGCTGGAATCGGCTCTGCTAGATCGCTGAACTCCAAATGGCAATGGGAATTGACTAAGCCCGGCAGAATCGCATAACGGTTTAGTTGGATACTACGCGACGATGCATAAATGGCGGGTAAGTTCCGTCCGACATGCGCGACGCGGCCGTGATGAATCACCAAAAAGCCTTGCGGTATTGGAGCAGAAGTGATCGGTACCAACCAATCGGCCTGAATGACAAGTGGTTCGTTCAGAATGAAGTACTCCCAATCCATTTGCGGCAAGATGAAATGTTTAACCAACGCAGCCGCTCAAGGTCAATTCAGCTAAGCTACCAAATGGTTAAGCGGCGCACGGCGTCGCGAATAAATCATCAGTCCTGCGCCGAGCATGATGCCCGCCAGGCTGATCCACTGTGCGATGCTCAACGAGGTCCCAAACTGACCCGCTTCATCCACACGTATAAACTCTTCCATGACTCGGAATACGCCATAGGCTACCAAGCCTGCGCCCACGACAAATCCTGGACGAAGCGCAATTGCACCTAGCAGAAAAGTCCACAGACAGAGCACGGCTCCGCTCACCGCGGCATAGATTTGCGAGGGATGAACTCTGATCGACTGCGCCGGTATTTCACTGGACGGCACTTGGTAGGTTCGATCGTCAATCTTCACCTCGGCTTCGAAGACGAGTGGGGCCAATGGTTCCGAAGGAGTGGGCCCGTCGACCGCAGTCTCATCGACGCTCAGTAGCATTTGTCCTGACGCGATTCCATTCTGTGCAGCCCACGTTGATTCTCGGACGACTCGAACGGACTGGGGGGAAATGGGTGACGGTGGCTGGTCGGTTACCATTCCCAGCAACTTCCCTGATCGGATTTGGTCGATGTAGGCAGGTGAACCCGCCGGAAAAGCGATGGACGGCAGATTGCTCTCGCAGATCCCTCCGTAACAACAGCCATTGAGCAAACAACCAACTCTACCGAAGGCGAGCCCAATGAAAAATGCCGGCGTAATGGCATCTGCAATCGCCAGGAGTGGCGCGCGGTTTTTTCGACTCCATAAAACCGCAGCGATCAAGCCACCGATGACGCTGCCGTAGACGACCAAGCCACCTTCGGTCACCTTCAATGCCGACCATATTTTTTGACTCAATGATTGACCATCGAGCTCACTCCATTTCTGAACCACGTAGAACAGTCTAGCGCCAAAGAGCCCCGCTACGATGACCCACGTGGCGAGCGAAAAAAAGGATTCCTGCGAAATACCGGCTCGTTTGCACCGGTGCATGGCAATCGCCATCGCACTTACCACCCCCAACATCAACATCACACCATAGCCCCGAACCGGCAGGCCAACCGGCCAACCCATGGGCGTTCCATCTGGGATGCGGGTTTCGATCTGCGGCAACAGGAAAAGGATGATGGCCGCAGCAACTGCCCATACGACTCCCTGGTCCTGCAGCAAGCTTGAAAGGCTCTGCTTTTTGCGCAGGGTTACGATCATTGCGATAGCAATGAGGATCAAGCCACCCAGTGCCCAGCCAAATCCCAAAACAGGGATTCCCAGGAACGCGTGCGGGATGAAGAAAAGTGTTTGACGCATTAGCTACCCCTTTCCTCTACCCGGCCTGGCACTAGCGTTCGATTGTCTATCAAACGGGTATTCCCTAAACGGGCTGCAATGATCGCCACAGCGACATCCTCAACCTGGGTCACCGGCTCCATCGTTTCCGGATGGACGATCACGGCGTAGTCGATAGTGTCGACGGGAGCGCTGAGCAGTTCATTCCGCATCTCCGCTTCGAGCTGAGCCACACAAA